>Ga0164315_10002381_pt1 | contig 14416 bp, 9 predicted proteins | sample GuaBasSedimGuay6_FD_113737 | JGI IMG/M metagenome (GOLD analysis project Ga0164315, IMG submission 113737) | Subseafloor sediment microbial communities from Guaymas Basin, Gulf of California, Mexico - Guay6, Core 4569-2, 0-3 cm | ecosystem: Environmental > Aquatic > Marine > Hydrothermal vents >... | reverse complement strand
TTCGTGGCTTTTGTCGATCATCGCAGTGGTATTTGTGCTGATTGCACTCTATTTGGTAGGTTGGATAGCAACGCGAGTGATTGGTAAAAAGATCATCAGTGCGTTTGATTTACTTATGAACCGTGTGCCTTTTGTAAAAGATATCTATGGTTCTATCAAGAAACTGATGTCGGTATTACAAAAGAAACCCGATGGTGCCCAACGAGTGGTTCTCATCAATTTTCCTTCACCGGAGATGAAGACGGTAGGATTTGTGACACAAATTTTGGTGGATGACGATACCGGGCAAAAAATCGCTGCTGTTTATGTTCCAACCACCCCCAATCCGACCTCTGGCTATTTGGAAATCGTGCCTTTGGATAAAATAGTTCCGACAGATTGGACAATGGACCAGGCAATGACTTTTATCGTTTCAGCAGGCGCGGTGGCCCCTGATCATCTAAATTACACTAAGGGTGCTAAAACCGAAAACATCGATTAGAGATTGGGAATTGGGAACCGGGAATAATTGGGCACTGGGGCCGTTGAATGGGATTGTTCTTGTAGGGGCAATCCTTGTTATAAACCTTCATGGTTTTTTCAACGCTTTACGGTTTTGCCCTACACCCATATTTAAAATCTCTTTCATGCAAAGTTTTCAAGTAAGGTAACTCCCAAATAATAATATACCAAGGGTTCGATATTTTCCCCCAGGTTGCACCTTTTCAGATGTAGGGTGGGCAAGGTCTTTTTCTTGCCTACCTTAAGCATGTAGGGGGCCGGCAAGTTTTTTTTTGCCTTAAGCATGTATAGTTTGTAAGAATACTAATTTCAGTTAGAAACCTTCAAGGTTTTAGAAACCTTGAAGGTTTTGCCCTTTTTTTGTAGCCGAAGATGGTGGGCAAGAAAAGGCCCTGGGTGGCCTACAAAAAAACGTGACATCAAATTGAGGCCACACTCAACAATTCACCATTCACCATTCATCATTCATCATTCATCATTCACCATTCCCCCTAAAATGGCATCCCTGGCGGTAGCTTGTTCCCCATTCCCTGCGGTAACCTACCCTTCATACCACGCATAAGTCCTCCCATCCCGCGTTTTTTGGAAACTTGCTTGAACATCTTTTGCATCTGAACAAATTGCTTCAGTAGGCGATTGACATCGGGTATTTGCGTCCCCGAACCCTTAGCAATACGACGTTTGCGGGAACCTTTGATGATGCTGGTATTTTGCCGCTCAAGGGGAGTCATCGAGTTGATAATCGCTTCCATGCGAATGATTTCTTTATCGTTTATCAGTCCCTTGGCTTTTTCAGGGATTTGATCGATACCTGGGATCTTGTCCATCAAACTTGTCACGCCGCCCATGCTTCGCATTTGGATCAATTGGGCGCGAAAATCTTCAAGGTTAAAACCTTTCCCCTTTTTGAGCTTGCCTACAAATTTGTCGGCTTGTTCCTTATCAACAGTGCGCTCGGCATCTTCAATTAAGGTCAGAACATCACCTTGGCCGATAATTCTTGACGCAATACGATCCGGGTAAAAGGGTTCCAACGCAGTGGTTTTTTCGCCCACGCCGAGAAATTTTATCGGTTTCCCGGTAATCTGCCGCACTGATAAAGCGGCACCACCACGCGCATCGCCATCCGTTTTGGTGAGAATGACACCGGTTAAGGGCAAAGCTTCGTCAAAAGCTTTAGCGGTTTTTGCCGCATCCTGCCCCGTCATGCTGTCTACCACAAACAAGGTTTCAGTTGGTTGAGTTGCCGCATGTAACTCCTTAATTTCAGTCATCATTTCGTCGTCAATATGGAGACGACCTGCGGTATCAACTAACAACACATCAGCAAATTGTTTGCGCGCATGCGAGATGGCCGCGGTGGCAATATCCACCGGTTTTTGGCTCGTATCACTCGGAAAAAATTGGGCCCCCACCTCAGTAGCTAGGGTTTCCAATTGCTTGATAGCGGCCGGGCGATATACGTCACAACTGACCACCATGACTGATTTTTTCTTACGATCCATCAGCCAATGGGATAATTTGGCAATCGTAGTGGTTTTACCAGAGCCTTGTAGCCCGGCCATCAATACCACAAGGGGCGCGGGCGCGTTTAAATCGAGTTCTTCACAGCGTTCACCCATTAGCTGGGTTAATTCGTCACGCACGACTTTAATCAGGGCTTGTCCCGGTGTCAGACTGCCAATGACTTCTTTGCCAACTGCCTGTTGTCGCACTTTTTCAACAAATTCTTTAACAACGGGCAACGCAACATCGGCTTCCAACAATGCCATACGCACATCACGTAGTGCATCTTTAATATTCTTTTCGCTCAGCCGCCCTTGACCACGCAATTGTTTCAGGGTTTTGCCGAGACGCTGGGTAAGACTATCAAACATTGATTAACCTCATGGTTTATTTTGGATTTTCAATAGCATAACGGATAGTATCCCTTCAAGGGATGCTATCCGTCACCACTTGTGAACGGGCGCATTTCTATTTTTGTCTGAATCAGGATTTTCAGGCGGCCAGGATTTTCAAGCACTGGGATCGTATCGTTAGAAAGCTTCAATTTCGAGGGCTTGCGCGGGGGATTGCCCCTACCAAAAAACCGAACTGTAGGGGCAATCCTTTATGGTTGCCCTTATGTCATTTATTGATTTGAATTAATCCCATTCAACAACCCCAGTGCCTATTTTCAGGATAAAACCTAAAATAAATACAGTGAATTAAGAGCCTATCCGAAAACTCACCTGCTTTACAGAAAAACAATAGGTTACGATCACCGTCATGCGGCTTTTAGAGGTTTTCGGATAGCCTCTAAGTACAACTTCTGGGCGAAAAAAACGAATGACGGAATGGCGAACTCAACCTAAGTGCTTAGAATTCAACGCGAATTTAATTCGTTTATTTCGCAAATTCGTTGTACTCAACTAAACTGATAGGTGCTAAGCCCTTTCCCCTTTCCCCTTAATTCTTAAAGGCTTCTAAGGTTTCCGTGATTTCTAACCACATTTCTTCAGTGTTTTCTAATTGTTCAACTAATGCCGCTTGTTGACGTATATATTCTTTGACCTTGTCTTTATCATCATAAATACTTGGATCAGCCAGCAATGCTTCCACTGCCGCTTTTTCAGCCGTCAGTTTATCCAAGTCTTTTTCCACCTGTTTAAGACGATTTTGCAGCGGGCGGCGTTGCTCGCGTTGTTGCGCGTCCGCACGTTTTTTCTCTAAACGCGTTTGTGGTTGAGTCGCATTTCCGCCTCCTTTGGAAGAAGAAACCGGGGTTAGAGAGGAATTACGTTGTTCTGCACGATGTTCAAATAGCCATTGCCGATAATCTGCTAAATCACCATCAAACGCTTTGACGCGCCCGTTTGCTACTAACAGTAATTGATCCGTCGTGGTGCGTAATAAATGGCGATCATGGGACACAATCACTAATGCCCCCATATAGTCTTGTAAGGCTAAGGTGAGCGCGTGGCGCATATCTAAGTCTAAATGGTTAGTCGGCTCATCTAATAATAATACATTGGGCCGTTGCCATACCAGTAAAGCAAGGGCCAGACGTGCTTTTTCGCCCCCCGAAAATGGCGCAACCGGCTCGACTGCCATGTCCCCGACAAAACCAAAACCGCCCAGAAAACGACGCAATGATTGTTCAGTCGCGTTGACATCCAAACGTTGGATATGTTGTAAAGGGCTATCTTCAGCGCGCAATTGCTCCAATTGATGTTGGGCAAAATAGCCAACTTGCAAGCCATCTCCCAAAGTGCATTCCCCTTGCAGTAGCCCTAGTTGCCCCGCCAACAGTTTAATCAAAGTGGATTTGCCCGCCCCATTCGGCCCCAACAAGCCAAAACGCAAGCCGGGGCTAATCCGCAAATTGAGGTTTTCAAGTATCGGGGTATTTTTATAACCGACGCTGACTTGATCCAAATAGATTAACTGATTTGGCATCTGCGCTGGCGATTGTAAGCTAAAATGAAACGGCGAATCAACATGGGCGGCGGCAATTTGTTCCATCCGTGCCAACGCGTTGATACGACTTTGGGCCTGTTTTGCCTTAGTCGCTTTGTAACGAAAACGATCAATAAACGATTGTATATGCGCTATTTCCCGTTGTTGTTTTTGATAGGCCGCTTGTTGTAACGCCAATTTTTCGGCGCGTTGGCGTTCAAAGTCATCATAATTACCGGTATATAAATTAATGGTTTGCTGTTCAACATGGGCAATGGTACCCACCACATTATCCAAAAAATCACGATCATGGGAAATTAATAGCAAGGTGCCGGGATAACGTTTTAACCATTGCTCAAACCATAGCACTGCATCCAAATCCAAGTGATTCGTTGGTTCATCCAACAACAGCAAATCGGAGCGGCTCATCAAAGCACGCGCAAGATTTAAACGCATTCGCCACCCGCCCGAAAATTCATTGACTGGCTTTTCATCTTCAGTCACGGCAAAACTTAAACCGTGCATAAGCTGCGCCGCTCGTGCCTGTGCAGTATAACCATCAATTGCGTCAAACTGGGCATGTAAACTCGCCTCGCGCATCCCATCACCGGCTTGTTGCGCTGCCACTAACTTGGCTTCAATTTCACGCAATTCTTGATCACCATCCAATACATACTCAATTGCTGGTGTGGAAACGGCGGGCGTTTCTTGGGCGACATAGGCAATCGTTAAGTGAGGTGGCAATTCGACTTCACCCGCGTCTTGATGTAATTCACCAAGCAACAACGCAAATAAACTGGACTTGCCACAGCCATTGGCACCAATCAAGCCGACTTTTTGGCTGGCATTGATGGTGATATTAACTTGATTTAATAATGGTTTTATACCACGTTGTAAGGAAAGATTGCGTAGGGTAAGCATGTAACTCTTTATTTTTTAATTTGCGTTTTAGTGAAAACGGGTACTATCCCATCGAGGTATAGCATCCGTCAACATTTCGTGCGTGATTGTTCAGGAGTACAAGGCGAACCTTGTACGAAAAAAAGGCCGATTCCTCATTCGTTTCAGGCGAACCTTGTACGAAAAACGCACAGTCCCCCATTTACCCCAAAAAAAAATTTTCCGCCTTCGGCGGAAAAATAAAGTGTAAAAATCTTTTCCGCCTTCGGCGGAAAACTAAAGTGTAAAAGCATAAAGTGTGTGTAAAAAATAGCCAACTCAAACTGTAAAAGAGAAGAGTAAATAGGGTAGAGTGCTATAAAACTCCACGCAACCGCCACAACACGCACACCCCTGCCGCCGACGCGGTTCCCCGACGATCTCCCGTCACGGTCGGCCTATCGGCAGAGGCCAGGGAAGCCGATGAGCGAGCCGCCACGAAGCAGACGTATACTTTCATCCCATTTTTTAGAAAAAAGGTTAGCTAATGACCATTTTTCATATTTTTGTTCCAGCCAAGCACTGCCATCCGTGGGTGCGCCATAGTAACTTCCATACCATAAGTCAGCGCACCATTCCCAAACATTTCCATGCATATCATATAAGCCAAAGGCATTAGGGGGAAAGCTACCTACATCGGTTGTTTCACCGCGAGACATACTATAATTGGCTAACTCAGTGGTTATCGTTTCGCCAAAGTAAAAGGGCGTAGTCGTGCCAGCGCGACACGCATACTCCCATTCGGCTTCACTGGCCAAACGATATTCTCTGTTAGTTTTTTCTGACAACCGTTGACAAAATTCAACAGCGTCATGCCATGAAATTGTTTCCACCGGACGCTTTTCGCTTCATATCTGGCCTGTTTTTTTTCGCGATGGGTGATTTCGCCTTGAGCATTGACAGTAACGACTTCAAAAGCAAAAGTTTTTTGTGCTAAAGCTTTTAAGCGTTGTTGGACCTCATCGGCATGTTTTTTGAGCGTATTGCCGTTTAAATAGGCTTGATAAGCAGCTTGAGTGTTTTGTTGGCAAGCATTTTGCCACGCTGTTTCATCCGCTTGTCTTTGCTGCTCGGCTTGACGTTTCTTAGCCAAATCGGCCTTTTCTATCAGACTTTGTATCCGCTGCTCTGCTTCATCGGCATGGTTTTTCAGCGTGTTACCCTTTAAATAGGCTTGATAGCCGGCTGCGGTGTTTTGTTGACAAGCACTTTGCCAAGCTTGGTTATCCTTTTGATGGGTTTCGCGCAGCGAAGGGTGGTTTACATTGCGGTGGGTTTCGCTCCGCGAAGGGTGGTTTACCTTTTGTAAGCGTTCTAATACTGTCGCAATGTCAGGACGTTCAGCCGGATCAATTTCGACACAATCTTCCAGTAATTCATGCAGTTCGGCGCAACGTTCGGGCAGATATTTTTGGCGAAGATTAGATTTGGCCGGCAAACCGGTGAATAAATGATATAAGGTTTTACCTAACGCAAATACATCGCTTTTTTCAGTCACTTGGCGAAATTCGGTATCGCCCCATTGTTCGGGTGGTGCATAGTCAAAGGTGCCAAAGATGCGTTGCACGAATTGGCTTTGCGCGGAGCGTTTTTGGGTTAACGCCGCTTGTTGGGTTAAGGAGATCGCGATTTTGGCTAACCCAAAGTCGATGATTTTCACCGAGATTGCCGAGTTTGAGACCTCCGAGGTTTCGGAAACCTCGGAGGTCTTTTTCAGTAGCAAGATATTGGCCGGTTTGAGGTCCAAATGCCAAATCCCCTGTTGATGCGCTTTTTGTAAGCCTTGCGCGACTTGGATGCCAACGTGTACGCCGGTGATTAAGTCCATTTTGCCGTGTTTGGCTAACCACACCTCGCCGTCCAGTGCGCCTTCAATAAACGCGGTTCGAGGTTAAAGTTGGAGCGATGCAAAAACTTTAACCTCGAACACAAAATAAGCGCGTTGTTGTTGGGTGGGATCGGCAAAGCCATAATCCAACGGTTTGGGCACAGAATCGCCGGCAATTCTCGCCATGGACAACGCTTCGGCAAAAATCGGTTTTGGCTCACCGGGTTGATTTTCCCACAGGCATTTCACCACGACAAACTGTTGTTTTTGTAGGCGTTCCTCTTCTAACGTATCGTGACACAGAAACACACAGCCCATGCCCCCGGCACCGAGTAACCGGTGAATGGGATAACGATCCACATTGTGCAAAACGTGCGCAGGCCGATTCAGACGGATGGCTTCTGTTAGAGATTTCAAGGCCTTATCATAAAATGCCGGCCCACGCTGCACATACAAAAGAAACAAATTAAAACACGCAATGGCCTGATATTTGGGTTTTTGCGTGCGGTTATAAATGTCAATAAAAAAACGTTCGGCCGCGTTGGAATCCCCTAAGGCTGAAAACAAGCTGCCGGCATGAAGGGCGGCTTGGGGAAAATCCAAGTGATTGGGCAAGTTTTTAAACTGAGCAATGGCTTGGCGAATATTGGCTTCAGTCGCACCGCTATATTGGGTAAACGCATCCTGCGGTTTGATTTGGGCCGACACAGCAAGACGTTCGCCCAATTTCTGCAATTTGCGAATTTCGTCAAGGATGATTTCTTGCCCACCCAACAATTTGTCTACCCCCCGATCAATTTTGGCCACCACAAACTGTAAATTGGGCAACGCGGCCATCACAGTGTCAAGTTGCGCGGTGACTAAAACCGACCAATCGCTAAACTGTTCAGAGAATTGGTGAAATTCCGCATACGTGGTTTGCCAAGCGGCTTTTGTTGTTGTAAACGCAGCGGTATTTCAACCAGCGCGTCATTGACAGTTTGTTGACGTGCCACAAGCGTTTGTTTCTGTTGAAAAATTTTCGCCACTTCGTCTTGACTGGCCGCTTGAATCAGTTGCTGATTTTGCGCAGCGAGCAGCTGTTCAATCGCGGTTAATTTATTTTCCAGGGTGGCGGTTAACTCGGTTTGGGCTTGTTGCAAATCCTGCATGTCAACCAACAAGCCCTCTTGTCGCAAAGCGTTTAACGTTCGCGCAAACCGTTCATTGTCCCGCAACTCTTCTTGCAAGAAAAACCACACTGCATGGCCTAATAAATTGTGATAGGCCAAAAATTGGGCCAAGCGTTCATTTAACAAGTCCTGTGTTTGTGCCACCGACTGGATATGCGCTAACACTAACTCGGACAATGTCGCGATTTCAGTGTCATTCACCAAAGCGGCTAACTCAGCCTCGGTTAATTCAAATTCAGCGATTTGAAACAGGGCCGCTTTCTGATCGGCCAACGCCTGACAATCTGCAATGGCTTGATTGCGAAACTCGTTTAATGCGGGCCCTTGTAATCCCCGTTGTTCAGCAAACTGCTCCAAATAAAGGCCTACGATTTGCCCAGAAAACTCACGTTCCACTTGGCTATCGGTGATTTGCTGCATAAAGGCTTGCCAACTCACCTCAGATGCCAAACCGGCGGCAATCGCGCTTAGCGCATAAGCATAACTATTTTGATACGCCCGCGTCATTTCTTGTGCGGTTAAATCAAAATGATCTTTCAGGACGTTGTACACATCGCCCGCCCCAAACGCTTGAAGGATGGGGCTGTTTAACACGGCGCTGAGTGATTTACGAATGAATAAATTTTGGGAGAGACATGTCAGTTATCAGTTTTTCTCAAAAAATCCGTCAAATCCGTCAATCAGTTGTACTTGTTATTATTCTCAAAAAATCCGTCAAATCCGTCAATCAGTTGTACTTATTATCAGTTGTTATCAAAAAATCCGTTAAATCCTTCAATGCGTTGTAGGGCGCATTTCTATTTTCCCGCTTGACTATAATATTCCATAATCTCCCAAACTAAAGTTTGGACTCCGGTTCTTCCAAACTAAAGTTTGGACTCCGGTTCTTCCAAACTAAAGTTTGGACTCCGGTTCTTCCAAACTAAAGTTTGGACTCCTGCTCTCAAAAAATCCGTCAAATCCGTCAATCAGAATTTTGGTGGGCAACAAAAAGACGTTGCCCACCCTACGAACTTTACGCATCCATAGCCTGACGCAATTCCCGCACCAACCCTGGTATCGCTTCCAACAATTTCTGTTGAGGCTCAGTTTCAACCAGTCGCACTAAAGCACTCCCGACAATCACGGCATCACTGATTTTTGCCACTGAAGCTGCTGATTCTGCATCCTTAATGCCAAAACCTACGCCAATAGGTAAATCCGTATATTGACGAATTTCGGCCAATTTATCAGCAACGGCGGTGACATCAAGATTAGCACTGCCCGTCACGCCTTTAAGCGAAACATAGTACAAGTAACCGCTAGTTTGATCACAAATAAGTTTAATGCGTTCTGGAGTCGTCGTCGGTGCCAATAGAAAGATGGGTGCTATTGCGTGTGAACGTAATAATTCACCAAAATCTGCGAGTTCTTCAGGCGGTAAATCTACCGTTAATACGCCATCCACTTCAACGGATTTAGCGGTTTTAACAAAGGTTTTATAACCCATTATTTCTATCGGATTCAAATAACCCATTAACACAACCGGGGTGGTTTGGTTTTGTTCTCGAAAGGTTTTCACCATGTCCAACACATCACGTAAACCGGTCCCCGCTGCCAAAGCACGCTCACTGGCACGTTGAATAACAGGCCCATCGGCCATTGGATCAGAAAAGGGGATGCCCAATTCAATCACATCGGCCCCCGCATCGACTAACGCATGCATCAGCGGCACTGTCAGTGCCGGGGTAGGATCGCCGGCCGTGATAAATGGAATCAGGGCAGTGCGTTTTTGGGTGCGTAAGTTATCAAAACACGTTTGTAAGCGACTCATATTGAAATTCCTTCATGCGTGGCAACGGTGTGAATATCTTTATCTCCGCGTCCAGAGAGGTTGATCACAATGATTTTATCTTTACGGCCCTCCGCGATTTTTTTGCAATAGGCTACGGCATGACTAGATTCTAGGGCCGGTATAATGCCCTCAATACGAGTTAAATCATGAAACGCATCCAACGCTTCGCTGTCCGTTACCGCGACATATTCGACACGCCCTACGTCTTTTAAGCACGCATGTTCAGGCCCAACGCCCGGATAATCTAATCCCGCTGAAATGGAATGCGTTTCAAGAATTTGTCCGTTCTCATCTGTCATCAAATAAGTCCGATTGCCATGCAGTACGCCTGGTTTTCCGCAATTCAACGGGGCCGCATGGCGGCCGGTTTCTAAACCCTCACCAGCGGCTTCTACACCATACATGGCAACGTTTTTATCATCCAAAAAAGGAGAAAACAAACCAATGGCGTTGGAACCCCCACCCACACAAGCAATTAAAATATCAGGCGAACGTCCAGTTTGCGTTTTAATTTGCTGGCGAGTTTCCCGCCCTATCACTGCTTGAAAATCGCGCACCATCGCCGGATAGGGATGCGGCCCGGCGACAGTGCCTATGATATAAAAGGTATTATCAACATGAGTCACCCAATCGCGCATAGCTTCATTCAGCGCATCTTTTAAGGTTTTTGAGCCAGAGTTGACAGCGCGAACTTCAGCCCCCAATAAGCGCATCCGATAAACATTGATGGCTTGGCGTTTGATATCTTTCGCACCCATATAGACGACGCATTCCATGCCAAACCGGGCTGCAACTGTCGCGGTTGCCACTCCATGTTGCCCAGCACCGGTTTCGGCAATAACGCGCGTTTTACCCATGCGTTTGGCAAGTAACGCTTGCCCGACGGTGTTGTTGATTTTATGTGCCCCAGTGTGGTTTAAATCTTCGCGTTTCAGGTAAATTTGTGCCCCACCCAACTGTTGTGACCAACGGGCTGCATGATACAACGGTGACGGCCGTCCCACAAAATGGTGTAAATCATCATGGAATTCGGCTAAAAAAGCTGAATCGTTCCGATAATGTTCATAAGCCTGTCGCAATTCTTCTAGCGGCTGCATCAAAGTTTCTGGAACAAAAATGCCCCCATAAGGCCCAAAATGGCCATTTTCATCCGGTAAATTGTGACTATCTGTGATAGTAAATAACTGAGCAATTGACATTGATACCTCTCTCATAAATGCGGTCATTTTGTCCGCGTTTTTAATACCTTTAGCAGATTCGACCCCACCACTGACATCAACGGCATAAGGATGTAAGGTGGTAATCGCTTGGTTCACATTGTCTGGCGTTAAACCGCCCGCCACGATAAGGGACTTTCCCAAATGTGACGGAATTTTTTGCCAGTTAAATACCACGCCAGTGCCCCCTTTGATCCCTTTGACATAGCTGTCCAAGAGTAAGGCTTTGGCATGTTCATAGTGCTTGGCAAATGCCTGCACATCAACATTGGGACGCATGCGTAATGCTTTAATATAAGGCTTGTCAAAACATAAGCAATAGTCGGGCGGTTCCTCGCCATGAAATTGCAGCATGTCTAACGGCACTTGTGCCAAAATATTATGCACTAGGGTAGGTTCGGCATTGACAAATAAACCCACGACTGTCACAAACGCTGGCAACGCTTGAGTAATCGCTTGTGCCTGTTCAACGGTGACAGCGCGTGGACTTTTTTCATAAAATACCAAACCAATGGCATCGGCACCCAGTTTGGCAGCCAGTACCGCATCCTGTGGGCGAGTCATCCCACAAATTTTAACGCGAGTACGAGATACTCGCTGGTTTTTATTCATTTCAAACATGATTTTAAATGGGTAATGGGTAATGGGTAATGGAGAATGGTATGTATTAACTTGTTGTTTTTCATCATCATAATTTACTCACTCCCCATTCTCAATTCCCAAAAAAGTACAACTTCTTTCCTGATTTTACGGATTTATAAATGCTAACTACAAGGATTGTTTATAAGAAGGGATTAGCTCATGGAAGGATTTAGGTTTGAAGTCAGCAAAACCGTAAAGCTTGAAAAAACGCTTTACAATTTCTTGAAATCAATCCGTCTTGATGCTATCTACTTTTTTATAAGCAATCCCTGTAGTTACTTATCCTTTTTTATAAACAATCCCTGTAGTTATTAATTATGAAACAGCAACTATTTCAACTACTTACTGAATTTGAAACTTGGCAAGATGGTCATCCATTAAGTGAGCGGCGCTTGGTGCAACATGATCTCGTTTTAGCGCACCTAGCGCGTTTGTACGGCGGCCTCTCTTGGGATGCCCAGCATTTTGGCTTATGCCCATCATACCCACTTTTCTTTGAGATTCAAGAACAGATGCCCACAGCCCTTTCTGAACTGCTCGCGGTCACAGCCACTGGCAAGTTGTTGGTGTGTGCTAAGGCTGAGATACCTTTGTGTGATAATCCTAGTGAAAACAATGGGTTATTTGCTATTGCTCAGCCCCTTCCAATGTCTAAGGCATTGCGGGAGACATGGCCCGAATTTCCATTGTATCAAGTTCAACTGGAATGGCGAGCTTGGCAGGCCGGTATTGATGACATTGTTAAAACCGGTGATGGCATTCCCGTTGGGCGCTTGAACGAGGACGGCCAATGGGATGGGGATTATATTCCGCCGGTGATGCATTTAGCGACTGATGAAAAGTTATCGCAACAAGCCACTGAGGTGATGAATCGAGTTTCGCTATTAGCGAATCGCGATAATTTAGTTGCCGAGTTAACGCAGGCGTTGCGGCAAACGGATTTAGCCAGTCTCACCCCATTGGCTTTTTGGCAAAACCATTGTCAATGTTTGGTGGCCTTAAAAACGCATCCGAAACTGGCTGATGACGTGGACTATCAGGATTCTGTCTCGACGTTATTGTCGGCGACTTTTTCGCTGTCGATGATTGGCGATGGTTTGGAACCACTGCGTTTCGCTTGGAAGCGGGTTGAGCAAGGCCTTGATAAACCAGAAAAAAGGCTACGTTATGTGTCATTAGGTTGGTATGCGACATCGATGGTTGCAATGGTGTTGTTAGCGGTGCTGCTTGGGATGGGTTTGGTTTCTCAGTCTGATAAGTCGATGAATGAATTGAAGGCGGATTTTGAAAACCAATTAGCGGCGTTGAACCAAAAACAGGCCAAACGACTCACCACCTTGGACAACAGACATGTCAAAACGACCCAAAGATTGTCAGAGCAACTCACCGCTTTGGACAATAAACAGGCCGAAACGGCCTTTGATTTGTCCAAACAACTTTCCGCTTTGGACAATAAACAGGCCAAAACGACCGATGAATTGTCCAAGCAACTCAGTTTCGCTGCCAACAAACAGTCCGAGCAACTTTCCGCGGTGGACAACAAACACGTTCAAACGGCCAACAAATTGTCTGTGCGAGTCACCGCTTTGGACCAAAAACAGGCCGAAACGGCCGGCGATTTGTCCAAACAACTCACTGCTTTGGGCAAGAAACAGACTCAAACTGCCCAAACGTTGCGAACCGATTTCACCGCGTTGGAGCAAAAACAGGCTCAAACAATCAACGACTTGGATAAGCGACTCACTTTGGTTGACCAAAAACAGGCCGATGCCATCGACAAATTGGATAAGCGACTCACGTTGGTGGACAACAAACATGTCCAAAAGGCTGGCGAATTGTCCGAGCGACCCATCGAAGCGGATAAAAGAATTGGTAACGTAGTCCGTGACCGTTTAAAAGACGGCAGCCTTGGCCCAGAAATGGTCGTTATACCGGCCGGCACATTCCGTATGGGGGATATTCAGGGCGGGGGTGATAGTGATGAAAAACCAGTCCATCCCGTTTCTATCAAACGCTTCGCGATGGGTCGCTATGAAGTGACTTTTGCGGAGTATGATAAGTTTGCAGAAGCCACCGGTAGAACAAAGCCTTCAGATAGCGATTGGGGACGTGGCAACCGCCCAGTGATAAATGTGTCTTGGAAAGATGCCACTGCTTATACGGTGTGGTTGAGTCAACAAACTGGGAAAACCTACCGTCTCCCTACCCAAGCACAATGGGAGTATGCGGCGCGTGCTGGTACGGAGACGACGTATTGGTGGGGAAACGAGATTGGCTCTAATAATGCCAATTGTTATAAGGATTTTTGCGGTGATAATTTTAAATACACGGCTCCAGTAGGTTCGTTTGCCCCCAATCAGTTTGGGTTGTTTGATACGGTAGGCAATGTTTGGGAATTGACTTGCTCCGAATATGAAGCCAAATATAACAATAAAGAAAATAAGTGTATTCGTCAAAAAAGCGGCAGCCCTCGTGCGCTCCGCGGTGGTGCGTGGTTCGACATACCGGGGGACGTGCGGACAGCGGACCGTAACAGGAGCTCGCATGACAACCGCGGCGACGACGTGGGGCTTCGCCTCGCCAGGCTCCTGTAAATTTTGGCTTTTGGCTTTTTTATTTTTGGCGGGGGTCTGGGGGCAGCGCCCCCAGCTCGCGATTTTTTTGGAGTATAACCATTTGTTTAAAAGGTTATAACGGGCAAAAGGGCTGTGGGTTAGGGGCCGTTAGGCGAGGCAGGCAAAGTCATAACTACAAGGATTGTTTATAAGAAGGGATTAGCTCATGGAAGGATTTAGGTTTGAATTCAATCCGTCTTGATACTATCCTTTTTTATAAACAATCCTTG
>Ga0164315_10002378_pt1 | contig 14422 bp, 11 predicted proteins | sample GuaBasSedimGuay6_FD_113737 | JGI IMG/M metagenome (GOLD analysis project Ga0164315, IMG submission 113737) | Subseafloor sediment microbial communities from Guaymas Basin, Gulf of California, Mexico - Guay6, Core 4569-2, 0-3 cm | ecosystem: Environmental > Aquatic > Marine > Hydrothermal vents... | reverse complement strand
ATTTCATGTTAATATCACCTAAAGTAATAGATTTTTTCACATAATGTCAAACTTTTTCCGTCTTATTAGGTAAAAGCAATATTTTATTTCATCAATATCCACATTATGATGCTTAGCTTTATTCTTTCATTTTCTGATTTTGCGTATTTACCAAGAAATCAACTTTTTGATTCAAAAGGTCTACTTTCCGTTCCAACTCATCAGTATTGTCCATTACCATGGAATCGACAAAAATAGAATTCACCAGTGACAAGCCCATAATTCCACCAATAATTAAAATAATCACAAAATAGCCTTTAATCAGAAAAGAGGACAGATTATCAGCATTCATGGTAAGTTTATCAGGAATCTCATACCAACCTTCGATAGTAAACACCTTAAAAATTGAATACATTGACTTTAAAGGATTGCCAAAATACTCTGGAGAAACCTCTTTGAACAAATAACTGGACAAAACAGCAATAATAAAATTGAATACAAAAAATCCAAATAACACAAATACCGAGGCTTTCATAGCTCGTTGAACACCTTTCACCAATGCGTCAATACCCGGGATGAATTTAAAAAATCTGAAAAATTTAAATACTCGTGATATCCTAAAAATTAAAAGAAAGCTCAATCCATGATGTTCACTATGAATAATCAGTAAAAATATTGAAGGAATAGAAAAAATTACAAGAATAAAATCAAGCTTGTTCCAGTTTGATTGAATATAATCTTTCCAGCCAAAATATTTTATCTTAATAATAGCCTCAATAAGAAATAAAATTGTAACAACGCTATCGATAAAATTAATCCAGAAAATAAGTTCATCACCAAACTCAGGAAAACCTTCGCTAAATATCGCAATGGAATTTATTATAATAATAACAAGTATAAACTTATCATTAAGGAATAAACGGGTAAAGAAATTCAAATTCGCAGAATTATCGTTCATAAAAACGGTCTTATAATTTTCAGTTCACAGTCTTCTCTACTGTCAACTATTAACTGTCCGGAGAACTGACTGCTGAAGGCTGACTATCGAAACAACTGTATCGATCCTTTTTTAAAAATTTCTTCACCATGGTAATCTATTGCTTTAATATAATAGTAATATACCCCAGGGGTTGCTTCGCGGTTACTTTCCTGAATTCTTCCATCCCAACCAATTAGAGCCTCTTCAACAGATCTCCATCGACAAACTGTATTACCCCAACGAGAATAAATCCAGCCCTCCAAACTTGCAATATCATCAACGTCCAATTTAAAAAAATCATTTGTACCATCATTATTAGGACTAAACACATTCGCTGGTTCACTAAAAATTGGGTCAGGAATGGTAATTATTATCGTTGTTGAATCCACATCCTCACAGCCATCATCTGTTTTGGCAGTATATATCACAATATATGTACCATCAGGATATGTATACATATGCGTTGGATTTTCTTGTGTGTCTATTTCAGATTCATCACCAAAATCCCAACTATAATCTGTTGCCCAACTGGTTGTATTTTCAAAGATAACCTCAAGGTCAAAAGGCCCTTCTATTGGATTAGCTGTAAAACTGACACCTTCAACATTAATAAAAATACTGGTATCTTGCTTACAAGAAAAATTATCCGTTACCTGAAATCGGTATTCTGTATTCCCAATAGAAGTAGGTGTTCCATTTGCCCTGCCATCAATTGTTTGGGAAATCCCAACACCATCCCAAACCGATGAACCATATGTATTTTCAAATGTCCAGTCAACAGGAGGTAATAATGCATCATTAAACTTTAATCGTGTGGCAAATACAAAGCCTTTATCGGGAGCCTGATTATCAGTAACTGTAATGGTCCATTGACCATTTAATGAACACCCGATCAGGTTACCAAACGGCTCATCTGAAGTATAACTTCCTTCAGGCAATGATGCCTGGCTTGTAGTTGTAGTATTAATTGTTCCAAAATCAGGACTATTAGTCCAATAATAATAATAGCCGACTCCAACCTCATCAGATATCTCATCGTCAATGGGTTCACCAAAGTATTTATCCTGGCCATCAAAATCTTTAAGTATAATCGAGGATCCGTTAGGGCATGAAAGTTCTATTTTTAAATTACTCAAATTAGTATGTTCCAACTTAATTCCTACAGTATCCAGATCAGTATCTGCTGTTATTGTTTGCGTTTCAGTATAATATTTATAATCAAACACAGTAGAGTAATCATTTCCCTGTGAAACTTCATCCGGGTTTAGTTCCTCATTTTCATCCTGAATTTCGTATCTCCAATTCACTGTATCAGCTATTCCGGTTAAACTTACCAACTGTCCAAGGCAAATAGGATCAGGCCGGTTACTCTCCGTTTTTGAAAAGTCCGCTGTTAGTGAAACCTGCACTCGTTTTAAAGCATAATCTTCATCTGTTCCTTTTGATGCTTCAACCCTAACAATATACCCACCACCTTCTATAAAAGCATGTTTAATTGTATCAAGGTCTAAACCACTTTTAACAGAACTTCCATCATCAAAATTCCATATATAGTTTACTCCGGTTTCAGGTACTCCCCCATTAGTTGCTTTTGCGATAAAAGTTACTGAATCACTTTGACAAACAGAATCTGTGACTTCAATTGTAACATCAAACTGTGAAAAACTATTTGTAGCAATTAATACAAATAAAATAATCAGGTAATGAATTTTTTTAATCATAATCAATTATGTTTTATTTAAGCTATGTACTCAGGAATCGTAAAAATAAAATCACTTCCTCTGTTTGGTTCACTTTCAACACGGATTTTACCCTTATGTTTTTCAACAAACTCTCTACAAAGCTTCAACCCAAGTCCTGTTCCGTTTTCATTATGAGTCCCCTTTGTTGAATAGAATTCATCATCTGTTAATATTTTAGGCAAAAGCTCCGAATCAATTCCAACACCATTATCAGAAACCATAATTTCTATAATATTTTCTTTATTATTCTTTTCTTTCTCATGTTTCCTCAATATTCTTGTGCTTTTAACCACAACAGTCCCATTTTCCATGGTAAATTTTATAGCATTTGAAACCAGGTTACGCAAAATAGTGTGGAGCATTAAGTCATCAGCTAAAACATAAACTTTTTCACCTATTTCAGAAATTAACTGAATTGATTTAATTTGTGCATTGTATTCATTGTGCTCAAAAACAGAATCAACTATAATATCCAAATTTAACTTTTGGGGTTGATAAACTAAATTTCCACTTTTTGTTCCTGACCAACTTAGTAGGTTCTCTAACAAGTCATAATTAGAACTAGCTGTTTTCTGCATTAATTTTAAAAGTGAATTAATTTTTTCAGGATCATTAGCTTCTTCATCTATCAAAAGTAGATCAATCAAACCTTTAAAATTACCTAATGGCCCACGTAAATCATGGCTAATTATTGAAAAAAGTTTATTTTTTGTATCATTGGCAATTTTTAGTTTTTGTTTTTCACGATAAAAAATTATTGTAAAAGCAAATACCAACATTAATAAAAATATTATGGCAATAACAACTGCATTCTGAAACCGGATTGTTAACTTATCAGCTTTTAACCGTACTAATTGCTTTTCATGTTCCTTTTTTAAGTTGAAATTTTCCTGTTCCTTTTGAGTAGTTTTATGCACCACTTCCATTCGGGCTATTTGCTTACTTTTTTCGTTATTAAAAATACTATCCTTATATTGGTTTGCTATAATATAATACTCCAAAGCTTTTTTATAGTTTCCTGTTTTTCTATTGATATCAGCTAACAGCCCATAATTTTTACTGCATAAATTTTTATAATTTTGTTCTTTTGAAATGGAAATACTTTTTTGAGTATACATTAATGCATCCCCAAAATTCCCTTTTTTGAAATTTAGATGGGCAATATTATAAAAAGCAATCACCTTATTTTTTAAACTATTTACCGAATCAGCAATCGTCAGCATTTTATTATAATAAGACAATGCAGATTTATAATCACCCCATATTTCATAAATATTACCTAATTTTTCATAACAAATTGAAATCCCAATAATCTTGTCAAGAATTTTGTAATTTTCAATAGCCAGTTTATAACTAACAATAGCAGAATCAAAATTTTGCTTCTTAAAATAATGATTACCCAAATTATAATGCGTATACGCTGTTCCAAATGTATAATCAATATTATTGCATATTTCGGAAGCACGCTTATAATAATTAAATGCTTCATCATCCTTACCCCATTCTGAGTAAACCAGACCTATATTATTCAATGTCAAGCTCTTACCCTCTAAATCATTTATAGAATCTCTTAATGAAAGCGACAAATAATAAAATTTAAGTGCTTTATCAAAGTCTGCAACCCCCCAGTATATTGTTCCAATATTATTATATAAAATGCAGGTTAAAGATGTATCACTTATGCTTTGTGCAACAGATAAAGACTTTTTATAACGATTTAAAGCCTCACCCATTTCCCCCTTTACCCAGTACATTTTCCCAATGGCTTTATTTAAATTCGCTATTCGCGTATTATTATTCAGCAAACTAGCAAAATAAAAGGACTCATGATAGTAAAAAATAGCTGAATCGTAATTATTTTCTTGCTCGTAATATTCAGCTATTAATAAATTAATATTAGCTAAGGCATTTGTATCCTTTTGTCCTAAAAAGTCCTTTTGGGATAATAAAAGACTGTCAATTCTTCTTAAATTTTGCGCATAAGATAATTGAACCGAAAAAGGCAGGAGTAATGTAAGAAGTATAAACTTTAGTGTAAGTAATAATATGTTTGGTTTTACAAGCAATAGGTCAGTTTATAAAATTAATTTAATGTAAAAATAGAATTATTCTTTTAATTAGGTAAAATTTATTTTGCCTATTAAATTTGAGGCTATTATCTTTGCGCAAAAATCTTCTTCATTTTATCGACCAGTAGCGTACCACTGACTAACAAAAACACAATATAAAGTGTATCCATACCTTAAAGAATTAAATGATGTACAAAGGAAAGCTGTTGAGGCCGTAGAAGGGCCTTCATTAGTGATCGCTGGTGCTGGTTCGGGTAAAACCAGGGTACTGACTTATAGGATAACTCATTTGTTGAACCTTGGGAAACATCCTTCAAGTGTTTTGGCATTGACTTTTACCAATAAGGCGGCACGTGAAATGAAAGACCGGATTGGGGAAATGGTAGGTGAAAAGACAGCAAGATACTTGTGGATGGGTACTTTTCATTCCATTTTTGCCAAAATCCTTAGAATGGAATCTAAATTAATTAAATATCCTTCCAGTTTCTCAATTTATGATTCACAAGATTCAAAAAACCTGTTAAAAACCATTTGCAAAGAATTAAAACTTGACCCACAGGTATACAAACCCAATGAAGTATTGAACAGGATTTCATTTGCAAAAAACAACCTTATTACTGCCAGCAATTACGCAAATAATTTTCAAATAAAAGAGTCCGATAAGCATTCAAGGAAACCGGAAATATACCGAATCTATCAGATTTATGAAAACCGTTGCAAAACTGCAGGAGCTATGGACTTTGATGACCTGCTGCTTAAAACAAATATACTTTTTGATCAGTTTCCTGAGGTACTCGAGAAATACCAGAAAAAATTCAAATATATTCTTGTTGATGAATATCAGGACACAAACTTTTCTCAATACCTGATTATAAAAAAATTGGCTGAAGCACATCACAATTTATGTGTAGTTGGAGATGATGCACAAAGTATCTATGCTTTTCGTGGTGCCCGAATTGAAAACATTTTTAATTTTAAAAAAGATTATCCTGAAAACAAAGTATTTAAGCTTGAACAAAATTACAGATCGACACAAAATATTGTAAATGCGGCTAACAGTGTAATCGATAAGAATAAAAATCAAATTAGGAAAAATGTATTTTCGGAAAAAGAAACCGGGAATAAAATCAAAATTTTTGAAGCATATACGGATCATGAAGAAGGCTATTTAATTGCAAACATGATTAACGACACGAGATACCAGGATCATGATAATTTTAGTGATTTTGCTATCCTGTACCGAACCAATGCACAATCAAGAATATTGGAAGAAGCTCTGAGAAAAAAGAATATTCCTTATAAAATTTATGGTGGTTTATCTTTTTATCAACGAAAAGAGATAAAAGACCTTCTGGCATATTTCAGACTAATTATCAATCCATTAGATGATGAGGCTTTTAAAAGAATCATCAACTATCCCAAAAGGGGAATTGGTACTACTAGCCTAAATAAATTATTACAATTTGCCAAAGATCAAAATATAAGCGTATGGCAAGCTGCAATTAAACTTAATGAAATAAAAATTGACCTGAGCAAAGCCGTAATAAAAAAAATACATGATTTTTTGGGCTTAATAAGCAATTTTGCCGTATTAATTAATACGGATGATGCCTATGAAGTTGCCCGGCAAATTGCTGTTAATACAGGAATCCTTAAGGATTTGCATAATGATAAAACACCTGAAGGGATTAGCCGGCATCAAAATGTACAGGAACTTTTAAACGGTATCAGAGAATTTACTACAACTGAAACCGATGATGGAGGGACACCAAGCCTGATTGAATATATTGAAAATGTTTCGTTATTGACAAATGATGATAAAAAAAACGATGGTGATAATGATAAAGTAGTACTTATGACCATACATTCAGCAAAGGGACTTGAATTTAAGAACGTGTTCCTTGCTGGCCTGGAAGAAGAATTATTTCCTTCGAAATTTTCAACTGCCAATATATCAGAGCTGGAAGAAGAACGTCGTTTGTTCTACGTAGCAATTACCAGGGCTGAAAAAACTTTATGTATTTCGTATGCAAGAACAAGGTATCGCTGGGGGCAGTTGGATAATTGTATGCCAAGTAGATTCATCAGGGATATTGATACTGATTTTATTGAGCAGGAAACCACTGTATATAGCAAAAAAAACTTTAAAACAAAAAGCAGCTTTGGCACAAAATCAGAAACCGGGTTAATTGACAAAACAAAAAAGCCCTATTCTTCGTTTAAAAAAACATCCGATTACAAACCTGTATTTAAGTCAAAACTAAAAAAAATTGATAAGAATATAAATATTGATAATAATTCAACTGAAAAAAGTAGCCCAAATGGTATTATTGAAGGAGTTATGGTTGAACATCAACGTTTTGGACTTGGTAAAGTAATAAATATTGAAGGTGATTTTCCAAACATAAAAGCAACTATAGAGTTTAATTCATCAGGTAAAAAACAATTATTATTGAAGTTTGCAAAATTAAAAGTAATTAATCCCTGATTTATATAGAAAAGTTCTAATTTTTTTCGTAAAATTGTCATAAACAATAAATTATAATTATTAATGGAATACAGTACAAACAGGAACAAGTTAATTCTGCCTGAGTATGGTAGAAATATTCAAAAAATGGTTGAATATACCAGTGGAATAGAAGACAAGGAGAAGAGGAATTTGGCAGCCCAGGAAATCATTAATATTATGGGTAACATGAACCCACATTTAAGAGATATTAATGACTTTAAACATAAACTTTGGGATCAACTGATGCTCATGTCAGATTTCAAAATTGATATTGAATCACCATTTCCTATTCCAGAAAAAGAATTTTTTGAAGAAAAACCAAAAAAAGTAGAATATACCGGTGGTAATTTAAGATACAAGTATCTTGGCAGAATCATGCAAAAGCTTATTGTGGCAGCAACGGAAATTGAAGATAAAGAAAAAAAAGCTGAACTGGTTAAAATTATTACTAACCACATGAAAAAGTCATATCTTTTATGGAACAAAGATATTGTTGAAGACAAGCTGATTTTTGATAAATTAAAAGAACTTTCAGATGGAAAACTGGAAGTTGAAAAAGATGCAAAACTTAGTGAAGCAAGAGACCTTATAGGAATCAGACGTAAAAAAAAGAAGAAAGAAAACCCAAAACACAGGAAATAATAGTGTCTTACGATCTTTGTCCAACTTGAAACATTTAAGCAAATAGAAAACAGCGAAGGCTGAATAAGAAAAAAGTTGAGGCTAAGGCTAAGGAAGCTAATTGAAACCGAAGTAGGTTATAAGAGTTTTCTCAGACTTAGCCTCCGCCTTCTTAATATAGTGTATTTGCGATTCTTTTTTAAAATTACTTATTTTCAAAACGTAGTAAATATTACTTATGAGTTCTTTCCGGATTGAAGGTGGCACCCCTTTAAAAGGGGAGATCACCCCCCAAGGTGCAAAAAATGAAGCTTTACAAATTCTTTGCGTTTGCCTTTTAACTGATAAGCAAGTACAAATCAATAATATTCCAGCCATCAAGGATGTACTCAGCCTTATTTCCATAATTGAAGGGTTGGGTGTAAAAGTGAAGAAACTTAGTGAATCAAACTATGTTTTTCAGGCTGACAAGGTGAACCTTGATTATCTAAACTCTGATGAATTTAAGTCAAAAGGCTCAAGAATTAGGGGATCTGTGATGATAATAGGACCCCTATTAGCCAGATTTGGAAAGGCATTTATCCCAAAACCCGGTGGTGATAAAATTGGAAGACGGAGAATTGACACTCATTTAACAGGTTTTCAGAAGTTGGGTGCTGATTTTAGATATAACCCGGAAAAAAATGCTTACGAGTTAGCTGCTAAAAAACTTAAAGGTGCCTATATGCTTTTAGACGAAGCATCTGTTACCGGAACAGCTAATATAGTAATGGCAGCAGTTCTTGCCGAAGGAAAAACTACCGTTTACAATGCGGCATGTGAACCCTATGTGCAACAGCTTTGTAAAATGCTGAACAGTATGGGTGCAAAAGTTAGTGGTGTAGGTTCCAATTTGCTAACCATTGAAGGTGTTAAAAAATTAACCGGCTGTACTCATACTATCTTGCCGGATATGATTGAAATTGGTAGCTTTATAGGCCTGGCTGCCATGACAAAATCAGAAATTACCATTAAAAATGTAAATTATAATGAACTAGGCATAATACCAGATGCTTTTAGACGTTTAGGTATAAGAGTTGACAAACAGGGAGACGACATTTATATTGGGACACATGAACACTATTCTATAGAAACCTTTATTGATGGTTCCATAATGACAATTTCTGATGCACCCTGGCCGGGCTTAACTCCCGACCTGTTGAGTGTTTTCCTTGTTGTGGCCTCCCAGGCAAGAGGTAGTGTACTGATACATCAAAAGATGTTTGAAAGCCGCTTGTTTTTTGTCGATAAATTAATCGACATGGGTGCGCAAATAATATTATGCGACCCGCACCGTGCAACGGTTATTGGTTTGGACAGGAAATACTGTTTAAGAGGAACAACAATGACATCCCCTGACATAAGGGCAGGAGTTGCTTTATTGATTGCTGCTTTATCAGCTGAAGGTACAAGTGTAATACACAACATTGAACAGATTGACCGGGGCTATCAAAATATTGACCAACGTTTAAACAGTATCGGTGCTAAAATTGAAAGAATTGATTAGGTAATTTAGGTAATTATGAGTACTCTATTAAAATCAGGCGTTATTCTATTCAGCTTAATACTGATATTAGGATTTGGTAATAAACATTTTGAACAAAACAAACAGGCTATAAAGGAATTTGCCACACCACCAAAAATTGGCGAAATTGCACCTGATATTAATTTACTCTCAGCTGACAGGACAAAATCATATAAATTGTCAGACCTTCGTGGAAAACTGGTTTTGGTTAACTTTTGGGCTTCATTAGTTGCACCGTGCCGTTTTGAGAACCCAAATATAGTTAAAGCATATAACCAATTTAAAGATAAGAACTTTGTTAGTGCTAAAGGGTTTACCATATATTCGGTTTCACTTGACTCAAACCTGGATAATTGGAAAAAAGCAATTAAAAATGATAAATTAAACTGGCCTTACCAGGTAAGTGATTTAAAAGGCTACGATTCAGAAGTTGCTGCAGCATATGGCATTAGAAGTATTCCATACAACTATCTTATTGATGGTGACGGAAAAGTATTAGCTATTAATTTGCGTGGGGCTCAACTAAATAAGACTATTGAAAAATATTTGAAATAGGTTACCCATCATTGTTAATCTGTAAGCCACATTATTGCAAAACAAACATGAATTGACCTATATTTTTAATTGATTATAACTTGTACTATTCAAAGAATACCAATTAAATCTTTCATTATCTTTATCATAGAAATCTAGTTTTTCAAACTTAAGTCCAATTTTTTCCAGAATCCTACACGAAGCAATGTTTTTAGGCATGGCAATTCCAATTATTTTTGTCAGGTTTAGTTTTGTGAAGCCATATTTTATAATTTCTTTTGAAACTTCTGTTGCAATTCCTTTTCCCCAATATGCTGGTAAAAATCTAAACCCGATATCCGTTTCATCAACTTCAGGTAAATATTTAAGGCCGGCAAAACCAATAATTTTATTATCCGGTTTGTAGATAACAGCCCATCTTCCATAGCCATATTTTTGATAGTCTGAGAACCAAACATCCTCAATAATCTCCTTTGCATGCTGAGGTGATTCAAGCGTTATATCTCCTGTATATTTATTAACTTCTTTGTTCGAACCAAATTCAAAAACCGCCTGATAATCATCTTTATTAAATTCACGTAATAAAGTACGTTCAGTTTCAATAATTATATTATTCATCTCTTATTTTTACAATTTTTATGTAATTATGTAATATCCAAACTTCATGTTCTATAAAACCTGTATCAAATGTAATAAATTTGAATTAAACAAAAAACCAGGCTTGCTAATGGGAATTCAACTTTTATAATTGATTCTAGATAAAAACAATGAAAATTCTGTAGACTTTATTGCCAATTATGCCAATGACATTAGAATCTTATGTCAAATTGTCGTAAAATAAATTATGGCAAATAATTTGCGCACAGTGGCAAAGATATTTTAGAGTTCCTAATTTATTACATTCAGCATTGTTGTATTTTAACGATTTCTGATTAATATAAATGTGATAATTAGTCATTAGTTAATTAGTAATTGGAATACTGTTCTACAATAACAAATCAGGAACAAACTACATTAATGACCTGAGAATCTGACATTGAGTAATAAGTTTGGAATTAGATAATCAAATCAATTTATAAAGTTTAGCATTTATTAAAAATTTTCAAATACAATATAATGACAAAGAAAAAGACCAAAGACAGTAAAGAAAAGGAAGTTGAAGTAAAAAATATTGAAGTAAAAGAAGATAAAGAAAAATCATCAAAAAAATCAGACAAGAAAGACAAGAAAAAATCTAAAGCTGAAGACTTTGAGCAGAAATACAATGATATTAATAATAAATATATGCGCCTTACGGCTGAATTTGACAATTTCAGGAAGCGTAGCTTAAAGGAAAAAATGGAATTGGTAAAATCTGCTGGTGAGGATATTTTAATAAATATTCTTCCGGTAATGGATAATTTTGAGCGCGCTATGAAATCGATGGATGATGAATCAAAAGAAGGTGCGGTTAAAGAAGGAATTGAAATCATTTATAATAATTTCAAGGAATTCCTCTCGCAACGTGGAATTAAAGAAATTGAAGCGATAGGTAATGATTTTGATACAGATATACACGAGGCGATTACCAAAATACCTGCCCCTGAGAAGGATCAAAAAGGGAAAGTAATTGATGTAATTGAAAAAGGCTATGAGCTTCATGGGAAAGTTATCCGTTTTGTAAAAGTAGTGGTTGGAGATTAGGTTACGAGATACAGATTACGAGTTACAGGTTTACGATTACTCAAATTATGCAGTCATCTTCAATCGAATGTTTGTCGGACTTTCGGCGAGTTCGTAAATTAATTAATCGTCAATATAAAAATCCTTAACTTAATTACATTAGCTTACAAGTTAAGAACAAATTAGAGATTTTGGTTTCTAAATAATAAGACAAAAACAGAATTCACGTTATAAAAAATTTGACAGGCAATAAGATCAACTGACAATACAAAAAATGGCAAAAAGAGATTATTACGAGGTATTAGGCGTTTCAAAAAGTGCCCAAAAAGATGAGTTGAAGAAGGCATACCGAAAGATGGCTATAAAATATCATCCGGATAAAAACCCTGACAACAAAGAGGCTGAACAGAAATTTAAAGAGGCGGCAGAGGCTTATGAAGTATTAAGCAATGAACAAAAAAGACAAAGATATGATCAGTTTGGCCATGCAGGTATGGGTGGTGCAGCTGGTGGTGGTGGTGGTGGTGGCATGGATATGGAAGATATCTTCTCACACTTTGGCGACATATTTGGTGGTTTCGGAGGCGGTTTTGGCGGAAGTCGTAGAGGTGGCAGAAGAGTAAATAAGGGCTCGAATTTACGTATCCGCGTAAAACTAACTCTTGACGAAATTGCCAATGGTGCTGAGAAAAAATTAAAAGTGAAAAAATATGTTGAATGTAGATCCTGTAATGGTTCTGGTGCAGCTGACCCTTCAGCAGTAAAAAGCTGTACAACTTGCCATGGATCGGGTCAGGTTACCCGGATTGCGAACACAATTCTTGGGCAAATGCAAACATCTTCAACTTGTCCGTCCTGTGGTGGAAAAGGAAAAACCATTACAAAAAAATGTACATCATGTTATGGTGAAGGAGTTGTACAAGAAGAAGAGGTTGTAGAAGTTAATATTCCTGCAGGTGTATCAGAAGGTATGCAACTTTCTGTTTCCGGCAAAGGAAATGCCCCACGAGGTGGTGGAATTAATGGCGATCTGCTAATTGTAATTGAGGAAAAAGAACATCCTGAATTAGTCCGTCATGATAATGATTTACTATACCATCTAAATATTAGTGTACCAGATGCTATTTTAGGGATTGCTGTTGAAATTCCGACTTTAAGTGGTAAAGTAAAAGTAAAAATTGAAGCAGGAACTCAAGCAGGTAAAATATTAAGGCTTAGGGGGAAAGGATTGCCTGATGTTCAGGGATATGGACGTGGAGATATTCTGGTAAGAGTAAATGTTTATATACCTAAAAATGTTTCACGTGATGAAAGAAAATTACTAGAAAAGCTAAAAGAATCTGACAATTTTACAGCAAGGGCAGACTCTGAGAAAGGTTTTTTTAATAAGGTGAAAGACTTTTTTGAATAGTTAGTTCTGCAAGAAAAAAAATGGTTCTTTTAAAATAAAAAATATGCTCATTTACTTAAAGTCGATGAGCATTTTTATGTTGACCAAACTAGAAGTTAAACCGCAAGCCAACACTTAACCATTTATGGTAATTGCCACCAATAAATTCCGGGGTGAGCATGGTGCTTTCAATTTGTAGCTGAAAAAGTGAGTACTGGAAAACAAAGCCTGAGTTTAACTGTGACACAATCGGCTCAACCCATTTATAATTCAATGTAAAAGGGCTGGATTGATTAAATAAACCACCTTGCAGTGTTCCATTATAGAAAACAGCTCTTATGGAAGGGTTTATATAAGCATATATTTGAAACTTTTTAAGACCGTTACTTTCCTTTCTGTCGATTTTTACTTGCCCAAAACCGGTATTACTTGGATTAAAATATCCTAAACGCATTTTGAACCCGGCCGAGACGTCATCATACAAGGTTCCCACACGAATATTAGCTTTTCCCATTAATTCAAAGAAGTTATTACTGTAAAATTCTTCCTCATAAGCAAAATGATAATTAATAATTAAATCATTTGCCACCTGGTTATTCCAACCTGCTGGAATACTATTATTAATGGCCTCATGAAAATAAGCCTGTGTATCATAACCAAATGAATACCGGCCAATAATCCCTATTATCAGTTCATTTGAGATCTTAGTCCTTGTTGCTGGAATAAAGCTGGTTCTTTTATGCCCAAGGTATAATATTGAGCTATAGGGTCGGTCATTAAACACAACACCCTGTGTGCCAGTATGAATAGGTGTGTAGAGCTCCTGCACAATACTAATTCCGTAATAATCCAGGGATTCTTTTTTTACAGGAATAAGAATTTTTGAAACTGGGGATTTACTAAAATCCGGAAATATAAAATTAAAAACCAATCCGTTAGAATAGTAATAGTCGGTTTTAAAGAAAAAGTCATTTTGGAACTTAAATTCAATATATCGATTCTCACCAATTATCGATGTGGCATTCTCATTACTTTGCCCTATAAGCGAAGTTGTTATCAGAAATAAAAATAACTGAGTTAAAAACTTAGCTTTCCATACAAAAATTTGTTCGATATGGGTTTTATGCCAAAACATTTTTCTTCATTATAGTTATGCTCACAAATAATTAATGCATAATTAATGATTTTCAATAAATTATAGAAGTAAATTAATGGTATTTAAATATATTTAAACTCTATTAACAAAAAAGAGCTGTCAAAATTTGGTAGACAGTCATCTACGATTGGGCGGTAGTATTTATGTCTTTAAGCTATTTAAAAATTCGTCTGGGGTCATTACTGGTATTCGAACTCCTTTAAAATCCTTTCCGTTT
>Ga0164315_10002377_pt1 | contig 14422 bp, 14 predicted proteins | sample GuaBasSedimGuay6_FD_113737 | JGI IMG/M metagenome (GOLD analysis project Ga0164315, IMG submission 113737) | Subseafloor sediment microbial communities from Guaymas Basin, Gulf of California, Mexico - Guay6, Core 4569-2, 0-3 cm | ecosystem: Environmental > Aquatic > Marine > Hydrothermal vents... | reverse complement strand
CACTCCAATAAGTCAAGATATTGCATTAGGCTTCAAATATGCTTAAATTTGTTGCATAAGTGTTAAAAAAAATGACAGAGAGTATGCACTGGCCTGAAGAACAAAATTGGGATGCGGGCTATTTTATACTGTATATGAAAAATGGACTAAACGTTTCAAATATTTATATGAACTAGTTTATCGTGCTATTTATAAACGAGCCATTTATCTGGTAAGGGAACGAATTAATGATCCTCTTTCAAAAGAAATACCGCATGTAATACTTTGTGGCACAGCCACCTCTGAAACATCAAAAAATTTTGCCCGCTTTATCCATGGAGAAAACAATAAGTCTATTATTAATATTCTTGATCTAAACTCTCAACCATTGGAAGCATCCCGGATCAAACTTCAAGCCGATGAAACCATCGACTCATCAAAAATTATGTATATCAAATGCAATGCCCTCAAAATACCAATTGCTGACAACTCAATTGATTTAATTGATACTGATTATCTTATGGAATTTATTTCACCTAAGAACAAACAGCACTTAATAAAGGAATGGGCACGCGTTCTTTCTGAAGATGGCGCCATTACCACAAGAATGTTTTTACCTGACAATATAATCTCCAGATCTATTAATAATATGCGTAGGACGATAGTAAAGCATGGGAAAATAAAAACATATGAATCAACAGCAGAAGAAATGCTTGGGATATTTGAAGAAGCGGGACTGAAAGCAAACATTATAGATTTTAAATTCGGACGACTAAAATCGCATATTCTTAAACACATTATAGCCTATAAAAAGAGTTCTTCGATTTAAACCCTACTTTTGCAAAAATATTTTTTAATGAATACTTTCGAAAATTTCAACATATCAAAGCAGTTACATAACGCAATTGCGGATTTGGGCTTTGATAAGGCAACACCAATTCAGGAAGAGGTTTTTAGTGTTATTCTTTCCGGTAAAGATGTGGTTGGAATTGCTCAAACAGGTACTGGAAAGACTCTTGCCTATATGCTTCCCATACTGCAGGACTTAAAATTCTCAAAACAAATCAGTCCACGAGTTTTGGTGTTAGTTCCAACCAGAGAATTAGTCTTGCAGGTTGTAGAGAACATAGAGAGTTTTGCTAAATACATGAGTCTTCGTGTTTTAGGTGTTTATGGAGGAACGAATATAAATACTCAAAAGCAAGCAGTTGTAAAGGGCACAGACATACTTGTGGCTACGCCGGGAAGATTATATGATCTGGCAATTAGTCGTGTATTAAAACTAAAAGATATCAGGAAACTGGTTATCGATGAGGTTGATGTAATGCTGGATCTTGGTTTTCGTTATCAACTGACAAATATATTTGAACTCCTTTCAGAGCGAAGACAAAACACTATGTTTTCAGCAACTATGACAGATGATGTGGACAAACTCATCAATGATTATTTTATCAATCCTGTCAAGATTTCAATTGCTGTAAGTGGTACTCCTCTTGAAAATATTGCTCAACAATCATTCCCCGTCATTAACTTTTACACTAAAATTAATTTGCTGAAGCATTTACTGCAAGACAAAGAAGAATACAGCAAAGTATTAGTTTTTGTATCCAATAAAAAGAATGCAGACAGATTATTTGAAACTCTAGAAGAGGATTACGGTACGGAATCTTGTATAATCCATTCCAATAAATCGCAAAATTACAGAATACGATCCATCGAACAATTTGATAAAGGAATAAAGAGGATAATTGTTGCAACAGACATTATGGCCAGAGGGTTGGATCTGGAAAGAATAACTCATGTAATTAATTTTGACACTCCAAATTTTCCTGAAAACTATATGCATCGGATTGGAAGGACAGGGAGAGCAAAAGAGCAGGGCAAGTCCATTTTGTTTTATACTGAAAAAGAAGAAGAATACAAAATTGCCATTGAAACATTAATGGCATATAAAATTCCTATAAATAATTTTCCAGAGGAAGTAGAAATATCAGAAGAACTTACTCCTGATGAACGTCCCAGAATAATTGAAAACTTTAATAGAAACACCAAACTTGATACTTCCGGAGGAGGTGCTTATCATGAGAAAAAAGAGAAAAACCTTAAGTTTAACCAGGGAGGATCTTATAAGTTTAAAGGTAAAAATTACAAAAAACCTAAAACCAGAGGAGATAAAAATATGAACAAACGTAATAAAAGATAAATTGACTGCCGCTAAAGATAATACAGACAACTATCAGTCAAACAATCCATTACATGGTATTAAGTTGATGGAAATTTTAGAATACCTATTGGATGTTTATGGTTGGAGTGAATTAGGGAGAAGAATTAATATAAAATGTTTTACCAACGACCCTTCCATAAAATCCTGTCTTAAGTTTTTAAGAAAAACTCCATGGGCCAGAGACAAAGTTGAGGAATTATATTTACACTCTGTTCAAAGATGAAGTGGTTTTGATAAAAAGTCTCTTTAATGAATTCTACTATCTAGTGATAATACATAAATTTTTTAGGTTGCTACAACTTAGATATTTATTTTTAGTGTATTTTCTTTGTGGTACTCTGTGGCTTCTCTGTGGCTCTTAGTGCAATAACTATAACACAGAGTTTCACAAAGTAGACACAGAGTTACTCTAAGAATATTTACTTCTTATATTAGATGCACTTGCCATATTATAGGATACCAAAACGATAAAATTAAAATACCTTTGCTGCATGTTAAAAACCATTAAAAATCAAAAAGATATTCTGGATAAATTGAGGATAGAGAAACTCAATACCATGCAGATAGAGGCCAAGGAAGTCATACTCTCCCACTCTGATATTGTTTTGCTGTCACCAACAGGAACAGGAAAAACTCTTGCTTTTTTACTACCAATAATTCAAGAATTAGATCCAAACTGTGAGGATGTTCAGGTATTGATTCTTGTTCCTTCAAGGGAGTTGGCTATTCAAATTGAGCAGGTTGTAAGAGAAATGGGGACAGGGTTTAAAACAAATGCAGTGTATGGAGGACGTACAGGCTTTCAGGACAAAATGGATTTGAAGCATCGACCAGCAATCCTGATTGGTACACCTGGAAGAGTTGCAGATCATTTAAGAAGAGACAGGTTTCCAACTCATTTCATAAAAACCCTTGTGCTTGACGAATTTGACAAATCACTGGAAATAGGATTTGAATCGGAGATGCATGAAATTGTAGATTCCTTACCACTTATTGAAAAAAGAATTCTCACTTCAGCAACTAATGAGGTTGAAATACCAGAATTTGTAGGTTTGTACAAACCAAAATATATCGACTATTTGCATGAGAAAATTTCTCAGTTAAAAATCAAAAAAATCCTTTCTCCTACCAAAGACAAACTCGATACTTTGGTAACTACACTCAATAAACTTGGAAATCAACCTGGAATTATCTTCTGTAATTTTAAAGAAACCATTCAACGTGTTAGTGAATTTCTGACGGAAAACAATATCAGTCACGGTTGCTTCTATGGCGGAATGGAACAAAAAGACAGAGAAAGAGCGCTTATTAAATTTCGGAATGGGACCCATCAACTAATTATAGCTACTGATTTGGCAGCCAGGGGTATAGATGTTCCAGAAATTAAATTTATTATCCATTATCATCTTCCACTGAGAAGTCAGGAATTCACACATAGAAATGGCAGAACTGCCCGTATGAATTCAAACGGCACCGCTTATGTGCTACAATGGGAGGAAGAAGAATTACCTGATTTCATTCCAGAACTTGAAGTCGAAGAGATAAAAGTGCCTAAACCCCGAAGTAACTCACAATGGAAAACACTCTACATTTCTGGTGGGAGAAGAGATAAAATCTCAAAAGGCGATATTGCAGGATTATTTTTTAAACAAGCAAATCTTAATAAGGATGAATTGGGAATAATAGAAATTAAGCAAGATTGTGCATACGTTTCTGTACAGGCCTCCAAAGTAAGTAGTGCTATTAAATTGACTAATAATGTCAAACTTAAAAAGAAAAAAATAAGAGTGAGCCTACTTTAGACTTTAGGTACTTCCTTTTCCCTTGGACCCCTTTTGTAAATAACTAATCCGTTTAAAAAGTTTCGCAATATTTGATCACCAAGCGGCATAAACTTTGGATGGTCAGGCTTTCTAAAGAATGCCCCCAACTCACTTTTCGAAATTCTAAAGTCCACAAGTTTTAATATCTCAACAATATCATCGTCACGCAGTTTGAGCGCTACTCTCAACTTTTTAAGTATATCGTTATGAGTAAGTTCCATTATTTCGTTTTTAATTGCAATTTAGTTGAAATTTTGATTAAATCAATTTTTTTGTATTTTAGTAGTTGCAAAAACAAACATTTAAACAAATCTAAAATAATAAACTTATGAAAAAATTTACACTTATTTTGATGAGCATCCTGATCGCTATTTCAGTAAATGCTACAGATTTAAAAACATTGATTAAGAATAATCCCGATTTAGGAAAAGCACTTGAAACATCTCTTGTTCAAGCACACCAAAAGGCAATCGCTAAAAAACTCAACAATATTGACGAACTTTATTGGCCAAAAAATATCGACGAATACTATACTTATCTGGATGATTTCTCGAAATGGATACCCACTGACGGTAATATTAAATCACGTGATTATTATGATGAGGAACTATTGGAAAAACTATGTCACTTTTACTGGCTGATTGATGATGTTCAAAACATTCCGGAATTTTCAAATTGGTTGATTAGTTTTATAAATAGTTGGGGTGACTTTTTAAACACACCAGAGTCTATTACTCCTGAAAGCATGCAGTCGTACATGGATCAACCACTGTTTAATATGGAACAATATATGATGCCAGCAGGAGCTTATACACCTGAAGGTAAAGAGTCTGTTCCTAATAATGCAAGCGGATGGCTCACATTTAATCAATTTTTTGCCAGAGAGGCTTTGCCTGGCTTAAGACCTGTTGACGGTATAAATAATGACAAAATAATTGTATCACCTGCAGATGCTAAATTTAAAAGGATATTCCCAATAAATCAGAATTCAGAAATTGTTGTAGATGGCAAAAGCCAAACTAAAATTGGAAGAATTAAAAAAACACATAATTATTCCATTGCTGAATTAGTTGAGGGTAGCGGTTACGAAGAAGCATTTAAAAACGGAATATTTATGCACTCATTCTTGTCTCCTTACGATATGCATCGATTTTGTGCACCTGTTAGTGGAGAGGTAATATATTCAACAGCAGTACAAAACAAAGTTTATCTAGAAGTTGTGATAAACGATAAAGGCTACTATGATGCACCGGACAACACTGATGGAGGTTACGAATTTGCACAAACCAGAGGAATTATAATGCTGGATACAGGTGAGGAAAATGGAATTATTGCTGTAATCCCCATTGGTATGGCTCAGGTATCATCTGTAAATATGAACGCCCCAAAAGGTGTTAATCTTTATAAAGGAGAAGAGTTTGGGTATTTCTTATTTGGTGGATCGGATATTATTTTATTATTTCAGGAAAAGTCTAATTTTCAATTAGACCTGGGAACAAACCTCAAAAAGCTTGCTGGTAATAAAATTGGTGAATTTGGTGCTAAATAAAACTTAATTCCCAAAAATATTTTAAACGCAAGGCTTGCAAAGTAATCGCAAAGAACGCAATAGTTTGATGATTCCAAATCAATGCATTGCGTTCTTTGTGGTTAAACCTCTTCTTTAAACTCGATTAATTTTACAGAGATTCTTTCATACATGAATTACCAGCCAGCCAACCCGTTGAATATGCTATTTGCAGATTATAGCCTCCGGTTTCTGCGTCAAGATCAATTATCTCTCCAGCAAAATAAAGTCCTTTTACAATTTTTGACTCCATTGTTTTAGGTGAAATTTCATTGGTAGGAATTCCACCTGCTGTAATTATTGCTTCCTTAAAAGAACGGTTTTTAGTAATCGTAAAACGAAGGTTTTTTAGCATTACCCTAATTTGTTTTCTCTCTTTTGAGGAAACCTGATGGCATTCTTTTTCAGGATCAAGCCCCAGAACATCAATAAACACTGGAATCATAGATGATGGAAGCCAGTTACGGAAAATATTACTGACACGCTTTTTGCCATGTTCATTTAAATCACGAAGTAAACGTTTATCAAGTTTTTGATCATCCAGAGCAGGCTTAAGGTCAATGGTAATTTCGACTTTATTTTTCTTATGTAATTCGTCAACAACAATTCTGCTTAGTGTTAAAATAATAGGTCCTGATAGTCCGAAGTGTGTAAAAATCATCTCGCCAAAGTCCTCCCCCATTTTCTTGTCGTTTGACCAAACTACAGCCCTTACATTTTTTAAATTAAGACCTTGAAGGTTTTGTGCCATCCGCCCGGCTGTCTCAATGGGGACTAATGCTGGTCTTACCCTGGCAATTGAATGGCCAACATTTTTTGCTAAAACATATCCCTCACCATTTGAACCTGTAGCTGGATATGAGTTACCTCCTGTTGCCAGGATAATATGCTTAGCCCGTAATTCCTTTCCATCGGCTTTAATTCCAACTATTGCATTATTTTCTACCAGGAGTTTCTCTACACGGTGACCACAACGAATTTCAACATTCAATTCCTTTACCCATTTTAAAAAGGCCTTTAAAACATCTGAGGATTTATTGCTTGTGGGGAAAAATCTCCCACCTCGCGATAATGTAGATTCAACTCCGTACCTGTCAAGTAATTCAAGGATATCTTCTGAGTAAAACTGTGAAAAAGCATTTCTTAGAAACCTGCCTTTTGGGTAAACATGGGTGATGAATTCTCCAATGGGTGCATTATTCGTTATGTTACATCGGCCTTTACCAGTAATCAAAAGTTTTCGACCCTCTTGTCGCATTTTCTCCAATATCAATACTTTAGCCCCCAGTTCAGCAGCCCTGCCTGCAGCCAACAATCCGGCCGGACCGGCACCTATCACTATTATATCGTATTCACTCATGTTTTGCAAAGGTATTTCTATTTAATTGTTAATAAACTAAAACTATAAAAATATTAGAACTGTCATCTCTCGTCCGCATTTGCAATGCGGATATTGCAATCACCTTGTTACAAAGTAAGTAATCATCCTCGTTAAAAACGAGGACGAGACGAAACGATTTCATGAGAACAAGAAGAAAAAAATATTCAATATTTAACACTCAATATTCAATTCTCATCTTTTGCATTTTAAACCTCTCGCCCGGATTTGCAATGCGGATGAGAATGGGGTTTTTCGCATGGAGAGATCCCCGAAGACAAAACCCCACACTCTCAGGAGATTTCTCCACTCCCATTCTCCGCTACTCTCCGAATGCTCGGTCGAAAAGACAGGATGATTCTAGGAGGATTTCATTCTGCTGTCAAAATATCAAAAGAGTTCAAAAGAAGCCTATTTCCATTTGATCTTTTAAATTCGAAGAGTTATACAGGATTCATTCAATTATGCACACCAAAAACAATATCTACCATACTTACTACCAATGAATTACAATAAATAATCATTAAATAAATATTTTTTACAAAAAACCATTGTAAAACAAAAAAATATGTACATTTGCAGCCTCAATTTTTGAGCATTACGACATGCGGATGTGGCGTAATTGGTAGCCGCGCTAGACTTAGGATCTAGTGCCGAGAGGCGTGGGGGTTCGAGTCCCTTCATCCGCACAAAGAATAAACAAAATGGCAAACAATGTTTGCCATTTGTTTTTTAAAGCAATCAATACTGCAAATAAAATTTCAAACATGAAAGTTACTCAGGAATCATCAGGTGATTTAACAGCAATCCTTAAACTTACCCTAGTGGAAGAAGACTATAGGGCAACAGTTGACAATCAGTTAAAAGATTACAGAAAAAAGGCCAATATGCCAGGTTTCCGTCAGGGACATGTTCCAATGGGAATGATTAAAAAGATGTATGGTAAAACAATTCTTGCAGAAGAAATAAATAAACTTGTTTCTGAAGGACTTAATAAACATATTATCGACAATAAGGTTGACGTCTTGGGTTATCCACTTCCTAACGAAGAGAAAAGCAAGCAACTAGATTTCGATAAACAAGAAGAATTCGACTTTTATTTTGATATTGCTATTGCTCCTGTAATAGATATTGAACTTTCAAAAAAGATATCAGTACCTTATTACAGCATAAAAATTTCTGACGAGGAAACAGACAAAGCAATCAACGATGTGAAACTTCGTTTTGGTGAGGAAGAGACTCCTGAAATATCAGAGGCTGGTCATTCACTACAAGGAAATTTTGTTCAGTTTGATGCTGAGGGCAATAAACTTGAAGGTGGAATTGAAAATGCTGCCTTTTTTAATATCGCTGATATTAAATTGAAGACTATCGTTACAAAATTTGTTGGAAAGAAGATTGATGACAAAGTTGTCTTCAACCCTATGAAAGCGTTTAAAGACGAATCAAAAGTTAAGCACCTGCTTGGAATAAATGATGATGATATTGCTATAAACAGTGACTTTGAGTTTACTATTAACAAAATCATTCTTGTTAAAGAAGCTGAGGTAAATGAAGATTTATTCAAAAAAGTCTATCCTAATGATGACTTTAAAACCTTAGAAGATTTTAAAGTTAAAATTTCAGGAGAACTTAAGCAGCATTACACAAGGGATACCGACAGACAGTTTATGGCCGACACCATTAACAAACTTATAGATCTTACTGATATCAAACTTCCTGATGAGTTTATGAAAAGATGGTTACTAGAAAGCAATCAGGGAAAAATAAGTAAAGAACAAATTGACACTCAGTATGATAGTTATGCCAAAACTTTCAGATGGCAACTTATTGAGTCGAAATTAATGGAAACTCATGCCGATGCTGTAAAAGTTGAAGATGAAGAAATTAAAGATAAGGTAAGAGCATATTTCACTCAAATGGGTGGTGCTGGTGCGATGACCGAGCAAATGGAAGGAATAGTTGATTCTGTACTTCAAAATCAGGAAGAAAAACAACGTATTCATAACGATATTCTTGATGAAAAATACATTGCACTTTTCAAAGAACATATTAAGTTTAAAGAAAAAGAAGTAGATTCGAAGAAATTTTCGGAAATCGTTTCTAATACAAAATAAATTGAATATGAACAGCAGCAAAGAATTCAGGAATTATGCCACTAAACATCATGGCATAAGTAGCATAAACCTAGATAGATTTGATTCTATTTATGGAAACTATATTTCACCTACCATTATCGAAGAACGTCAGATGAACGTTGCACAAATGGATGTTTTTTCTCGTTTGATGATGGACAGGATTATTTTTCTTGGTGTACCAATTGATGACGGCGTATCAAATATTATTCAGGCACAATTATTATTTTTAGAGTCTATTGACCCTAAACGTGACATACAGATTTATCTTAATACACCAGGAGGTTCAGTTTATGCCGGTTTAGGAATTTATGATACCATGCAGTACATTACTCCTGATGTAGCGACCATTTGTACTGGAATGGCAGCCTCGATGGGTGCAGTATTATTATGTGCTGGTACTGAAGGAAAACGTACTGCCTTAAAGCATGCACGTGTACTTATTCACCAACCAATGGGTGGTGCTCAGGGGCAAGCCTCAGACATTGAAATTACTGCACGTGAAATTCAGAAATTAAAAAAAGAACTTTACGATATTATTGCATCACACTCCAAACAGACTTACAAAAAAATATGGGCCGATGCCGACCGTGATTACTGGATGACTTCTACGGAAGCAAAAAAATACGGTATGATTGACGAGGTTCTTATTAAGCATAAGAAGTAGATATAAATAAACGACAAACATTATGGCAAAGAAGAAAACTGAAGAGTATTGTGCTTTTTGTGGTCGTCCAAAACCCGAAACAGAACTTTTAGTTTCAGGTATGCATGCCCAAATATGCAACCTTTGTATTGATCAGGCAAATCTTATTCTAAAAGAAGAACTCAAAGGCTCATTTGATGCTGAGAGTATTGATTACAAGATAAAAAAACCTATGGAGATCAAGGAGTTTCTTGATCAATATGTTATTGGGCAGGAGGAAGCAAAAAAAGTTCTTTCTGTAGCCGTCTACAATCATTACAAAAGAATTACTCAGCCTTTTGATGAAAATGATGTTGAAATAGAGAAGTCAAATATTATTTTGGTAGGCGAAACCGGTACCGGAAAAACATTACTGGCAAAAACCATTGCCAGAATGCTGAATGTTCCCTTTGCCATTGCTGATGCAACTGTGATTACTGAGGCTGGTTATGTAGGTGAGGATGTTGAAACCATACTTACAAAACTTCTTCAGGCCGCTGATTACAATGTGGAAGCAGCTGAAAAGGGCATTGTTTTTATTGATGAGATTGATAAAATAGCACGCAAAAGCGATAACCCTTCCATTACACGTGATGTCTCAGGTGAAGGTGTTCAGCAAGCATTATTAAAGTTATTGGAAGGCACAATGGTTGGTGTTCCACCTCAAGGAGGACGTAAGCATCCAGAACAAAAACTAGTTCAGGTTGACACAAAAAACATTCTGTTTATCGCAGGTGGTGCGTTTCAGGGAATTGAAAGGATGATTGCTTCCAGAATGCGTACTAATGTTGTAGGATATTCTTTTGCAGGTGTAAATGATGAGTCGATTGATAAAGAAAATCTACTTCAGTACATTGCTCCTGGTGACATAAAGAAATTTGGTCTTATTCCGGAGATTGTGGGAAGATTACCTATCCTTAGTCACCTTAACCCTTTAGATGCCAATGCTTTAAAAAGAATACTTCAGGAACCAAAGAATGCTCTTGTTAAACAGTTTGCAAAGTTGTTTGACATGGATAATATCGAACTCAGTTTCGATGACAATGTATTTGATTTTATTGTTGAGAAATCCATAGACTTCAAACTTGGGGCAAGGGGATTACGCTCAATCATAGAGGCTATTTTAATGGATGCCATGTTTGAACTGCCATCTAAAAAGAGAACTAAAAAACTTCATATAACTCTGGCCTATACTGAACAAAAATTCAATAAAGCCAAACTTTCTAAGTTGAAAGTAGCGGGATAGGTACTGGATACTTGTTGCTGGTTACTTAGTGCTGGTTTGTGCCTTCAACAACAAAACTTACAACCTTCCACTCTTTCAGTCAATTTATGTAATTTTGAGAAACAATTTTCGTTATTAGTTTCAATGAAGTGGTTTTTATTCATATTCTTAATTATTATTGTTTCAGCAGTCAATGCACAGGACTCTAATCCAAAGGTTGTTAGGGCCATAGTTATTGATGGTGATACGATACCTGATATTACTCTTGATGAAGTTGAAATTCTTCTGTTAAAATATCCAACAACCAAAAGGGGAAGACGAAAACTAAGTCGTTTTGTAAAAAACGTAAAGCATGTATTGCCATATGCTAAACTGGCTGCTAAAAAACTAAATGAATACGAAGAAATTCTTTTGGCAACAGAATCTGAGAAAGAGCGGAAGAAAATAATGAAGCAGGCCGAAAAAGAAATTACTGCTGAATTTAGTGATGACTTAAGGGATATGACTTTTACTCAGGGCTTAATACTCATTAAACTAATTGACCGCGAAACGGGAGAGACATCTTATGACTTAGTGCAGGAGTTAAGAGGAAAATTCAGAGCCTTTTTTTATCAGACCTTTGCCCGAATCTGGGGATTTAACCTAAAAGAAAAATATGACCCTGATGGGACTGACAGGCAACTGGAAGCAATTGTAAGGCTTATTGAGATGGGGAGATTGTAGGAAACTGGAAGTTGGGAGACAGGAGTTGGAGAATCTACATTATCGCTCCAAAAATTAACCCACTAATAGTTGCCATTATGGAAACCAAAATTACATAAACAATAGTTTTCTGGGTTCCGATTACACTTCTGATAACCAACATATTTGGAAGTGACAATGCTGGCCCTGCAAGTAATAAGGCCAAAGCCGGTCCCTGTCCCATACCATTATTTAGTAATCCCTGAATTATTGGAATTTCTGTAAGTGTGGCGAAATACATAAATGCACCAAAGATTGATGCAAAGAAGTTTGATGAAATTGAGTTCCCTCCTAATAGCCCTGAAACCCATTCGTTGGGTATTAAACCTTCACCATCGGCAGTACCTAACAATACACCTGCAAAAAGTACTCCTGCTGCAAGTAAAGGCATAATTTGCTTTGTAAAACCCCAGGTTTCCCTAAACCATTCCTGTGATTCACCCTTAGTAATTATAGTGAGTATTGATAATCCAATAACAGCAATTACAAATGGAATTAATGGCTGATCAGGAAAAACAAAAGCGGCTATAATTACAGGGATTGTTGCTAATGCCACAAATAAAGTCTTCATTTTAAGAATCTTTATCAGAGAATAGATAAACATTAATCCGAAAAATGCAGTAATATGCCATTTATGAATAAAAAGCCAGTACATAAAACCTTCATTTGTATCTGGCTGACCCCAATTTGCAAAAACAAGAATAAATACCAAAACAAAGAAATGATATGAGGTTTGCCACATTGGTCGATCTTCTTTAACATCTGGAAAGTCCATTCTCTCTACCCTCTCTTTCTCTTCTTTCCTATAAATCAGTGACATTATTATCCCTATTACAACACTAAAAACAACAGCCCCAATAATTCTAGCAACACCAAGTTCAAATCCTAAAATCCGTGCTGTGAGAATAATTGCCAGAATATTAATGGCGGGTCCAGAATACAAAAATGCTATTGCAGGCCCTAAACCTGCACCACGCTTATGAATACTTGAGAAGAGTGGTAAAATAGTACAACTGCAAACTGCCAGTATTGTACCTGATAATGAAGCAATGAGATATGCCTTCCACTTCACAGCCCTTGCTCCAAAGTATTTTATAACTGATCCCTGACTTACAAAAACTGCTATTACACCTGCAATGAAAAATGCTGGAATAAGACATAGCAATACATGCTCATGGGCATACCATTTTGCTAGTTCAAACGCCTGAATTACAGCATTGTCAAATCGCTCTTCACCCACAGGCATAAACCATGCAAAAAGGAAAAAACCTAATATCCAGGCAAATATTTGAAGTTCTTTTTTCCAATCCATAAAGCTAAAAATAGAAAATGAATATGTAATAAATCCCTACTCCAATAAATACAATAGCTACAACTCGTCTAAACCAATATTCAAATGATTTAATTTTATTGTAAATATTACCAACTCCACTTACCGCATAAGCGATAAACCAGGCAAATAGTATTACTGGCAATCCTGTTGCTATTGCAAAAACAAAAGGCAGATACAAACCAGAAGCACTCGAAATTGTAATTGGAATGAGCATCCCAAAAAACAAAACTCCACTATAAGGACAAAATGCTAGGGCAAATACTATTCCTAACAATAAAACACCCCAAAAACCAGATTTACTTTTTTCTTCAAGTTTAGAAGTGAGTTTACTTAATCCTGGAAGTTTTATTTTAAGAATGTCGAGCATGAAAAACCCAATAATAATTAACAGTGGCACAAGTGCCCTCTCTCCCCAATCCTGAAAAAAACCTGCTACTTTAAACTGACTTGCACCAAAATAAAATATCAAACCAAGTAATGTGTAAGAAATTGCTCTTCCTAAAGTATAAATCAAACCATTGAAAAATACTCTTCGTTTATTGTCAATGTCCTTACTAATAAATGCAATAGCCGTTATGTTTGTGGCCAATGGACACGGACTTATTGCAGTCATAATACCCAGAACGAATGCGGTAAGAAATGGAATTTGTGAGTTTTCCAGAATGGATTGAAGAAACTCCATTTATTTGAAATCTTTGTTGATTGTACTTTTTAATTTACTTCTCAATTTATCGGGATTAGTTTTTGCATATTGAAATGCATATGTTGTTAAGTTGATTACATCCGTCTGATTGTACACATACAAACTCGAACTAGTAACTTCGAACTTCTCAACCAGGTCTTCATTTCCAGGCTGATCAAAGTCTATTTCAATAAAACTAACATTTTCATTGTCACCGTATTTATCTTCCACTACTCCCTTGGAAACATTTCCAACAGCCTTACAGGTTTCACATCTCCTTGTGCCATGAAAATAATAAACATCTACTTTAACTACTTCTTTTAAATCAACTTTCTCTTCAAGAGTTTTGGCGTCTTGTGCAAAAGATGGTGAGAAACAAACTGCCATAGACATTGAAAACAATACAATAAATAACTTTTTCATTATTAATATTTTAATTGGTTAAAAAGTCGCCTATTTCATTTGCTGATGGGATCCTGCCTTTTACTACTATTTTTCCATCAATAATCAACGCAGGGGTTGACATCACACCATGATTCATAATGTCCATGATGTCGTCAACTTTAATGATATTTGCTGTAATTCCTTTTTCAGCAACAACTTTTCGGGTGAGTTTTTCAAGTGTTTTGCAATTAGGACAGCCAGGTCCT
>Ga0164315_10002376_pt1 | contig 14427 bp, 12 predicted proteins | sample GuaBasSedimGuay6_FD_113737 | JGI IMG/M metagenome (GOLD analysis project Ga0164315, IMG submission 113737) | Subseafloor sediment microbial communities from Guaymas Basin, Gulf of California, Mexico - Guay6, Core 4569-2, 0-3 cm | ecosystem: Environmental > Aquatic > Marine > Hydrothermal vents... | reverse complement strand
TAGCCGGGCATGTGGTGCTCCTTCCAGGTTGTTACAAAATTCTGGCAGCCCGCAGTCGGGCACTTCGTGATCGTGGATTCCGGTTCTCTTCTTCAGTCGAGGCCTTGACCGCTTTGCGGGTCAGGGGTTTGAGCAAAGCCCGATGCTCACATCGGCACAAAGGCAATTCAGGCGGGCAAAGGCAATCGCGTTTTTCCCGGTCAATAAACTTTTTGACCAGGCGGTCTTCCCCCGAGTGGTAGGAAATCACCACAAACACTCCGCCGGGACGGATAACCCTGGTCAGCTTTTCCAGGGCTTCGGGCAGGGCTTCCAGCTCTTGTCCTCCAGCAGGCGCCAGAGCAGGGCCAACGTGTCCGGCGCCGCGATGCGGCCCAGCGCGCGAATGGCGAGAAATCGGTCCTCGGTGTCGCTCGACTTGAAGAGGCGCAGCAACCACGCCCGCTCGCCCTTCTTGACGGCCCAGTCGAGCAGAAAGTCGCGCGCCGGCACCCGCAGCGCGTGTTCGGAGACCATGAACTCGCGGTGCAGATTGATCACCTTGGAATTGTCCGACTGCTTCTTGGCCAGCAGACTCAGGATCTCCTGCTGCAGTTCGGGGTTGGCCGAGTTGCGCGTCATCGCCACGACCCAATCGATCGCAGCGGCATTGCGCCTGGCCAGCGCCAGCTTGAGAATCCTGAGCTGCTCCTCGCGGCGGGCGGAAAGCAGCCGATAGCGCTTTTTCACGGCGCGGTACTCGCGCTGAAGCTCATCGAGCTCCGAATATTCGTCCGGTCCGGCGAGTGCCGAGACGCCCAGAACGAGCAGAACTAACGGGAGCCGGAATTCGCGAGGGAACATACGCCTGTCTCATCGGCGTATCAGGGCGTCGGATTGAGTAGCGCGGGTGTTCCCGATTGGTTACACCGTCTCGCGGCTCCCATGCCAAAAAACCGCCTGAAGTACGGGGTTTCCCTCGGCACGGTTGATGCGATAGCGAAGCGGTGGTTGAATCCCTCCTTCAAGGAACCAATTCCATGCGAACTGTACTGGTGACACTCCTCCTCGTTGCTGTGGCCACGGCCGGCGCCGAGAAAGCCCGCAAACTCCTCGATCAGGGCAAAGTCGATGCGGCCGTCAAGGCGGCGCGCAGCCTGGTCGAGAAAAACGCCAAGGACGTCGATGGCTGGCTGGTGCTGGCCGACGCGCTCGTCGCGCAATCCGAGCCCGAAGAGGCGTGGACGGAACTCGAAAAGGCGATCGAGATCGTGCCCACCGATGGGCGGCTCGACCTGAAGCTCGCGGACGTCTACGTCACGCTGGCGCTCAAGGAGCAGCAGGGCTCGAAGGACGGCACCACGATCCGGAATTTCTATCTGGACGCCGAGACGATGTACGGCGACGCGCTCAAGAAGAACCCGAAGCTGGTCGCGGCGCTGTACGGCACCGCGTTCGTTCACTTCAGCCTCATGAACGTCGAGGAGGGCCGCAAGCAAAAGGCGCGCAAGGCGCTCGCCGACTGCCTCGCCCTCGACAAGGCGTATGCCAAGGCGCACGCGCTTCAGGCGCTCATCTTCTATGGCGAGCAGAAGTACGACGTGGCGCGCGACAAGTACGAGGTCGCGCTCAAGCTCGACCAGAGCGACCCGGTCAACTACCTGCGACTCGGCCACTGCTACGCGCTGCTCAAGCAGACGGACAAGGCGAAGGAGTGGTACATCGCGGCGCTCAAGGAGCACCCCGGCTACATCGCCGCGATCGGCTCCGGCCTCAATTACCTGGCGGGCAAGACGTGGGCGAAGCGTCTGCCCTACCTCAAGGATGCGGTCACGGCGGCGCCCAAGTCGTACGCCGCCTGGTTCTACTACGGGTACGCACTCACGCGGCAGGAGCGCTGGGAAGACGCGCTTGCCGCGTTCCAAAAGGCGAGCCAGCTGACCCCCGACAACGCGCAGTACCTCTACTACATCGGGCTGTCGTACGAGAGCACCGGCGAACCCGGCAAGGCGCTCGACTTCTACCGCAAGGCGCTCAAGGTCGCGCCCAACTACGGCGAGGCGGCCGGACGCTTCCAGATGATCGCCTTCTCCGGGCGGCAACGCGACTTCGCGCGCATGGAAAAGCTCTCCGAGGAACTGCTCAAGCTGGCGCCGGAAGCGGGCTACTTGATGAACAACTACGCGCTGGTGCTGCGCGACTGGTCGCAGGCCGCCGGCGCGACGCGTCCCACGCCGCCCACGCAGGCGCTGCGCCGCATCCGGCGTTCCAGCGAGGTCTACGAAATGGCCGCGAAGATCCTGCCGGACGACCCGCAGATCCAGAGCGACACCGGCCTGCTGTTCGAGTTCTACCCCGCCATCCGCGACGACAAGAAGGCGGAGGCCTACTTCCTGCGTTCGCTGGAGTTGAGCGACTTCACCTACCGCGACGCCTGGTCCGGCATGCGCCGCCTCTGCATGCGCACCAAGAACTACGTGTTGCTCAAGGACTGCGCGGAGGGCGTGCTCGGCGCGCTGGAAGACTCCGGCAAGGTGCCGATCGCGCCCGCCGGCGGAAGTGCGCCGGGCCCCTCACCCAACGACAAACCGATGATGATCGGGCAGGCGAAGGCGGCCATCGCGGCGGCGATAAGGGCGGGCGTCAAGGACGACGATTAAGGAACAGGCTAGAAGCTTGAAGCTGGAGGCTTGAGGCCGGAGCAGGCGGTCGACCAACGAAGTTCGGCTTCGGGCTTCTAGCCTCCAGCTTCAAGCTCTTCCTCTCGCGAATTCGCGCCGGAAGAGCGTCGTCGTCGCGGTCAGGCCGGCGACGACGATGGGCCCCAGCACGATGCCCTTGAAGCCGAAGAGCAGCATCGATCCGAGGACGCCGAAGAAGAGCAGCAGCGAGTGCGCCTTCATGCGTTGGCCGATGAAAATCGGGCGCAGCAGGTTGTCGGCGAGCGCGATCACGAAAATTCCATAGCCGGTCAGGACCGCCGCGCTCACGTGTTCGCCCTGCCATGCCAGGAAGACCGCGATGGGTACCCAAACGAGCGCGGTCCCAACCAGCGGGATGAGACTCGCCAGTGCCATCACGGCGCCCCAGAAGACGGCGCCGTTGATGTCCAGGATCCACAGGATGATCATGCCCAGCGCGCCCTGCACGACCGCGGTCAGAAGGCCGCCCACTACCGCCGCGTTCACGGCATCGCGCATTTCGCTGAAGACGAGATTGCGGTCCGCTTCCTTGAGTGGGACCAACTCCTTGGCGACGCGCACCGCGACATGCCCGTCGCGATAGAAGTAGAAGAGCGAGAGCACGAGAAAGAAGAGCGTCGCGAACGCGGCGAATACGCCTTGGATCGTGGACTGGGCCATGCCGAGCGCGAATTTGCCGGGCTCCAGCAGACCGGACAGCGATCCGCTGGCCTTGTACCGCATCCGGATCCATGTCTCGGCCTTGGCGATCGGTTCCTTCAACTGCTCCACGATTTGCGGCCCGGTGACCTCGTAGAAATCGTTCGCCTCGCCGATGACGGTTACCGCGCAAAACGAGAGCGGGGTGATAATGGCGAACAGAACGAGCGCCGTCATGAGAGCGGCGGCCAGCGTCTTGCGGTTGCCCGTGCGGCGCAGGACCGAGACATGAATGCGATCGGTGGAGGTCACGAATACCGCCGCCCACAACAACGCCACAAGGAACTGCTGTAAGAAGGCGACCGTCAGCACCGCCAGAGCGATCAGCACCGCGGCAAGGAGAATGGCCTTGAATACACCCCGATCCATACGTAACCGCGAATCCTACCGCGAGACGGATGACCTCCGCTACGGCACGATCGACACGCGACTGGGGCCGGTCTCGTTCGCGGCGGACAAGCAGGACGTGCGCGGCATATGGCTGGGGCAATCGCGCGAGGCGAATGGCGCGCTCACACCCGTGGGCCGCGACCTCAAAAAGCAGCTGCGCGAGTACTTCCGGGGGCGGCGCGAGACGTTCGACCTGCCGATCGCGTTCGATGCCCCGACATTTACGGCGCGCGCGCTGTCCGAAGTGGAGGGCATTCCCTATGGCGAAACGCGCGCGTACGGCGAGGTGGCACGCTTCATCGGATCACCCGGCGGCGCGCGGGCAATCGGGCAGGCGATGGGCTCCAACCAGGTCCCGATCCTGATTCCCTGCCATCGGGTGCTCGCCGCCGGTCATCGTTTGGGGGGCTTCGGGGGCGGCCTCGACTGGAAGCGCTTCCTGCTCGAGTTGGAGTCAATCGACTGGGTTGAATAGGCTCTGTCTGAGAACTCCATCGTCGGACCGAGACCGCGCGAGCCGCATTGCTGCCGACGTCGCTGACGCGCCGTCAGTGTGCCTCGCGAAGCGAGGCGCAGCCGCAGCCGGTCGAATCCAGATGGGATTTTCAGACAGAGCCTAGCCAGTCCAGGGTTACGCGGTTGAACTCTTCCGCCATTTCGACGCAGGCGAGGTGGCTGGCGGTCGGGCCCTCGAAGAGGTGGAAGCGCGCCTGCTCGATGCGGGCCGCCACCTCGCGCCCGTAGCGCTGCGGCACCTGAATGTCCATTTCGCCGGCGGTGACGAGCACCGGGCAGCGGATGGCCGAGAGGCGGTCGAGGGCGTCGTGCGTCTTGTCGGCGTGGATGTGGCCGACGACCCCGGCGGGCGCGGGCGGTTCGGCCAAAAACGCCGCCTCCATCGCGGCCACCGTCTCGGTTTGCGTGGCCAGAAATGTCGGGCTCGTAATCCACATCAACGCATAGCGGATAAACGCGGCGAGGTCGGCGTTCTTGGCCGGGAACTCGAGCGTCTCGATCATGCGAATGAACCACTCGTCGCTGGTGCCCCACGTGCCGTGCAGTTGCGCGGTGCGCACGCGGTCGGGATGGCGCAAGCACATCTCCTGCGCGACCGTCGAGCCGAGGCTCAGGCCCGAGATGTGCGCCGACTCGATTTCCAGCGCGTCGAGCAGCGCTACCGCATCGTCCGCCATGAGCGCCATGCTGCAGGTGGTCGGATCGGGGGGCACGCTCGTCTTTCCGACGCCGCGCGAGTCATACACGATGGTGCGGAAGTGCTCCTGATACGCCGGCACTTGCTGCGCCCAGAAGCGGTGATCCGCCCCGGTGCCCATGAGGAGCAACAACGGGTCGCCTTCGCCCTGCTCCTCGTAATAGATCTCAAGTCCGGTCTCGATCTGGATCTTCGGCATGGAATCACCCTCCAAATTGAAAAGAGCCCGGCGACCGCAGCCTCCGGACTCGTGCACGTCTTCGTTCCTTCAGGGAATGCCCTCTCCCAATGGCCCTCGAACGTAGTCGGAGAGGGTGTTCTTGTAGCGTCACGGGAAGGTCATCGAACCCCGACCGATCTCCCATGACATCGGCTATGGGCCTTGGGCTTTGAGCTTTGGGCCTCCGAATTCGAATCCCAAAGCCCAGAGCTCAAAGCCCTAAGCCGACACCGAGTTGGCCCTACCGGAGCGAAGCGTGGAACCGTTCCCAGGGAAACTGATCGCCGGGGCAGGCGGTCGTTTTGACACTTCCATGCGGCACGACGGCCGAGGCGGGAATGTCATAGGTGTCCATGAGGGCGCGTGTCAGGTAGCGCAGGCTGCGCATCTGTGCGCGGGTCGGCCGGGTGTCGGTGAAATCGCCGATCAGGCAGATGCCGATCGAACGGCGGTTCCACCAGTTCTTGTCGCCATAACGCGGAGCGCGGCAGTGGGCGCCCACCGCCTGGCGTGGCCAGCGATAACCCACCTCGACCAAGCCGTCACGGGTGAGCGTGCCGTTGCCTATGACGAAGTGGTAGCCGATGCCGTCCCAGCCCTTTTGGCGGTGCATGCGGTGAATCGCAGCGGCCGAGCCGCTTCCGCTGGCCATGTGATGGATCACGATCGCGCTCCACGGGCGCGGCGACGCGTGCGGGCGCCACTCGATCGGCAGGCCGGTGCGCTGCGTTGCCGGACGCCGAATGATGATCGGAGTCGGCTCCTGAACCGCGCGGCCGCGGCGATCGGCGGCCAGCGTGCGGGTTACGAGCGCCGCATCCGAACGCGAGAGGATGTAGCCGGCGCCGCGCCGCATGCAGGGCGAGTCCATGCGAACCAACTCGCCGTTGACGCGCGCGTTGCGGCTCTCGTGAACGAAAATGATGTTGTCGGGATGCTCGCGCAGCTCGATCAGGCCGCCCGACTCCTCGCGATACTGGAGGGCGAGGTCTTGCGCGAGGTCGGCGACGTCAACAATCCCGGGACCCGGAATGCGGGCCACGACATTATCGCCCTCGCCCGACGGCGCCGAGGCGCAGCCGACAACGGCGCAAAACAAAACTAGGGGCGCGAACGACGCGCGCATACGGCTCCTCCCTCTGCGACAACTAGATCTAGTAGTGTAACGGCCAATACGCCCCAATTCTGTGCAAATTGGTGCGCTGCAGCCACTTCTTCCTAGGTCGGTCGATCCGGCGGAGGGAAATAGTCAGCCAGAAGGAATCAGCCTGCGGGAAATAGTCCCAGCGCGACGTAGACGAGAATGGCGGTGTAGATGCCCGTCTGCGCGCACAGCACGATGCGGGCAAATTTCTCCACGACGCCGCCCCAGTAGCTCTCGGGCGGGGCGCCCAGCGACTCCCGCACCGTTCGGTTCATGATCGGGAGCATGACCGCGAAAAACCAGGTGAAGAGGCTCAGCAGCACCAGCATGCCGGCCCACGACCAGGAGAGCTTGCCGATCAGCGCCAGCAGTGCAGACCCCGCGAAATCGGCAATCGTGAGCGCCAGCATCGCCCGCAGAAGCGGGTTCGCGCCCACATACTCGGTGGTGCGCTCGACCAGAGTGGCAGATTGCGGCGTCGCCGACACACCGGGGATTCTACTCAGAGATACCGTCGAGGAACTTGTAGCCGACGCCTCGCACCGTCTGGATCATGAGCGGGTCGGTCGGTGAGATCTCGATCTTGGTGCGCAGCTTGTTGATGAAGTTGTCGATCGTGCGCGCCGTGCCTTCATAGTCGTAGCCCCAGACCTTGTTGAGGATCTGGTCGCGCGAGAGCACCCGGCCGCGGTTCTCGATCAGGTAGCAGAGCAGGCGGAACTCGCGGTTGCTGACCTCGATCGGGGCCCCGTCCACCTCCAGCGTCTGGCCCAGCATGTCCACGCGAATGCGGCCGAATTCGTGGATGGTCGGCGCATCCTCCTCGGTCCGGGTGCGGCGCAGGGCCGCCTTGATGCGCGCGACAAGCTCCCGCACGCTGAAGGGCTTGGTGATGTAGTCGTCGGCGCCGTGGTCGAAGCCGATCAGCTTGTCCATCTCCTGCTCCTTGGCGCTGAGGATCAGGATCGGAGTCGTCTTGTCGTGCTTGCGGATCGTGCGGCAGACCTCGAACCCGTTCAGCTTCGGCAGCATGACGTCGAGCACGATCAGGTCGGGGCGGCTCGAGAAGGCGAGCTCGAGACCCTCCTCCCCGTCGGCGGCGTCGATGACCTGGAACCCGTCGAAGCTGAGACTCTTGCGCAGTCCGAGACGGATGGCGGCATCGTCCTCGACCACAAGGATCAGCGGCCGGCCACCCGAGCGGCCTTCCGGCAGGTTGGTTTCGTTGGTACTCATCAGGAGTTTTCCTTGGCTGATGCGGCGGGAAGCACGACGACGAAGCGACTGCCGCCCCCGGGAAGGTCCTCGACACCGATACGGCCACCGTGCGCCCGCACGATGTTACGGGTGATCGACAGCCCTAGGCCGGTTCCCTCCACCTCGCGTGTCAGCAGGTCGCTGGAGCGATAGAACTGCTCGAAGATCTTGCGCCGTTCGCGCGCCGGCACGCCCGGGCCGTTGTCCTCCACCGCCAGCACCACACGCCCGCGCTGCGGGCCGAGCGTGACGCGCAGCCTGCGGTCCTCGGCCGGGGAGTACTTGTAGGCGTTGGAAAGCAGGTTGGTCACCACTTCGGTAAACGCATCCGGGTCGTGGTTCACCGGCGGCGTGTTGACGGCGAACTCCAGGACCAGGCGCTCGGGGTCGAGGCCGATCGCCCGGGTGAAGCGCGCCGCCTCGCGTTCGATGAGGGGCTGCAGGGAACTCGTCTGCCAGTGGAAGCGTTGGCGGCGCGACTCGCTGCGGCCGAAATCCAACACGCGCTGGATGAGCGCGCCGAGACGATCGGTCTCCTGCGCGATCACGTCGAGGCACTCGCGGCGCTCCGCCTCGTCGGTCACCTGGCCGGCGCGCAGCATGTCGGAAAACAGACGAATGCTGGTCAGCGGCGTCTTGAGTTCGTGCGTCACGTTGCTCACGAACCCGCTCTTGAGTTTCGCCAGCTTGACCTCGCGCATCACGACGCGCGCGGTCAGGAATCCGCCCGACAAGATGCCCAGCATCGAGAAGATGATGATGTAGCGATAGAAGTTCTCGCGGTCGCTCGCCTGCGCGCCGACGATCTCCGGCGTGATGCGCGCGATGGCGTCGTAGCCGGGCACGGCGGGAAGCGGCCGCTTGACCACGTCGCCGTCGAAGCGCGTGGCGCGTCGAATGGCGAGCGTCACGCCCGGCGGCGCATCGGCCGCGGCCTCGGCCACCACCTCGTCCATCAGCACGCGCAGGTTGGCGCGATCGACCACCAGCACGCGGCTGCTGCCGTCCTCCTTCGTGCGAACGTAGAAGGCGTGCTCGTCGCCGGCCCAGAAGTTCTTGTGGATGGCGGGCGGACGCGCGGAGTCGAACGTGGTCTGCTCGCGGCGCAACGCCTCCAGCGCCGCGATGCGGCCGCGCTGTCGCGCCAATTCCGAATCGTCACCCAGCGCGGCGCGCACCTCGGCGGCCAGCGCGCGCGCCTCCCGCTTGGGTCCGTAGCCGAACGCCTCGTTGAGCAGCGCGATCCAGTTCGCCGCGCGCAGCCACTTCGTCGTGTTCGCCTGCGGGTCGCCGATCGGCGCGGAAATCTCCGGCCCCGCGAAAAGCGCGGTCGATGCGAACGCGACCGCCAGCGATGAGCCCGCCTCGTCAAGTGCGTAGGGATGACGCAGCGCGAATTCGAGCGCGGCGTCGGGCACGCGCGCATCGTCCAACTCGCCCGCGCGATACGCGTCCCGAAACGCGCGGGCGGCGTCGCGCGCGTCCGCACTCCGCTTCAGCGCGAGCGGGCGTGGCTGCAGCAGCGAGCGCGGCGGGTTGCCGGGACGCACCACTTCGCCCTCGGCGGTGACCAGCAGCGCGTCCGTGAACAGGCCGCGCACGAAGCGCGGATCGCGGCGCAGGCGATCGGGGTCGGCATCGACGAACGCGGCGTCGAGCGCCTCGTTGGCGTGGTGGCCGAGGCTCTGGACAAGCAGGCCGCCGATGCGGCGATCGAGCAGCACGGCCGCTTCGCCTTCGATGCGCGCGGTGACCTGGCGCCGTTCGCCCTGGATCGCCGCCAGCCCGAAAATGGAAAGCAGGATCGCCTGGAAGAGCGCGAGGAACACGACGAGCACGACGACTCGCGTCTCCGCCGGAATGCGCCGCAGCCAGTACACCGAACCATTGTAGGTGCGGGGGTGGTCATCCCCCGGTCACGGAAACCGGGTCACCGGCTACTCAACAAGATCGAGGTCGCTAATGTGTTCGAGGCGCACGCGCTGGTCGCTGCCGTCGGGAAGCCGCAGCAGCAGCCCCTCGCGGATCTTCGCCTCGACGACGCGACCGTGGAGTTCGTCTTCGCCGCGGCGCAGGACGACTTCCTTGCCTTCGAGGCCGCTGAAGCGGTTCCACTCCGTTTCGAGTTCCTCGAACTCGCCGCGCGCGATGCCGTCGAGCCATTTCTCGAGGCCGCGCAGGATGTAGCGCAGCAGGCGCGGGCGGCGCTGCGGTTCGTGGTCGCGGTGCTCGGCGCGCAACGACGTGGCCAGGTCGCGGATCTCGTCGGGGAAGTCTTCCGGCTCCTGATTGACGTTGATGCCGACGCCGGCCACCGCGCGCGGATGCTCAACGCCGTAATCCTTCACCTCCAGCAATATGCCGGCCACCTTCTTGCCGTGCACCAGGATGTCGTTCGGAAAGTCGATGTGCGCCGGCAGACCGGCGAGGTCCTGGATCGCGCGCGCCACCGACGTGGCGAGAGCGATCGTGAGTACCGATGCGAACGTGTCGGGCGGCTCGAGGTCGAGCAACAGCGAAAACGCCAGCGACTTTCCGGGCGTCGTATGCCAACTGTTCTCGCCACGGCCGCGACCCGCCGTCTGCGCCTCGGCCAAAACCAGCGTCCCGTGCTCGCGCCCCTCGACCATCAACTCGAAGGCGATGTCCTGCGTGGAGGTGAGCTCGTCCTTGTAGTAGACGCTCTGCGCGAGTCGGTCACAGCGCAGGCCCGCCTTGATCCAGTAGGGCAACAGCCGGTCGGGCGAGCCGGCCAGGCGCCAGCGGCCATCGTCTTCGTCGGCCCAGGCGAATCCGGCCGCTTCGAGTTGCGCCCGGATCGGCTCCAGTTCCTCCGCCGGCAACCCGGTCCGTTCGGGCAGGCTGGAGGGCAGCAGCCCATCCGGCGCCGGCCGAAACGCATTCAGGAACGCGGTGAGTTTTTCCTCGCTGTACTCGGACATCTTTCGACGTTTTACGCGCTACGCGCCCGGTTGCAAAGGGCTCTCGGGAAGAGCCCCCAATCGAGGACCCCCCAATCGAGGACTCTGCCGCCGGATGCGTGCCAGCCGGTATTCGAGCGCCGCCATGCAGCGCTTCTTTGCGGCCAGATCGACCTCGATCTTACCGGTCAGCAGGCGCGAACGGGCATCCATGACCGTCGCTTCGGCCGCGTGGGCGTCGTGGGCGCGGTGCTCGTAGTACTTTGCCAGGTCCTCCAGCGGCTGAAACGCGTGGGGGTGGGTGCGGACGCGTTCGAGCAGCAATTCCGCCGACTGCTGGTGGCGGCCCGCGCGCCGCTCCAGCAGCGCCAGCCGTTCGAGCGTGCGCCCCAGCAGCCTGTGGCCGCCCGCACGCAGCCCGTCGAGCGCCTCGGTGTAGGAATCGCGCGCTTGCCGATTGCGCCCCACCAACTCGAAGTGCGCGCCCAGATTGCTGAGCACCACGGGATTTGCCGGATCGGCTACTTCGCGCGCAAACGCCGTCGCCACTGCGGGCAGCGTGAGCACATCGAGATAGTTGTGCTCGAACACGCGCGGCATCAATTCGCTCTCGCCCTGCAGGTGTTCGAAAAAGGCGCGCGGGCAGTCGGCGCCGGGCAGATCGTCGGCACGGTGGTGCCCGATCAACTCGCGCTCAAACGTCTGCAAACGGCAGTTGTCGTACGCGCCGCGATAGAGCTTGCGGCCGATAATGCAGAGATCGAGGTGCGCGGCCGGCCACTGCACCCGCATGCGATGAAAGAGGAAACGACCGCCGAGGCGCGGCGCGTCAAACCCCTTGCCGTGAAACGAAACCACGTAATCGAACGGCTTGAGCAGCGCGTTGATGGCACGCAGCAGGGCGCGTTCTCCCGCGACGTCGTCGAGGAAGTACTGCTCGACCCGGAACACGTCTCCCTCGAACCAGCCCGCCCCGAACATGAACACGTAGGTGCCCACGCCGCCGCCCAGCGAGGTCGTCTCGGTGTCGAAGTAGATGCAACGGCGCGCTTCGATGCCGGCCAGTTGCGGATCGCGCGCAATCGGCACCAGCCCGCCCATCGGAGCCTCGGCGACGTCCGCAAGCAGGAAGCGGCCGTGGATATGACCTAGGGGCACATCGATGCGCCGCACGCGGTATGCGCCCTCGTCCGTCTCGATGCGCTCCCCCGGGAGTTCGGCTGCCACGGAAGAATCCGCGCGCACGATCGGCGCGGCCGCAGGGGCGGAAATGCGGCGGAGCTTCTCGACAAGGCGCATGCAGTGCCCATTTTGACCCGGAGCGGGGACGCAAACCCCGTGCGGGCAAGGGTTTAGGGCGCACCACAAGACCTTGTGGGTCTACCCGGCGGAACTACAACACCCCGCCGATTTGCGCGATCGCTTGCTGCGCTTCGCTTTGTGGTGGGTCATGGGTTGTGGGTTGTGCGTCGCGACCAGGCCATCCGCCTGTAACTGAGTGCCCCGGGGCCTCGGGAGTCTTGGCGACCGAGGCCCAACGGCGGAGGGCGCGCGAATGGGCGATCTGGTCGCGACGCAAGACACATCACCCACAACCCACGACCGATCTACTCGAAGCTGGCGAGGATGGCCTCGGGAGTGGTTCGCTTGCGGTAGGTCTCCGCGATCCACCATCGAGTTACGCGGCCCTGCCGATCGAGCAGCAGCGTGGCGGGGCGCGCCATGGTCCCCGCGGGAAACGGGGTGGCATCGAGCAGATCGAAGGCCGCGACAGTGGCAGCGCCCGGATCGGCCAGCAGCGTGACGGCCGAGCCCAGCTCCTCCTGCAGTTCGGAAAGCTCCTCGCGGGTGGCGACCGCGATGGCGGCGATGCGGACTCCACGGCGCGCGAACTCATCGGCGTGGGTGGCGAGCCGAACCAGCTCGCGGCGACAGTAGGGTCACCAGGCGCCGCGGAAGAAGACCAGCAGCAGGCGTTTGTCGCGCTGTGCGCTGAGGCGAAACTCGGCGCCGTCCACCACGCGCGTTGCCCCCACGTCGGGCGCCGTTCCCGCAAACGCCGGCAGGCCATGCGGCGTTTCATAGGCCGCGAGCTGGGTCGCCCAGAGGAGGCAGGCGCCCGCGACGGTCGTCTGCGCGAGGGCGACGAGCAGCGCCTTGCGCTCCGGCTCCCGGAACCAGAGCGCCCAGCTCGCGACGACGCCGGCGCCGAGCAGCGACCAGATGAGCCACTCGGGCGCGTCCTCGGCGCCGATCGAGACCGGCCCCCAGAGCGCGCCGACTCCGAAAAGGGTCAGGAGGAGGGGCCACCACAGCATCGATCGAGCACCCGCAGCGCAACTTCCTTGGCCAACTCGCCGCCCATGCGCGGGGAAGGGCCGACGCAGGCGGGACAGCCGTGCGTGCACGGGCAGCGCACAAGCGCATCGCGCGCCGCCTCCAGCAGGGTCGGCCAGATTTCGAAGATCTTTTCGGCCAGTCCGACACCGCCCGGCGCCGCGTCGAACAGGAACAGCGACGGCCGTTCGAACTCCGGGCTCTTGATTTCCGCCTTGGATCGCACGTCGCTGATCGAGCAGCCGAGATACATCGGCAGCAGGTGCCGCAACAGGTAGCCGATGCCGCTCCAGCCCGCGGCGTTGCGCGGATCGAACAGGCCGAGTTCGCGCGCGGCGTCGGGCTCCATGAGCATCCACGCCGCGGTCGTTTCCATCTCCTCCGGCGGCAGTTCGATCTCGCCCGCGCCGACGTTCTCGCGCGTGTAGAACTTGATCTTCTTGAAAACCGTCGCGAGCGTCTTGACGCCGACCTCGCCGCGGTAGCGCACGTGTGCCGGTGCGGTGGCCTGCGCGTCCTCGTGAATCATGCGCACGTCCACGTCGACTTCCGCCTCGGTGAAGTAGTCGGGGTTGATGCGCTTGGCGTAGGCGCGGCGTTCGTCGTAGGCGAGGCGCGTGATCAGGAACTGCTCGCCCTGGTGGCCGTAGATCGCGCCCTCGTGAATCTGCGTCATGGCGTCGGCGCGATCGACCTGCGCCATGACGATGTTCTGCTCCTCGTCGATCACGACGAAGTAGTCGATGTCGGCGGCGGAAAGCGAAATGTCCTCGGCGGGGTAGGCCTCGGCCATCCAGTGGTAGCGGCCGCCCGCCTTGTGCAGGATGCGCGCCTCGCGCACGAGATAGTCGAGCACCTCTTCGGTGATCGGATTGCCGCCGAACGTATCGCCTTCGTCGAAGGGCAACTCGAAGGCCGCGCACTTGAGGTGGTTGACGAAGATGATCAGGTTGTCGGCGTCGGTAACGGCGGATTCCTGCGGGCGCTCGAAGAGGTAGTCGGGTTCGGCGGCGATGTACTGGTCGATGGCGGTCGAGCGGCAGACCAGGATGGCCAGCGACGTTCCCGCGCGACGACCGGCGCGGCCCGCCTGCTGCATCGTGGAGGCGAGCGTGCCGGGGTAGCCGGTCAATACGGCGATGTCGAGCGACCCGATATCGACGCCGAGCTCGAGCGCGTTGGTCGAAACGACCTCGTGGATTTCGCCGTTGCGCAGGCCGCGCTCGACGCGACGCCGCAGCTTCGGCAGGTAGCCGCCACGGTACGCGCAGATCGTTTCGGTCGGCAGGCCGCGTTCGATGTTGCGATCCTTGAGGTACTTGGTGAGCACCTCGACCATCTGACGGCCGCGCACGAAGTAGATCGTCTGCACCGCGCCGCCCGCGAAGAGGCCGGAGATGCGACGCACCTCCTCGAGCGCGTTGGCGCGCAGCCCGAGTGCCGGGTTGACCATCGGCGGGTTGTAGAGCACGAAGTGTTTTTTGCCCGCGGGCGCCCCCGACTGCTCGACCAGCGAAACCGGTTCGCCGATCAGGTTCTGCGCGTGCTGCTGCGGGTTGCGAATC
>Ga0164315_10002374_pt1 | contig 14431 bp, 14 predicted proteins | sample GuaBasSedimGuay6_FD_113737 | JGI IMG/M metagenome (GOLD analysis project Ga0164315, IMG submission 113737) | Subseafloor sediment microbial communities from Guaymas Basin, Gulf of California, Mexico - Guay6, Core 4569-2, 0-3 cm | ecosystem: Environmental > Aquatic > Marine > Hydrothermal vents... | reverse complement strand
TGGAAATCACAGTAATGGTTCTTCCATGGAAATTATTTTCACAAACTATAATTTTAGCCTCATCTTCAGGGATTCCTTTTTTCTCATATCCCCATTTACGACAAAGTTTAAGTGCAGTTTCATCACCTTCGGCACCTGTGTTCATTGGCAAAACTTTATCAAAACCAAAGTATTCAGCGATGAATTTTTCATAAGGGCCTAGAGCATCGTTGTAAAAAGCACGGGAAGTCAGTGTAAGTGTTTTCGATTGTTCATACATTGCCTCTATGATTTTAGGATGACAATGTCCCTGGTTTACTGCTGAATAAGCAGAAAGAAAGTCATAATATTTCTTACCCTCTACATCCCACATATATGGTCCTTCACCTTTTGCCAATACAACTGGTAAGGGATGGTAATTGTGAGCTCCGTATTTATCTTCTAATTTGATTAAGTCTTGTGATGTCATTGTGTCGATTTTTACATTATAAGTTTAAATTGTTAAAGAAATTGTATGGCAAAATTATACTTTTAAATAGCAAACAAGCATTTTTTTGAAAATATTTTAATGTGGTATAATTTGATTGAGAATCCCATTATACTTTAGTATGGAATATAAACAGAAAGGTGGTTAGAAAAAAAATAAAAAAAAAGATTTAGAATAATAGCAGGACATTAGAATATTTTTACTTTTGCATCTGTTTATAAACACAAAAATTTATTTATTATGGCTTACGTAATAACCGATGATTGTACTGCTTGTGGTACTTGTATTGATGAATGTCCAGTTGAGGCAATTGCAGAAGGTGATATCTATGTAATTGATCCTGATATCTGCACCGATTGTGGTTCATGTGCTGATGTTTGCCCGGTTGAGGCAATTCATCCGGAAGAATAAAACCTGGAAACAAGTAAATACTAAAAAGTCCCTTAACGGGACTTTTTTTATTTAAATTCTTTTTTTAACTGGGCAACCCATTTCTTAACCCGGGCTTCTGTCAATTCTGTTTGATTATCTTCATCAATAGGCAATCCTACAAACTTCCCATCTTTTTCTGCAGATGAGAAATAATATTTATAACCATCTGTAGGGAAAAATCCCACCACATTTTCTTTATTTGGCTGCCGGCAAAACAAAGTACCCAATCCATCAACAAAACTTCCAGGATATTCTTTTTGATCACCAAGTCCAAACAAAGCAATCTTTTTATTTGATAAATCCAGTTCTACCAGGTCATCTATAAATACTTCCCAATCATCCTGCATATCACCAACACCCCAGGCAGAGGTTCCGAAAATCAGGTTTTCATAAGGCAATACATCAGCGGGTTTAATATCTTTTATGTTAAAAATCTCAACGTATTTCGCTCCAAATCCTTTTTGAATCATCTCAGCTACTCTTTCAGTTCTTCCTGTTGATGACCCGTAAAACAATCCTATCTTTTTCATCTGTAAAAATTCTTATTTTTATTTAATCTAATTAACGGGGCTGCAAAACTAATTAATTATTGATAAATTTTATCATTATCTCGGAATTCTCCATGTCAAACCAAAATTAACGAAATACATTTTTATACTGCTACCCAAACCTGTACCACCAGATAAATCAATTTGCAGGTTGTGCCGCAGGAGGCAAGTTAATCCAGCATCTAACCTGGTGTGAGGAATGTCACCGTTGCCTGAAGTTCCATATAGTTCGGCAAAAGCACCAAACCGTCTGAAATACTCATGCCAAAAACAACACTATAAACAAAAAACCCATCCGCATCTTCTCCATTGTTACCATATCCAAAATTGTATCCCAATGAAAAGAAGTTACTTAATGTATGTAATGCCAAAACTTTGATACTGGAATATGTATAAGCTGGTCTATAGTCAAGATTTCCAACTTTATTTAGGGTCAGGTCAGCCATAATTGATATTTCGGGTCGAATTCCTTTTTCTTCAACAACAAAAACTTTAAAACCTACCATAATAGGTCCAATACCCGACTGAGTTGTGTCTGTTTTTTGAATTTCTGAATGAACATTGCTTAATTGATAATAACTACCCAATCTTAATTCAAAGTTATCCAAAACGCCATATCTTAACAAAGTTGTAGCAATACCCCAGTTATCAAATTTAACATCATCCCTTTTGAAATTTTCATACACGAAACCAGTTTCAATTTGCAATGCGTTTTTACGTACTGAACATGATGATTCTGTTTGATCAGGCCGATCAGTAATTAGATCAGGAACCTTTTTATTAAATCCTTTTTTGTCTGGTATTTCCTTTTGCGATAAAACCGGTAAAGATATAATCCCAAATACAAGGATTAAAATAGTATACTTAACTTTCATTTTGTGATAGATTATTTACTAGCGAGGGATCCTCCATGAAATACCGGCATTTATAAAATATTTATTTACATCACTTGAAAGACCTGTTCCTCCAGTAAGATCAATTTGTAAATTATGACGGAGGCAATAGGTTAAACCGCCATCTATTTTATGATTTGGAAAATTTCCATTGTCAAAATCTCCAAATACTTCAGCGAACGACCATAATCGATTGGTAATTTGAAATCCCAGGTATACTGCATAAATAAAGAAACCATCAGCAGTTTCCCCATCATACGCAAATCCTATATTGTATCCAATGGAAAACCTTTTGCCTAAGGTATTTGTAGCAGCAAGAATACCTATAGGATAACTATATGTGGGGCTGTAATATTTACTCCCAAGATGTCTGAAAGTTATCGAACCAAAAATGGCAAGCTCAGGGCGGATTCCTCTTTCCTCCAACAGTTTGATTTTAAATCCTGCTGTGACTGGTCCCATTCCGCTATATATGGAATCTTGTTGATCCTCTTTTACATAAACTTTGGTGGACTGGTAACTACTGAATAGATTTACTTCAAAATTATCAAAAATGGCATACCTGAGAAGTGTTGTTGCATAGTCCCATTTTTCTTGTATGTCAGTTTGATCATTTCTGTTTGTATAAATAACTCCCGATTCAATTTGAAAGGACCCTTTAGGAATAATATATGGGGAAATCACAACAGTAGGCCTGTCAGTTGAAATATTTGGAATGGTATCATTTTGTGCAAAAGATTGAAATAGGAAAAGAACAAACAAGAAAATCAGAATGAAGTTTTTCATATTTGCAAATTTAGATAAATAATAGCAGACTAATAGCCATTACAACCATTCCGCCAATTAAACCATAGATTGAAAGGTGATGTTCACCATATTCGCGGGCAGAGGGGAGTAATTCGTCCAACGAAATAAAAACCATTATTCCTGCTACGGAGGCAAATAAGATTCCGAATACAACAGGCGTAATAAAAGGCATCAGGATTAAAAACCCAACCAGTGCTCCAACTGGCTCTGCCAATCCGGAAAGAAATGATAACCTGAAGGCTTTCTTTTTATCTCCAGTGGCATAATATATTGGAACTGATACTGCAATTCCTTCCGGGATATTGTGGATTGCAATGGCTACTGCAATGGCGATACCAAGGCTGGGATCAGTCAGTGCTGCTGTAAAGGTTGCCAATCCTTCAGGGAAATTATGGATGGCTATGGCCAGTGCTGTAAACATTCCCATGCGCATCAATTTGCTATTTTTTTGACTTTCGGCATCTTCCATGTCTTCAACTTTCCTGATTTCGTGGGGATTCTCTATTGATGGGATCAATTTATCTATTAGTGCTATGATTAGAATTCCTCCAAAAAATGCAGAAACCACAGCCCAATTTCCGCCCCGAATACCAAGTTCCGTTACCAGTTCGTCACGTGCTTTTCCCAAAATTTCAACAAAAGAAACATAAATCATTACGCCTGCAGAAAAACCCAGTGACACTGATAAAAATTTGGTATTTGTCCGTTTGGCAAAAAATGCCAATGCACTACCTATCCCTGTTGATAATCCTGCAAAAAGCGTTAAGCCAAATGCAAATGCTATTGTGTTAAAATCATATTCCATTTCAATTGTTTATTTCTTGAACGTAAATGCTATTGATTGCCTCTTTATTTAATAAAATTGGTTTGCCTTTTAATGAAATGGCCAGGGAGTCCGTATCTTGAAACTTATCCTCAATTTTGATCTCTTCATTCAATTGTATTCCATTTTTTATTAAAAAATCAATAAGTCCATCATTCCTGTGACGTAGTCTGGTAATTCTGTATGTCATTCCCTTTTGGGTATCTTCCAAACCTATGTTTTTGTTTTCTGGAAATTTTCCATTAACACCAGGAATTGGGTCTCCATGCGGATCAAAGTTAGGATTGCCCAAATATTGGTCTATTTTATCAAGTAAAAAATCTGAGGTCTGATGTTCTAAAATTTCAGCCTCTTCGTGAACTTTTGAAAGTGGTATATTTAATACTTGTGCTAAAAATAATTCCCATAGCCGATGACGACGGATGATGCTAAGTGCCATTTTCTTTCCATCTTGTGTTAAGCTAATCTCTTTATATTTTTCATAAACAATCCATCCTTTAGTGGCAAGCTTACGCGACATATCTGTTACGGCAGCATGAGAAATATTGAGTTGTTTCGACAGGTTCGAACTACTAGCTCTCAGACCATAATCTGATTGCAACAAATAAATACTCTTTATGAAATTCTCTGTAGAAACTGACATGTTTAAACGTAATAATCGTAATCGTTTGTCTCCTTGATCGGTGTTTGTTTCCTAATTGCTGCTTTTCTCAATGATTTTTTTTTCTGTTCATCCGTCATAAAAATCCAGCTGGTAATTTCTTCCATCGAACGATGGCAGCCCATACAATTCCCTTCTGAATCATATTTGCAAATCTTGATGCAAGGACTTTTTATTTCACTCTTCATATTTAAGTGTCTATAAAAATATATTTAAGTATGCTTAAAAATTGCAAATGTAACATTGTTATCCATTCAAAGTGGATTTTCTTCAATCTTTTTGAATAAGAGTAAAGTTAACCCTAATCATAATGGCTTAATGGCAAGTAAGTAGATTTGTTGGAATGAATATAAATTATGCCAGATACTTGACTTTTGACCATAAATGTTTTAATTTTACAAATTCTTAATTAAGAATAAATCTTATTTGAAATATGGATAGATCGAGTTTTGTTAAATTATTAAATCAACATCACCTAAAGATTACACCTCAGCGCATAGCTGCATATGAGGCATTGATGCAACTGGATCACCCGGATGCGGATGAAATTACCAGGCTGGTCAATGAAACTAATCCGGGTATCGCCAGGGGAACGATCTATAATGTACTTGAATTATTTTGCGAAAAAGATATTATTCGGAAGGTGAAAACGGATCAGGATAAAATGAGGTATGATCCGGTCTTACATAAACATCATCATTTGTACGATAAGAAATCTACAAAAATTTACGACTATGTTGATGAGGAACTGGATGAATTACTGGAGGATTATTTTGCTAAAAAGAGTATTAAAAATTTCAACATCAAAGAAATCAGATTACAGATAGTAGGAGAAAAGAAAAAATAAAACAAAAGTTATGTTATGATAAATTTCGAGGCCTTTTTTAAAATTTCTTACGGGCTATATATTGTAAGTTCAGGCGAATTGAATAAAGGGAATGGGTTTATATCCAATTCTGTATTTCAGGTTACTGCCGAACCTCCTCAAATAGCTGCCTGTTGTAATAAAGATAATTTTACAGCAGAAATGATTCAAAAAAGCGGGAACTATGCTATATCTGTATTGCATCAAGATGCGAGTTCTGATATTATTGGTAAATTTGGATATAAAAGTGGGAAGGACATAAATAAGTTTGAAGATGTAGATTTTATTACCAAAGATACGGGTGTGCCCATTGTAACACAGGATTCAATTGCGTATCTGGAATGTAAGGTTAAACAAACCATTGATGTAGGAACACATTTAATATTTATTGGAGAAGTAATAGCGGCAGATGTGCTGGCCGATCAGGATCCATTGACATATGCCTATTATAGAAATGTAAAACGAGGTGTTGCTCCTAAAAATGCACCAACATATATCGATAAATCGAAACTAAAAACAACTGTTGATAAAGTGGAGTCTGTAAAATATCAATGTGCAGCCTGTGGATATATTTATGATCCTGCGAAAGGTGATCCTGATTCAGGAATAAAAGCGGGAACTAAATTTGAAGATATTCCAGATGACTGGGTTTGCCCTGTTTGTGGTGCAGGAAAACAAGATTTCGAAAAACTATAATTAAAAACAAGAAAATTAAAGAAAATGGAAAAAAGTATTAAAGGAAGTTTAACAGAACAGAACCTGTTAAAAGCATTTGCTGGAGAATCCCAGGCAAGGATGCGTTACGATTATTTTGCAAAACAGGCCAAAAAAGAAGGCCTGGAGCAAATTGCTGCTCTGTTTGAAGAGACTGCTTTGAATGAAAAGGAACATGCCAAACGGTTTTTTAAGTTTTTAGAGGGTGGCGGGGTAGAGATCACTGCGATGTACCCGGCTGGAATTATTGGCACAACTGCTGAAAATTTGATGGCCGCTGCTGATGGAGAAAATGAAGAATGGACTGAATTGTATCCTGAATTTGCAAGGATTGCAGAAGAAGAAGGATTTAAAGCAGTAGCTGTGGCTTTTAAAATGATTGCCAAAGTAGAGAAGGCACATGAAGAGCGCTATCGTTTGCTTTACAATAACCTGGAGGAAGGAAAGGTTTTTGAAAGGGAGGGTACGCTTGTGTGGAAATGCCGGAATTGTGGGTACATTCACGAATCAACAAAAGCACCTAATACCTGTCCGGCATGTCTGCATCCGCAATCTTATTTTGAGATTAAGGAGTCAAATTATTAAGAAATAAAAACCTAACAGGTTAGAAAAAACCTGTTAGGTTTTTATTTTACCATGATACGAAAACCCAACATCCTCGATGTGTTTTTGTACATCATCAAGGTTAATGTTTTCCCCCTCGATATAAACTTCTGATTTGTCAGGATCAGCAATGACCCTTTTAACACCATGAACAGTGGAAATACTATTTTCAGCAGACATTTTACAATGATTGCAGGTCATTCCGGTAACAGAGATTTTCATTGAGGTAATTTGATCGCTCATATCAGGTGAAATTGTGTCTTGTTTTGACTTTATAAAATATTTTCTAAAGTATCCATTCAAAATTAAAAGAGCCAATAAAATTGCAGATGTGAGTTTTAACCAGTAAGGCAAAAGTTCATGTTCATGGTTAACATGATCTATGGCAAAAGTAAACCATCCCCTGGGTAAAAACTGATTTGTCAGCCAACCAAATAGCATTGCACTTCCTACTATACTTCCTAAATAAACAAATAATGTTTTTTTATTGATGGCTTTCCCAATAACAGCCATTGTAGCTGCATTGGTTGCTGGTCCTGCCATGAGGAAAACCAGGGCTGCCCCAGGCGAAAGACCTTTTATCATCAAAACAGCAGCAATCGGTATGGAGCCTGTTGCGCATACATATAATGGAACAGATGCTGCAAGCACGATCAGCATGCTTAAAAATTCATTGTGCAAATAGCTTATAAAAAAATCATTGGGTAGCAGCACAGCAATCAAAGCAGCAACTGCCAAACCAATAATTAACCATTTAGCAATATCCATCAAAAAATCATGAAAGGCATATTTAAGCATGGTTTTAAATTTACCATTGCCATTAACTTCTTTTGAAGTTTGAGATGTTGAACTATCTAACTGTTTATCTAAATCATTTCGGGTTACAGAATTTGTTATTGCCCCACCAAAAATCCCACTAAAAAAAGCAACAATAGGCCGTAAGATAGCAAAAGGTAATCCCAATAATGAAAAAGTAGCTAAAATGGAATCAACACCTGTTTGAGGGGTTGAGATCAAAAATGAAACGGTAGCTCCCTTTGATGCACCTTCCTTATGAAAAGCTATTCCTGTAGGGATTGCACCACAGGAGCATAGAGGAAGCGGAATGCCAAGCAATGATGCATAAATGACGGATTTCAGGTTTTTGCCTCCCATGTATTTGCGGATACTCCCTTTGGGCATATATACATGAAGGATGCCTGCAAAGATAAACCCCAATAATAGCCATGGTGCCATTTCCAACGATAAGTCGATGAACTCTTCAATATATCTGACTATCCAATGTAACATGCGACAAATTTAAATATCTTTAAAATATAAACCCAGGAGAGTGAGTTTTGTTTAACGAAAGGCAATCAATTTAATTCTTAATTTTGGGTTTTAAATCAATATCACTTTCAAATGGACGAAGTTCAATTACAAAAGGCTGTAGATGTAATCCTGAAATCAAAATATACAATTGCCTTTACAGGAGCTGGAATTTCGGTGGAAAGTGGAATCCCACCCTTTAGGGGCGAAAACGGTATTTGGAGCAAGTATGACCCCAATACTTTGGAATTAGGTTTCTTTTATGAAAAGCCCAAAGAATCCTGGGAAGTGATCAAACAATTGTTTTACGATTTTTTTGGCAATGCAGAATCTAACCTGGCCCATCAGGTTTTGGCTCAAATGGAGAAGGAAGGAATGCTCAATTGTGTGATTACTCAAAATATTGACAATTTGCATCAGCAGGCTGGAAGTAAAGTAGTTCACGAGTTTCATGGGAATTCACAGAAATTGCTTTGTGTTAAATGTAAGACCTATTTTGTTCCGGAGGATTTCAATCTGGACAATCTTCCACCAAAATGCAATAAATGTGATGGTTTGATCAAGCCTGATTTTATATTCTTTGGTGAGGGAATTCCAACAAAGGCTTATGAAAGTTCAGTTGATGCTGCTTCAAAAGCTGATGTGGTAATAATTATCGGCTCAACCGGTGAGGTGATGCCGGCATCTCAAATTCCTTATCACGCCAAACAAAATGGGGCTACTATTATTGAAGTGAACCCGGATGTGTCAAATTTTACGAATTCCATCACAGATATCTATCTTGAGGGCAAAGCAACTGAAGTAATGGGGAATTTGAGAAATGAACTTTTTTAAAATATAGTAAAGAAAATGATAAAGATGGTTTACAATAAGTGCGTAGAGAAATCGCAAAGTATGCAGAGTAGAATGTTTTAGTATTCATTTTGCGGTCTTTGCGTGAAATAAGCAAATAAATTAAATTTATAATAAAATAGATATGATAATATTTCATTTACATAGTAGAAAAATTAAATCTGCGATTATTCTTTCAATGGGTTTACTGCTGTTTATTACTGGACCTGCATACTGTCAATTCTTTTTCGATGGACAGGCAGTGAAAGAAAAAAATATTCAAGTCTTCAATAAATCTAAGGAGATATATAAGTATCCATGGGCAGGTGGAATGAATTCCTGCCAGTTTGGAGAAATTGATTTGGATCTTGATGGAATCAAAGATCTTTTTGTGTTCGATAGGAATGGCGACAGGATTATAACATTTATTAATGGCGGAACACCAAATGAAATTGATTATGAATATGCCCCACAATATATTACGAGTTTCCCTGAATTATTCGACTGGGCTATTTTGGCTGATTACAATATGGACGGCAAGGCAGATATATTTACTTACGCTAAAATCCTTCCTGGAATAATGGTTTATAAAAATGTATCAGAAACTGAATTGGAATTTGAACTTGAAGTCTATCCTTATCTTGAATCCTTTCAGGGCGGTGGATACACAAATATTCTCGTGACAGATGTCGATTATCCAGGGATATCTGATATTGACAATGATGGTGATCTGGATATTCTTACTTTCTGGGGCTTGGGTGCTTTTGTTGAGATGCATAAAAATCAGTCTATGGAGAAATATGGGATTCCTGATTCGCTGGAATATGTTAAAACAACATCCTGTTGGGGTTATTTTGCCGAAAATGATGAATCGAATATCATTTATTTAGATACATGCCTGGGAGGGAAGGATTGTAATTTGGAGTATAATAAAAATGTGAAAGGTAGAACAAACAGGCATACCGGCTCTACTTTTCTCTTATTAGATTTGGATAGTGATGAAGACAAAGACCTGGTGTTGGGTGATGTGGATTTTCCGATTCTTATCGAACTTATCAATGGAGGAACAGTTGACTCAGCGCATATTATCAGTCAGGATACTTTATTTCCTTCTTACAACAAACCGGTAAATTTGTTTTCAATGCCGGTAGCTGCTTATATCGATGTTGACAATAGTGGAATAAATGATTTGATTGTATCTGCCTTTGATCCCGGCTTAGAAACATCCAGAAATACAAGAAGTGTTAAGTTATACCTTAATACAGGTGTGAATAATTATCCCAATTTTGAGTATGAAATAGATAATTTCCTGCAGGGAGATATGATTGATGTAGGTTCAGGAGCATATCCGGTTTTTGAGGATTATGATGGAGATGGATTTGCTGATTTATTTGTTTCGAATTTTGGATATTATATTTATTCCTATTACAGTCCGGGTATGTTTTTGCATTCCATTTACTGGTCTAATATCGCACTTTTTAAGAATACCGGGTCTGTTAATAATCCGGCATTCACAAGAATTACCCATGATTTTGCAAACCTTCATCAATATCATCTTACTGGAATTTATACCACCTTTGGAGATATAGACGGGGATTCGGATAAAGACATGATCATCGGGATGCAAAACGGAACATTGTGGTATTTCGAAAATACAGCTGATCAAAATATAATTTGGGATTTTGCTGATCCTATTCAAAATTATCAGGCAATAGATGTGGGAGATTATAGTACACCACAACTTTTTGATTTGAATGGTGATGGGCTTCTTGATCTGGCAATTGGAGAAGAAGACGGCAATCTGAATTATTATGAAAATACAGGTAATTCATCCAGTCCTGAATTTAGTTTTATAACTGATAGCCTCGGCAAAGTCAATGTAACCGATCTTCAGCTTTCCTATCAGGGATACAGTACACCTTTCTTTTTTAAAAATATGGAAAATGTAACAAACTTAATCGTTGGTTCTGAGACAGGGAAGGTATTTTATTATAAAAATATTGATGGAAATCTTGAAGGCGAATTTGAGGAAAATGATTCATTGTTTATGCTAATCAATGATGAACCGTTTGAATTGCAAAATGGAATCAGAACTGGTGCAACGATGGAAGATCTGGATAATGATGGTTATTTCGATCTTATTGTTGGTAATTATTCGGGAGGCTTGAATTATTATTATGGTGTGGAAACACCCCAGGTAAGTGGTACTCATCTGTCTGAATTTGATAAGATAGATTGCCGACTCTATCCAAATCCATCAAAAGATAAAGTGTTATTAGAGTTTGGCCTTACCAAAGAAATTAAAGATGTTCATATAATTGTTTATAACCTGATGTCAAAAGTGGTATTGAAAGAGCACTTTTCCAGTACTTTAGGCGTTGTGTTGTCGGTGGGAGATTTTCCTGATGGAGTATACATTTGTGAGGTCATTCTTGAAGGAAACAATAAAGGAGCAATATATAAACGAATGATCATCTCCCGATAATTTTAACCAATTCGTTTATTTTTTTGTTAATTCAATAAATATCTAGCGTCAAGTCAACTTCAATATGACGGTTGAGATTGCTTCTTCCTCGTTCCTCGTCATTGTGCCAAAGGCATCCCTACGGGGCAATGACGTCACTGCGAGGAAGTATGACGAAGCAGTCTCCTCGACAAAAAACACATGACTTGACACTAATCCCAATTAGATGAAATATTCTAATTTAACTTAAAGTCATTAATTTATGCGATTAAAGAACCAAATAATACTATTGATATTTTTCTTTTTGTTGAGTACTTTGGGTATCTCTCAAGAATTAAAAAAAGCACCACTCAATCCTGATTATATTAAATTTATTGAGGAATATACATCAGGAGATACAGACCCTGAAGAATTGCAAGCTTCTCCTGCACCATATCAATTAAATTTTACAAAATATTTTGAGCAAAAATCTACATTATCAACTAAAGATTATCCCATTGCTTATGATATGCGAATAGCAGGCGCGGGTGGAACATCTTTGCTAACATCAGTAAAACACCAGCTCTCATGCGGAGCCTGTTGGTCTTTTGCAACCAGTAGCTCAATTGAATCATCATGGAAAATCCTTGGTTTGGGGGATAATGATATTTCGGAAAACAATATGAAAAACTGCCATGGTTTTGAATATGGTCCTTGTGCCTGGGGGCATCATTTTATGTCGACAGCTTATTTGTTGCGGGGCTCAGGACCAATAGCCGAAGCTGATGATCCTTATGATCCATTAAATTTTGATTGTACTGATGGATTAATGCCAACTGCATATGTTACTGGAGCCCGATATTTGCCAGAGGATCATGATGTTTTTAAAGAAACCATTATGAGCGAGGGAGGAGTTTATAATACTTTTAGGTCTGAGACTGAAGGATACCAATGGATAAACGGGAATTATACATATTGCTATCAGGGTAATGAGACTACAACCCATGCCATTGCTATTGTAGGTTGGAACGACACTCTCACAACGGCTTGCGGACAGGGAGCATGGTTGTGTAAAAATCAGTACGGTACTGCTTTTGGCGATAACGGTTATTTTTATATTTCCTACCAGGATTCCCTGGTTCTCAAATACAACGCTATTTGGCCTGAACGTGAGGAGTATGACCCTGAAATGAAAATTCATCAATATGATACCATAGGTGGCTGGCCATTTTTAGGTTATGAATGGCCAATTGTTTATGGTTTGATAAAATATACAGCTGATGATGACCAATTTATTACCCGGATTGGAACCTATACTGTATCTTATGGTTCTTACCTTTCTGCTGAAATATATGGGAATTTTGATGGTAATAATTTGACTAATTTGCTGACAACCATTCCCGAACAATATTGTGATTATCCGGGTTTCTGGCAGCTTAACCTATCTGAAAAATTAAGGCTAAGTACTGGACAGGATTTTTATGTAAAAGTCAGGTATTATTCTCCAGGAGAAGATTTTCCGTTAGCTGTTGAGGGATTTTCAGATGGATATTCAAATCCTGAATTAGAAACAGGAAAGTGTTGGACCAGTTATAATGGAATTTCATGGGATCCGGCTGGTAATGGAACTTCAAGTCTGTTTGATTTGTGTATTAAAACTTATGCTTATGAAGTAACAAATGTGAATATAAAAGTTGTTCTTGAAGGGCCTTTTAATGGTTTTGATATGAATACGGATATCAATGATATGCTACCGTTTTCTCAACCCTATAATACTAATCCCTGGAATTATTCTGGTTCTGAAAGTGTTATTGCAATCCCAAATGAAAATATTGTTGATTGGGTTTTGGTTGAATTAAGGGAGACAGAAGGTATAGCATCAACTGCAGTAGATTCAACAATTATTGCCACACAAGCTGCCTTTTTGCTTAACGATGGTCATATTGTTGGCCTTGATGGAGTAAGTGATTTAGTATTCGATATTCATGTGAGAAATAATTTATTTGTCGTGGTTCATCATCGCAATCATTTGTCAGTAATGAGTTCAATTCCTTTAACAGAAACAGTGAATGTTTTTAATTATGATTTTTCAAATGCTTTACCCAAGGCATACAATGTAGGTCATAAACATTTAGGAAATGGTGTTTATGGAATGAGGGGCGGAGATGGTTTGCCCAATGGTAGTATCAATTTAAATGATAAAGCTGATGTATGGAAAATTCAGGCAGGTGAAGAAGGATATAAAGAAGGCGACTTTAATTTAAACAAACAAGTAGCTAATCCCGATAAAAATGAAATCTGGAAACCCAACAACGGATATCAATCCCAAATCCCACAATAGAAAAAAACTTAAAAACAAGAATTAAGTGATAAGTGAAAGTATACAGTGGGCCGTTTGCAGTAGGCAATAATCAGATTACCTTAACTTTTGATCCCAGAACATCGAACACCGAACTTCTCAGGAAGGAGGTCTATGGGCAAACTTCGAACTGTTAGAAATTCGGTTTCAAATCATATTTATCATAAAAATCTTCAACTACACCAATAGCTTCCTCTGCAGTATCCACAACAGAAAATATATCCATTTCTTCCTGACTGATTTTTTGCTCTTCCAGCATCCGCTCTTTAATCCATTTTATGAGTCCATCCCAGTAATCCCTTACAACAAGTACAATAGGAAATCTCACAAGCTTGTTTGTTTGAATAAGGGTAATAGCTTCAAACAATTCATCTAAAGTTCCAAATCCTCCAGGTAAAACCACATATCCCTGGGCGTATTTCATAAACATCACTTTACGGACAAAGAAATAATTGAAATTTATAAACTTATCCTGGTCTATAAATGGATTGGGTCTTTGTTCATGAGGTAAGTCAATATTCAATCCGACCGATTTGCCGCCTGCAAAATGTGCTCCTTTATTTGCTGCTTCCATTATCCCGGGCCCGCCTCCGGTAATCACTCCAAATCCCTTTTTAGTTAACAAATAGGCAATCTCCTCGGCAAGTTTGTAATAGGGCGAATCGGGTTTGGTACGCG
>Ga0164315_10002373_pt1 | contig 14431 bp, 9 predicted proteins | sample GuaBasSedimGuay6_FD_113737 | JGI IMG/M metagenome (GOLD analysis project Ga0164315, IMG submission 113737) | Subseafloor sediment microbial communities from Guaymas Basin, Gulf of California, Mexico - Guay6, Core 4569-2, 0-3 cm | ecosystem: Environmental > Aquatic > Marine > Hydrothermal vents >... | reverse complement strand
GAGGTCGACCGGGTTGTTCTTGCTACTGGTTCTCACTGGCGTCTTGATGGTATCGGTAGCATGCAAAGACAAGCAGTCACCATCGAGTCCGGGGCAAGTGTCTGGAGTCCTGAGCAAGTGATGGCCGGTAAGCTCCCGCAGGGTCCGTTCACCATCTACGATGATGAGCATTACTATATGGCGGCGACTCTGGCCGAACATCTACGGCAACAGGGACACGAGGTAAATTTTATAACCCCGCATCAAAAAGTGGCTGCCTGGAGCGAAATGACCGATGAGCAGTTTTTTGTGCAACGCCAGTTACTACAGACAGGTGTTAAGATTGAATGTAATTTAAGTTTGGCCGGCGTCGGCCAGGAGCAACTGGAGTTGGAATGTGTTTATACCGGCAAGCGCCGAGGCGATGAATACGAAAACCTGGTGTTGGTTACAGGTCGTCTGCCTGAAACAGACCTGTACCGGAATTTACGCCTAAGAAATGGAGAATTACAGGATGCCGGTATAAAAAGCCTGCAAAGAATTGGCGATTGCCTGGCGCCGTCGTCGATCGCCGATGCGGTTTATCGAGGCCACAGGCTGGCGCGTGAAGCCGATACCGAGGTTTCGGTTGTTGCCCCCAGAGAGCTGCCGGTCATCACTATGGAGGACTGGACAAATGGTTAGAAAAAATCGAGCGAGTCGTGACAGGCGTGCGCTCAGGGCGGGTGGGAAAATGTACCAGCCAGACTGGGATCCGATAACCTACCACGTCCAGCCCACCACTCTTATCAGCGAGGATCAACTAAATTCAATCCATACCGCAGGGCTCAGAATTCTGGCTGAAATAGGCATAAGGGTGTTATCCGATAAAGCGAGAAAGGCTTATGCAAAAGCTGGGTTTGATGTCGATGATGAAACTGAGATGGTTCATTTTGATGCGCAGGGGGTTGAGCACTGGGTAGCAATGGCGCCGGCGGAGTTCAGCCTGGCGGCTCGGAATCCCGAGCGTAATTTACGGATTGGCGGCAAGCACGCAATCTTCGCCAGTGTTGGCGGACCGGCTTATTGCATGGATAACGAATTTGGCCGCCGCTCCGGCACCTATGCCGAGATGTGCGATTTCATGCGCCTGGTGCAAAGCCTCAATATTATTCACCAGGAAGGCGGTGGCGGTTTCGAAGCATTGGATCTGCCTGCTGTGAGTAGGCACCTCGACCTGTTTTACGCGCAGATCACCTTAACTGACAAGAACTGGCAACCCTGGACCATGGGTGAGCAGCAGTCCATGGACGCTCTCAACATGGCAGCGATTAGTTTGCAGAAACCACTTGAGGCGCTTGTCGATACCCCGGTTTTTGTTTGCATTATCAATACCAATTCGCCTTTGCAACTGGATATACCCATGGCCGAAGGTCTGATGACCATGGCGCGATACGGTCAGGCCGCAGTTGTCACGCCCTTTACCCTGAGTGGCGCCATGTCGCCGATAACAATGGCGGGTGCACTGGCGCAACAACACGCCGAAGCCATGGCCGGTATTACCCTGAGTCAAATAATACGTCCGGGGGTGCCCGTGATCTACGGGGGCTTCACCTCGAATGTTGATATGCGTACCGGCTCCCCCGCTTTTGGCACACCCGAGTATTTGCAGGCCGCGCAGGTAACGGGGCAGTTGGCTCGTCACATTGATGTACCGTTTCGTTCCAGTAACGTTACCTCGGCAAATACTAACGATGCGCAGGCGGCCTACGAGAGCATGATGTCACTCTGGGGTGCGATAAGCGGACAGGCCCACCTGGTTAATCATGCAGCCGGCTGGCTTGGCGGTGGGCTCACGGCCTCGTTTGAAAAACTCATTATTGATGCCGAAATGTTGCAAATGATTTCTGCCGCGACGAAATCGATTATCGTCGATGAAGATAGCCTTGCTATCGAGGCTATCCGGGATGTCGGACCGGGAGGACATTTTTTTGGTACCGCGCATACCATGGAGCGTTATCAAACCGCTTTTTACCGACCCATGATTTCGAATTGGGATAACTACGAAACCTGGCTCGAAAACGGCTCGCCAAATGCTGAAACCAGCGCGCACGAAACCTGGAAAAAGTTGTTACAGGAGTACGAACAGCCGCCACTGGATGCTACCATAGACGCCGAGTTGCAAGACTATGTTGCGCGGCGAAAACGTGAAATTAACAATCATTAGAGGACGTAATTAGTGACTACCACCAAACCTGCGAATGTAGCCACTGCGCTCATCGACCTGCTTGCTGACTATGGCGTTGACACGGTATTTGGAATTCCCGGTGTACACACACTGGAATTTTATCGACACCTGTCTAACAGCGCGTTAACGCATGTAGTGACGCGGCATGAACAGGGAGCGGCTTTCATGGCCGACGGTTACGCGCGAGCGAGTGGTAAGCCCGGCGTTGCGCTTGTCATCTCCGGCCCTGGTGTTACCAATACCGCCACCGCGCTTGGTCAGGCCTACGCAGACTCCATTCCCTTACTTTTAATTTCCACGGTTAACCGACTCGACAGTCTCGGCAAAGGCTGGGGGTTGTTACACGAACTCACAGACCAGGATGCGGTGACCAGCCCGATGACTGCTTTTAGCGCCACTGCGCACAGCGTTGCCGAGGTTCCCGAGTTACTGGCCAGGGCATTTACCCAGTTTAGAAGTGGGCGTGCACGACCGGTACATATCTCTATTCCACTGGACCTGTTAGAAGAACCGGTACTAGAACCCTGGCAGGTTGCTCCTCAACCCGGATTACGGACGCTCGATACCGCGCCACTCGATGCCATGGTGACCGAACTGAGCCAGGCGCAAAATCCGCTCATCCTGATTGGCGGCGGGGCGGTAGCGGCAGGCGAGAGTCTGACAGCCATTGCCGAGCAGTTGCAGTCACCGGTCATCAGTACCGCCAATGGTAAGGGTGTGATACCCGATTTACACCCACTGCACCTGGCAGGTACCCTGGGTCGACCCGAGGCGCATGATTTAATCGAAAACGCCGATCGCGTACTTGTGGTTGGTTCCGAATTGGCGGAGTCGGGAAATCGCGTCAAAAAAATGAGTCTTGAAAACAAGCTATTACGTATCGATATTGACCCAAAAAAGCTGGATGACAAGTACCCGACACTGGTGGCGGTATGCGCGGACGCCAAGGATAGTTGCGACTACCTAAATCGGAAGCTGGCTGAGTCAAAGGTGGAAGTACGAAACGGCGCCGAGGCCGTGGCCAGGACGCGTGCAGCGATAAACAATAACCTGGTACCGGCAGAGCAACGTCACCTGCGGGTGCTGCAGACATTGCGCGCGGCCATACCGGAAGACAGCCTGATCATGGCCGACGCCACGCAACTGGTTTATACCGGTATGTTCGGCATGACGATGGCTGTACCTCGATTATGGCATTATCCGGCGGGATTTTTGACCCTGGGTTCGGCCTTGCCCTGCGCCATCGGAGCGCAATTAGCCCTGCCGGACAGACCGGTAGCGGTGTTTGTCGGCGACGGCGGCTTCCTGTTTACCGTGCAGGAACTGCTGACCGCAGCGGAGCAGCGACTACCGCTGGTTATTATTTTATGGAACAACAATGCTCTGAAACAGATAAAAGACGATATGCAGGCGGGAATGATGCAGACCCTGGCAGTCGATAATCTCAATCCGGATTTCTCATCACTGGTGCAATCCTGTCATTGCCTGTGGCAGCAACCAGGCAGTCACGCCGAGCTAGTCGAAATTGTAAGCCAGGCGTTTAAGGCGGACCGGCCGACGGTTGTCGAAATTGACGAGTATGCGGCGTGGATCGATGAGTAGCTTTCTTGAAGTGAATTGGGGTTTATTTGTACCCCCTCTCCCCTCCGGGGAGAGGGCTGGGGTGAGGGGCGAATATTAGACTGCCCCCTCACCCCTACCCTCTCCCTGAGGGAGAGGGAGTAAATATGCCACAGGCTCTCTTCACACAGACTTATTCATAACCCCCAAAGCAGCCTCATGCAATTGCGGAGTCGCCGCGGCAATCACCTGCGGGCCGGAATCCAGACCCAGTGCATTACCCTGCCAGTCGCTGATGACACCGCCGGCCTGCTCGACGATTGGCACCAACGGCAGATAGTCAAATGGATACAGGCTCGATTCAACTACCAGGTCTACCCAGCCGCCTGCCAACATGGCATAGGTATAGCAATCGCCACCGTAGCGTCGGTATCGAACCTGGTTGCTTAGCATTTCAAACCCTGCCAACTCATCAGCACTAAAAAAATCAGGCGACGAAGTTAGCAGGCTTGCTGTCGAAAGATCCTCGCACGGGCTCGTATGGCAAACCTCGTCATTTAGTGTTGTCGACGCGGTCCTGTCGGCATACCAGATTTCGTTCAATGCCGGCATCGCCAGTCCACCTGCCTGCACGGCCCCGTCTTCGACAAAGCCGACCAGGCAGCCAAATAGTGGATTCCCCAGTAAGAAACTCTTGGTTCCGTCGATGGGATCTATGACCCAGGTGCCGCCTTCGCCGCTGCTTTGACCCTGCTCTTCTCCATAAATCGCATGGCCGGGAAAACGATCGCCGAGCAGGATTCGAATCGCCTGCTCAATTTCACGATCGGCAATTGTGACCGGTGAATCATCGGGTTTGATATCAAACGAGACGGATTTTCTGAAATATTGCATCGCTATCTGTGATGCCGTATTCAGTGCATCATGAGTAGCGCCTGAGATTCTTTGTAGCTCTGCGGACATGGATACTGCCTATAGGGATGGGAAAGTTTGTTTGAGACTATCGCTGTTCAAAAACCGAATGGTAATGTATTTTATAAGTGCCGGCATGGTAACTGAGGATATGCTGCTTGTGCTAGAGTTTACTCAATTTTGGCGCTAAATTTTATAGTTGAAATCGTTTTGTTATAAAGAGGCATGATTCATGATACTACAAACCACCTGTATAGGTGCTTACCCTAAACCGGAATATGTGCGGTTGCCCGACTGGTTTAACCAGCCTGCGGGCCCCGATACCGGGGATCCCACTGCATTGTGGGAGGCGGCAATGAAAGACCTGGGTCCTGACGCTGAGGCTATCATCAGCAAAGGCGTTGCGGAGGCGATTAGCGATCAAATTTCCTGCGGTATCGACATACCGACCGATGGTGAAATTCCGCGCGAGAATTATATTCACTATCACTGTCGGCATCTGCTCGGATTCGATTTCACCAATTTGACCAGCAAGCAGGTACGCGGCGGCACCTACGAGGCAAAACTGCCAACTATCGTTGGCCCGGTATCGGCCAGGGATCAGTTTCTGGTCAAGGACTGGCAACGCGCCCAGTCTGTTAGCGATCGTCCGGTTAAAATTACCATGCCCGGGCCGATGACAATATCCGATACCAATAGTGACGCTTATTACCATGACCCAAATAAGCTTGGGCGCGATATTGCCGAGGCGCTTAATCTTGAAGTGCTGGCCCTGGCAGAGGCCGGTTGTCAGTATATTCAAATTGACGAGCCGTTATTTGCACGTAAACCCGAGGCTGCGCTGGACTATGGTTTCGATAACCTGGAAAGAGCATTTCATGGCTGTCCAGACCATGTACAAAGAACCGTACACATGTGTTGTGGCTATCCGGATAAACTGGATAGTGAGGACTACCCTAAAGCAGATCCAAATTCCTATTTAGCAATTGCCGAAGCGATAGAAGCGTCCAGCATCGATGCCGTTTCATTCGAAGATGCGCATCGCCATAACGATTTATCCCTGCTGGAAAAACTGCCGACCACGAAGGTAATATTTGGCGTCGTCGCGATAGCGCGAAGCCAGGTCGAAACTGTCGATGAAATCAGGCAACGTCTGGTGCAGGCACTGGACCACATAGACGCCGAACGTCTGATTGCGGCACCCGACTGCGGTCTGGCCCTTTTGGGACGAGATCTGGCGATGGCAAAGTTGCGAAACATGAGTGCAGCGGCTAAATCGATTTAGCCCAATATTGCATGAAGTCGGCATCCGTGAAGATACAAAATCGCCAATCGAAGGCTCCGGGACTGTCACGTCGGTAACTGCTAGCCTGACAGACGTAGCGCTGGGGTATTCGTATTCAGAATCCCCTCGCGAGACGTCGTATCCCCCTTCTCACTAACCGCCCTGCTGGGGTCTCATATCTTTCGCGTCGATACCGGCAACCGCCACCGGGGCCTTCATCGCATCTCGGCGGAAGGGCTCGCCCAACTCCTGGTTAAGTACAACCTCGATGAAGGTGGTCAGGTTGTCTTCCATTTGTTCCTTGACCGCGGTGTTGAGCGCATTGGTCAGGTCTTCCATAGTTTCTGCTTTCACACCCTTGACCCCACAGGCTTCGGCAACTTTCGCGTACTCGACACCGACATTGAGTTCGGTGCCGACAAAATTGTCGTTGTACCACAATGTGGTGTTGCGTTTCTCCGCGCCCCACTGGTAGTTGCGGAAAATCACCATGGTGATTGCCGGCCAGTCATTGCGCCCGCAGGCAGTCATTTCGTTCATCGAGATGCCGAATGCGCCATCGCCGGCGAAACCGATTGCCGGTATATCCGGGCAACCGATCTTGGCGCCGAGGATGGAAGGGAGACCATATCCGCAGGGACCGAACAGTCCAGGCGGGAAGTACCTGCGTCCCTCTTCGAAGCTCGGGTAGGCGTTCCCAATGGCGCAGTTATTGCCGATGTCGGATGAAATCATCGCGTTGTCAGGCATGGCCTTCATGATAGCCTGCCAGGCCTGGCGTGGGGACATGCGTTCTGGCTCACGATTGCGCGAGCGTTCGTTCCAGGTGATGCCTTCGTCGTCGTCGGCCTCGTAGATCATTTCGGCTAATTCCTGCTGCCAGCGGATTTTGGTGTCGGCAATCAACTCGCGTCTTGCCTCGCGACCATCGTCGCCGGCATTGTCGGTAAGCTGGGCCAGCACCTGCTCGGCTACCTGGCGCGCATCGCCCTGGATGGCGACATCCACCTGTTTAGTTAGCCCGATTCGGCTCGCATTGATATCCACCTGGATGATTTTGGCGTCTTTAGGCCAGTAGTCGATACCGTAACCCGGCAAGGTGGAAAAGGGATTCAGGCGGGTGCCGAGTGCCAGCACCACGTCTGCCCTGGCAATCAGTTCCATCGCCGCCTTGGAGCCGTTGTAGCCAAGCGGTCCCGCAGCCAACGGGTGTGAACCGGGGAAAGCATCGTTATGCTGGTAGTTGCAGCATACCGGGGAATCGAGGCGTTCGGCTAGGGCCTTCGAGGCTTCGATCGCGCCGCCCAGCACGACGCCGGCGCCGTTCAGGATAACCGGGAATTTAGCTTGCGAAAGCAGCGATGCCGCGCTGGCGATTGCTTCGGTTCCCCCGGGAGAACGCTCCAGCTTGATCGCCTGGGGCAGTTCGATGTCGATGACCTGGGTCCAGTAGTCGCGCGGTATATTAATTTGTGCCGGAGCAGAACCGCGCCAGGCATTGTCGATGACGCGATTCAATACTTCGGCGATACGGGTCGCGTCGCGTACTTCTTCCTGGTAGCAAACAAGGTCTTTAAACATAGCCATTTGTTGAACTTCCTGGAACCCCCCCTGGCCGATCGTTTTATTAGCCGCCTGCGGGGTAACCAATAGCAACGGGGTATGGTTCCAGTAGGCGGTCATGATCGGGGTAACAAAGTTGGTAATCCCCGGGCCATTTTGACCGATCGCCATCGACATCTTGCCACTGGCGCGGGTATAACCGTCGGCGCTCATGCCGGCGTTGCATTCGTGCGCGCAATCCCAAAATGTAATCCCGGCTGCTGGGAATAAATCAGAAATTGGCATCATTGCCGATCCGATAATGCCGAAAGCGGTATCGATACCGTGCATTTGCAATACCTTGATAAAGGCCTCTTCAGTGGTCATTTTCATTGATTTATTCCTGTTGCTGAATGAATTTTGTGGCCGCATAACATAAGTCAGCCAGTAATTATCGGTAGTACCAGTTATACGCTATTCTTGATACCAGTTAAATATCTGCCTTGTTTGTTCCCTTTGATTCCTACTTAAATAGTACCGTCATTGTGGCGGATGCCGCAATCCATTCCAAAGCCACATCAATGAGGTGACCGGAAAGCCTGCTGGCTTTCCGGGTTGACTTTCGAGAAGCTCGTTGAATGGATTGCGGGTCAGGCCGGCAATGACGAAACTAAAATTATAGAGATCAAATCATCTCGTGGATTAGATCCGATAGCTTCTTAATCCCGGGTTCGATCAGCCTGGCCGCAATCGAAGAATAACCGAGGCGGAAAAAGTTCAGTGGCGGGTTGGGCTGCATAAAACAAATATCGCCTGACTCGATCAGGATACTTGCTTCGCGAGCACGCTTTTTCAGTTCACGCGCATCGAGTTGGTCGGGTCCTTGTACCCAATAGGAGGTCCCGCCAAAGGATGGGATTCGGGAGGACTCGGGCAGATGTTTGTTGAGCGCATCCCCCATGATTTGCCAGCGCTGCTGGTAGGTCTGGCTGAGGCGGTGGATGAGTGAATCGTGATGTCCCATTGACAGGAAAAGTGCAACCAGGCGCTGATTGTTTGCCGGGGGGTGCCGTACCATCAGACGTCGCAGCGCCCGCGCCTCCTCGATTAGAGTCTTAGATCCAACCATGTAACCAATCCGTAGGCCCGGCGCCAGTGTTTTCGACAGGCTGCCGACGTAGATCACCCGGTTGCCGCTGTCGAGGCTTTTTAGCGCCGGGGTCGGTTCGCGCACAAAGTTGATTTCACTTTCGTAATCATCCTCGATAATGAGAAAGTCATGTTTCTCGGCGTCTTTTAACAACTGCTGCCGGCGTTCAATCGGCATGGTGACGGTGGTGGGTGACTGGTGGCTGGGAGTAGCGAAAACGAACTCACAGCTATTCACATCCTCGCCGGGGATAATCCCATGTTCGTCTACTTCGAGCGGCACAACCCTGGGGGACTTGAGCGAGAAAATATTACGCGCGTCAGTGTAACCCGGATTCTCTATACCAATGCGGCTGTCCTTGTTGATCAAAAGGTCGGCGAGGATATATAGGGCCTGTTGCGCTCCCATGGTTATCAGAATCTCATCGCGTGAAGCCCAGACACCGCGTCGGGGTAGGATACGCGCCTGAATCTGTTCGATTAACAGCGGATCATCGGTGTCGATTCGGTCGGGTGTGACATCCAGTATGTCGCTGACGCTAAGCGCCTGACGACAGCACTCACGCCAGTCCGCAATCGGAAACAGGGCCGGGTCGAGTTGTCCAAACAAAAAAGGATACTTGTATTTTTTCCAGTCCACTGGCTTGACAATATTGCGCTGTCGCGAGGGATGAAACTTGATATGCGCTTCCCAGTCTGGTTCAGAGTGTTCATTTTTATTGATCGCGGGTTTGATCTTGACACGACCTTCGAGCATCGATTTATCGATGTAATAACCGCTTCGCTCACGTGCTACAAGGTAGCCCTCGTCGATTAATTGCTGGTAGGCGAGGACCACGGTATTACGTGCAATACCCAGGTGTTTCGCCAGCTCGCGCGATGAGGGCAGGGGTATTTCAAGGGGTAGTTTATCGTCCAGGATGGCGGAAACAATGGTCTCGCGTAATTGCCGCTGATAGCTGACCTTGCGTTCCCTGGAGATGTTGAACAGACGATTCCACATCATATGGTCCTGCCTGTTGTGCGTGGATTTAACTCTTATTTTTGTCACGAGATTAGTTCATGTTGATCGCATTTGGCATCATCGATAGACGTCTTCTGGCTCTATTGTATCGCGAAGAAATCATTTTAGCTTCATGTTAGGAAAGTTTTCGCCCATTTCGCAGCAATGTGAAGGCGAATAGGGCAAACTATAGATTGTGGCAATAAGATCTGGAACGGGCCGGATCTTATCCAAACCCGTGGAGAATCCAATGAAACCGAATGATTTAACTGAAATTGTTAGCAGCGACAAGAGTCACATCTGGCATCATTTAATCCAGCATAAACCATGGCAGACGACCGATCCGATGGTGATAGTCGAGGGTAAGGGTTTGCGCGTAAAAGATATAAATGGACGTGAGTACCTGGACGCTGTTTCAGGCGGTGTCTGGACCGTGAACGTCGGTTATGGTCGTGAGAGTATCGCCAACGCGGTTCGTGACCAGCTCGTCAAAATGTGCTATTTCGCCAATTCCGCCGGTAATATTCCAGGCGCGGAATTTGCCGATAAGCTGATTGAAAAAATGCCAGGCCTGAACCGGGTTTATTACTCGAACTCCGGATCTGAAGCCAACGAAAAAGGCTTCAAGCTGGTTCGTCAGCTTGCGGCTATGAAAAATGATGGCAAGAAACACAAGATCGTCTATCGCGACCGTGACTATCATGGCACTACGATAACCACCCTGTCCGCCGGTGGACAGTCGCAGCGCAAAGATCAATACGGGCCATTTACCCCCGGTTTTATCGAAATGCCGCATTGCCTGGCGTATCGCTCTGCAAATGGAGATGATCCAGATTTCGGCGTGCAGTGCGCTCGTGAACTGGAAAAAATCATCCTGCGCGAGGGTCCGGATACGGTCGGTTCGGTTTGCCTGGAGCCGATTACCGCGGGCGGCGGCGTGATTGTGCCGCCGGAGGGATACTTCGAAACTATCCAGGAAATTTGTAAAAAATACGGTGTGTTGTTACATATCGATGAAGTGGTTTGCGGCATGGGACGCACCGGTGCCTGGTTCGGATATCAGCATTTCGGTGTTAAGCCCGATATTGTCACCATGGCGAAAGGCGTTGCCAGTGGTTATGCCGCCATATCTGTGACCGTCACCACCGAGGATCTGTTCAACGAATTCCTGGCTGAACCCAGCGACAAAATGCATTATTTTCGCGATATCAGTACCTTTGGCGGTTGCGCCGGCGGGCCGGCTGCGGCACTCGAAAACATGCGTATTATCGAACAGGAAAACATACTCGATAACGTCAATAAAATGGGTGACTACCTGATGGATGCGCTGCGCGAGCTACAGCAAAAGCATCCGATTATCGGCGAAGTGCGCGGCAAGGGGCTGTTTGTTGGTGCCGACCTAGTGAAAGACCAGAAAACGCGTGAACCCGTAGACGAGTCGGTCGCGGCCGCGGTAGTAGGCGATTGCCTGCAGCAGGGGGTCATGATCGGACGCACTAATCGCAGCTTTGCCGAATTCAACAATACACTGTGTTTGAGCCCGGCGCTGGTTTGTACTAAAGACGATATCGATGAAATTGTTGCGTCGATCGATGTCGCACTAGGTAACTTGCAGGCCGGGGAATCTCAGGTTAAGGCCAATGTTAAAATGGCCCAGGCCGAGGCCTGAGCCATCAGGATAGCGTGCTCTGCGCCTCTGAGATAACATCATTGAAATAACCGGTACACATTCACCATAGTTTTTTGGATCAAAGCTAAATTCTGATATTGTTTTGGCAATAAACTGAATATAATTTGTCCGCTGTGAATTCGATCAGCTTTTGAGTTGATACCTTCCATTGTCCAAAAAACTGGGGAATATTGTGGAAAGAGAAGCAATGAATTTTGATGTGGTCATCGTCGGTGCAGGTCCATCCGGACTGACCATGGCTATCCGTCTTGCGCAGCTCGCGCAGGAAAAAAAACGAGAACTGACGATTTGTATTCTTGAAAAAGGATCCGAAGTGGGTGCGCATATTTTGTCTGGTGCGGTACTCGAACCCCGCACACTGAACGAACTCATCCCCGACTGGAAAGAGAAGGGTGCACCCTTAAATGTGCCCGTTAAATCGGACAAGTTTTTATATCTGACCAAGACTGGTTCGATATCGATGCCGACACCACCGCAAATGCATAACAAAGGCAACTATATCATCAGCCTTGGGAATTTCTGCCGCTGGCTCGCCGAGCAGGCCGAAGAGCTGGGTGTTGAAATATTTCCCGGATTTGCCGCTGCCGAAATACTCTACGATGACTCGGGCGCCGTACGCGGTGTTGCTACCGGAGACATGGGCATAGGCAAGGACGGAGAACCCGGCGACAGTTTTGAACCCGGTGTTGAATTGATCGGTCGACAGACCATCTTCGCCGAGGGTTGTCGCGGGTCCCTGACCAAGCAGTTGATGGAAACCTTTAATTTATGTGATGGCGTCGAGCCACAAACCTATGCTATCGGTATAAAGGAATTATGGGAAATCAAAGCTGAAAATCACAGCGAAGGCAATACCATGCATACCATCGGCTGGCCGTTGAAATCGGATACTTACGGAGGCTCATTTTTATACCACATAGCAGATAATCAGGTTGCGGTTGGTTTTGCCATCGGCCTGGATTACAGCAACCCGCACCTCAATCCATTCGAGGAATTTCAACGCTTCAAAAATCACCCTGATATTCGCCCCGTATTCGAAGGCGGCAAGCGTATTTCATACGGTGCCCGCGCCATATCTGAAGGTGGTATACAGTCGATACCAAAACTGACCTTTGCGGGTGGATTGTTGATCGGTGATACCGCCGGTTTCCTCAATGTGCCGAAAGTAAAGGGAACCCATACGGCAATGAAAAGCGCCATGGTGGCAGCCGAAGCGGTGATTGAATTATTGCCTGTCGAATATGATGAGGAAAATCCAGGCGCCGCGCTGGAAGCTACCACCTATCCTGAAGATTTGAAGAAATCATGGCTTTGGGCGGAGTTACACAAGGTTCGCAATATTCGTCCCGCGTTTCAAAAAGGACTGTGGATGGGGCTCGCTAATGGCGCCCTCGAATCTTTTATCTTGCGCGGCAAGGCACCCTGGACGCTTGGGCACCATAAGGATCATGAGCAAATGGGTAACAAGAAGGACTACGCAAAAATCGACTACCCAAAACCCGACAATGAAGTCTCCTTCGACCGCAATTCATCGATATTTTTATCGGGCACCTTCCACGAAGAAAATCAGCCGGCACACTTGCGTTTAATTGACGATGGCGTGCCGATCAGCCTTAATCTCGCACAGTATGACGCGCCCGAGCAACGTTACTGTCCGGCTGGTGTTTATGAGATAGTTGAGATCGGCGGTGCGCCGCAGTTGCAGATCAATGCGCAAAACTGCGTCCATTGTAAGACCTGTGATATTAAGGATCCGACTCAGAATATTAACTGGACGGTGCCGGAGGGAGGAGGAGGCCCAAACTACCCCAACATGTAAAAAGTGCGCTGTAAAGCGCGCTTTTTACGCGATGGCCGCGTTGGTTTCGTGCTCGAGCAGTCGTGTATGGGATATACACTCGTGCTCTGTGCGCGTAACCGCCTTGCCCTCACATAAAAATCACGCTTTACAGCGCACTTTTTAGTTTTGCTTGAAAAAATCAAATGTTCGAGAGTACGCTCTACGTGGAATGGCACTTACTTAAACCCGGATCTATCGTCATCCCGGCCTTGAGCCGGGATCCAGTGGAGGTTGAGAGTGCGCTCTAAATCACAACCTGGAACGCACTTTTTAGCTTCGATGGATATTGTCGGCATTAACTATTTGAGGTTCAGGATAGATGCCGCATTGTATTATTGAGTATTCTTCTGGGGTTGCTGATTTCATTGAAATTGATGATTTGCTTGGGGCTGTGCATCAGGGGGTTTTGAGTTCCGGGCTTTTTGATGAGTATGATATTAAGACTCGTGCTGTCGCTTATGAGCATCATCGTACCGGTGTTACGCGGGATTCGTTTGTACATGTTACGGTGCGGTTGTTGTCGGGTCGGGATGATGCGCAAAAGGCGGACCTTAGTGAAAATTTACTGGCACAGATCGAACCATTGCTGCCTGGCGTTGTCAGTGTTGGTGTTGAGATCTGTGATATGCACAGAGAAAGTTACCGCAAACGAGTGCTGACTTAACAGGGTCAGTGCCAGGAAATAGTATCGCCCTTAATAGTGATTAAAATGGCTCTGCATGAAAATCATGTGATGCTAAATAGCTTGTAAAAAATAGCAATCGTCATGCCGGCGCAGGCCGGTATCCATTAAAAACGAAGCTAGTGTTTAAACGCTGAGGAATTTTATCAATGGATTCCGGCTTAAAGAATGCCGGAATGACGTCCTATCTTATTACATGATTTTCATGCAGAGCCAATATGATTAATTATCGAAATCCAATCTGTTTTCTGTTGGCGGGAACATTTTTGGGAATTTCTTCCCTGACTCCCGCATCCTCCTCCGTACATTTACTTGGCTTTGTTGAAACTCTTTGTGCCGGTGAGACCAATTGTTTCGAGTTGCGGGTCGAGCAGGAATACCTGGACCTTGCAGCCAGCAGGATCTTCGTCCGTTTTGATCGCAACAGTCAGATCTATGATCCGGAAAATTACGAATTAACTTTGCAACAAAGCAATATAATTGAAGGCTCGCATCTGCGCCTGTTACTAAGTGCGGACCCCGATAGTTCTGGGCCAGACTACTATGCACAGTTTATCTGGAT
>Ga0164315_10002371_pt1 | contig 14439 bp, 12 predicted proteins | sample GuaBasSedimGuay6_FD_113737 | JGI IMG/M metagenome (GOLD analysis project Ga0164315, IMG submission 113737) | Subseafloor sediment microbial communities from Guaymas Basin, Gulf of California, Mexico - Guay6, Core 4569-2, 0-3 cm | ecosystem: Environmental > Aquatic > Marine > Hydrothermal vents... | reverse complement strand
CCTTTTGCTTCATTACTCCATTTAAAGGTATTATGGGCAAAATGTATTTTAATCTTATACTTCTCCAAGAGTTCTCCCCAAAGCACACTTACCTGCTCCCCTTGTGTAATTGAATTTGTAGAAACAAAAGCTACTTTAATATTTGTTGCCTCAATATACTGAGATGCTTTCAAATACCAAGCAGTAACATAATCAAGGATTTTTCCATTCTTCACATTAGCAAATATTTCAGCCATTTCAGACCTTTGTTCTTTATTAAGCAGTTTTGAGCCAATAAATGGAGGATTACCCAAAATATAATTAAACTTAATTCGGTTCTTATCCTCTCTTTCTTTTAGGGTCTTTTCATCAACTATGTTTACCGACTTGGTTCTAATGTTAATACTCTTAACGTGAGTTTCTTGTTCTGCTACAATACTGATATTTACACTATCGGCTGAAAGATCGTAGTAATCTTTATTTATTAACGTATCCCAATCTATTGTAAGAGCATTTCCATTTACAATTTTAGCTGACTTAGTCAATGGCAAACGTACAAAGTAATGTCCATACTCCTCAGAGATTTGCATATTCATCTGGTGGTCAATCAACCACATTGCCACTTCGGCAATTCGTGCAGCAAATTCATCGTACTCAATACCATAAAACTGATCCACATCAATCCATACAATATGGGCAATATCCAAAACACTTTGCCCTTTATAGAGTACCCTTAGAATATCTATTTCCAAAAGGCGCAATTCACGATAGGTAATAATTAAGAAATTTCCACTCCCACATGCTGGGTCAAGAAATTTAAGAGTGGAGAGCTTTTTATGAAACTCTCTCAATCGCTTTGTATTGGATTTTACTTTCTCAAATTCGGCTCGTAAATCATCTAAAAACAGCGGTTTAATCAGCTTAAAGATGTTTTTCTCCGAGGTATAATGTGCTCCAAGATTTCTACGTTGCTCAGTATTCATTACTGACTGAAATAAGGAACCAAAGATGGCTGGTGATATTTTTCCCCAATCCAGATATGAAGCTTCAAGAAGCAGGGTTCGCATTGTCGAATTAAAGGCTGCAATGGGTAAAAACTCAGCAAATAGGCCACCATTTACATAAGGAAACTGGTTTAGATGCTCATCAAGATTACCAAGCCTTTTGTCTTCGGGTGTATTCAATACTTGGAATATTTGTGCCACCCAGGCTCCTAAGTCACTACCATCTTCATTGGTTTTTTGCTCAACAAACTCCTGAAAGGTATCTTTCTCGAAAATACCTGTATCCTCTGCAAACAAAATAAAGAGCAATCGCACAAGATAGATTTCCAAAGGATGTCCTTCGTATCCAAAGCCTTTGAACTGATCGTGAAGTTTGCCCATGAGCTCTGCTGCATGAATATTTACAGGATCTTCCTCTTTATAAGTTCGTTTTTGATAACCAGCAATAAAACCAAACAGCTTCACATTTTTATAAAACTCAGATATATGAAACTCATGTTCTGTCCCTTCATCAAGGTCAAATAGTTTTAGAATTTCAAAGTCAGAAACCAAAATATATTTAGGCAGCTCATGTTCTTTCAACCCTGGAAAATAATCAATTGCTTGGGTATATGCTTTATCCAAATCTTTGCCCTTGGATTTATGCTCAATTAGCAAAGTGCCTTTCCAAAACAAATCAATAAATCCTTGCTTATTACCAAGCTTCTTTACAGGCTCTTCAAAAGTAGCCACTCTTCGTCGCGAGATTCCAAACACATTAAAGAAATCATTCCAGAAACTATCTTTTTCAGCACGTTCTTTTGATTCGTCAGCCCATTCATTAGAAAATTTGAGCGCTCTATCTTTTATTTCATTCCAACTTAATGCCATTTTGCTTTTTTATTTTTGTAAAGATACAAATTGTTACTCCATCATAATGCTCTTATACCATTTTAACTTTCAGATGACGTATATAAATTCAAAATATTTTTGAGGTTTTACGAATTTCAATTTTCTTGCATAGCCTTTGCTATGGAAGAAAATTTAAGTGAAGTAGAATACAAAAAGATAAAGAATTTATGCGTTATTTGATGGTTAAATTGGTATTATTTCCCTAAGCCAGCACCCCTCTTCATGGTCATCCACCAAACCCATAGACTGCATATAGGCATATACAATAGTAGAGCCTACAAACTTAAAACCTCGTTTTTTTAGGTCTTTGCTAATTCTGTCTGACAATTCTGTTGTAGCAGGTATTTCTGTCATTCTTTTCCAATGATTGATTATTGGTTTATCGTTAACAAAAGCCCAAAGATATTTACTAAAACTACCAAACTCTTTTTGCACTTCCATAAAAGCTAGAGCATTGGTTTTGGCCGAAAGAATCTTCAATCGATTACGAATTATTCCTGCATCTTGGCGTAGTGATTCCAATTTCGCATCATCATACAGTGCAATCTTTTTATAATTGAAACTGTCAAATGCTTTGCGAAAATTTTCTCGCTTGCGCAAAATGGTAATCCAGCTTAATCCTGCCTGGAAACCTTCTAATAGTAGAAACTCATACAAAACTGCATCATCGTGTACGGGCTTTCCCCATTCCTCATCGTGGTATTCAATATATAATGGGTCTTTACCTGCCCATTGACATCTTTTCTTTTCCATAACTATATTTTAACATCGGATTCCACGAATTAAATCGCGAATATTCGCTGATTATTTTTCAAAAAAATAATGCCCAATTATTTTAAAATCAAACAAGCAATCCTCTAAAACTTGACCACCACCAATATTATGAACCATCATATATCGCTGGCCATCACTCGATTTTCGATTTACTACAATACCAATATGCGTAGTTCCACCTCCCAAATTCCAGCAAACAATATCACCTGGAATATAATCTGAAGCACTTTGAGTCATTGGCTTAACGGTGCCTTTTCGCTTAAAAAAAACCATTAGATTAGGTACTCTGCGATGATCAATATTTTTATCAGTCGTTTTCGCGCGCCATATTTTTGGGTATAAACTAAAGTGGGCTTTCATATCCTCATGGACTTCCTTTTGTAAATCAATGCCTAATTTTCGATAAGCCCGAATCACTACATCTGTACAAACCCCACGATCGGCAGGCACATCGCCATTTGGGTAGCCAATGGAATAATAACTTGGATCGTATATAACATTATCTGTCGTCAAGCTCAAAGCTGCATTGGACAATCTATTGGCAAAATCGAAGTTGTCTTCTTGACTAATAATTGCGGAAGACGGAAATCCATTAATACTATTTTGCGGCATATACGACACAAACAGTATGAAAGCTAGAAACACATTTATAAAACGGATCATGCTATAAGAATTAAAATATCAATGTAAAGATATAAAAAATAAATCGGCATTATCAATATTCCATAATTTTAGTATTTTTGGTCTAATTATTGAAATTACAATCACATGAAGATAACGACAATTCTTTCTCTTTTATTTCTGCTCAATACAGTTCAATTGCAAGCGCAAATTGAATATGACACCTATCTACCTGAAAGGGTTTACCCTAAGGATATAACAGTTGGTGCACAGAATTACGAGAAATACCTTCCTTTACTAAAAAACAAAAATATAGCCATTCTAGGAAATCAAACTTCTATGGTGGACGATATTCATTTGGTAGATTTTCTACTATCAAAAGGAGTCGCCATAAAAAAAGTAATGAGTCCAGAGCATGGATTTCGCGGTAATGCTGGTGCTGGGGAGCATGTTGCTGATGGCAAAGATGCCAAAACAGGTTTACCCATTATCTCGCTATATGGCAATCATCGTAAACCAACCAAAGAAGATTTGGATAGTATCGATGTGGTGGTTTTCGATTTACAGGATGTGGGAACACGCTTTTATACATATATCTCTACTCTACAATATTTGATGGAAGCTTGTGCTGAACATCAGGTTAAAGTAATAGTGCTCGACCGGCCTAATCCAAATGGATATTTTGTGGATGGCCCCATTTTAGAATCTAAATATAAGTCTTTTGTAGGCATGCAGCCCATTCCAATCGTGCATGGCATGACCGTAGGAGAATACGCACTAATGTTAAATGGTGAAGGATGGTTAAAGGACAGCGTAAAATGTGATTTGGAAGTAATTTCTATTATAGGATATCGTCATGCACAACTCTATCAGTTACCCATTAAACCTTCACCAAACCTCCCAACAATGGAATCGATTTACCTCTATCCTACTCTATGTTTATTTGAAGGCACTGTAATGAGTATTGGTCGAGGGACGAAGAAACCCTTCGAATTGGTTGGACATCCTGACCTAAAAGAATTTGATACAATATTTACTCCACAGCCAATTATAGGAGTAGCGCCACACCCAAAATTGGAGAGCCAGCCCTGCAAAGGCTATTCATTAAGCTATTATGCTAAAAATAGAACTACTTACGAAAAGAGCATCAACATCTACTGGATTGCGACAGCTTATTTTAAATTGGGTGGGAAAGATGAGTTCTTCACTTCCTTCTTTGATAAACTAGCTGGTACCGACAAATTTAGAAAACAAATAATAGCTGGTAAAACAGAACAAGAAATTCGTGCTAGCTGGCATGAAGGAATAAATAATTTTAAGATTATTAGAAAAAAATATCTCCTTTATCCTGATTTTGAATAAACCATCAAATCATAAATTATAAGTCAAAATGCGTTATTTTATAAAACTATCCTATAAAGGCACTAACTATCATGGCTGGCAAACTCAGCCCAATGCCATTAGTGTACAGGAAGAATTAGAAAAGGCATTTAGCTTAATCTTGCGTAAGGAAATTGCTATTACGGGAGCAGGACGAACCGACGCAGGAGTACACGCTAAAAACTTTATTGCGCATTTCGAAACAGAAAAATCATTTAATACAACTCAGGTTAAAGAGCTGATTTATAAGTTAAACAGCTATATTAGTAAAGACCTTGCCATCCACGATATTTATAAAGTGGATGATAGAATGCACGCTCGTTTCGATGCCAAAGAACGCACTTATCAGTATTTCATCACAACTACCAAAAATCCATTTGCAACCGATAGTGCTTGGTATGTATATGGAAAACTCGATGTGGATAAAATGAATTTGGCATGTGACATTTTGAAAGAATATTCAGATTTTGGAAGTTTTGCTAAGCTTCATAGCGATAATAAAACCAACATCTGTGATTTGATGGAGGCTCATTGGGAATTCAAGGATGAGCTTTTAGTATTTACCATTAAAGCGGACCGCTTTCTTCGAAATATGGTTAGAGCTATCGTTGGAACTATGGTTGATATTGGTCAAGGAAAAACTTCCTTAGATGAATTATCAAAAATAATTGAAAGCAAAGACCGTAATCGTGCCGGCCGTTCGGTGCCTGGGTATGGCCTATTTTTGGTGGAGATAAAGTATTAATTAGTGTCTAACAACTCTTCAAGAATTCAAAATTCTTGGAGAGTTCTAAATATAAATCTAATTTCCTATAAAAAACTATCCACCGAAAGCAAAATTATCATCAGTAGCACAAAAACATTAATCTTCATAAAGTACTGCATGGGCTTAAACATCACCTTATCAAATTTCAATATTTTGATAAAAGAAAATATTAACCATGTGGAAACTAGAACAATTCCAGCGGCTGTTGCCAAAGAATTCACCACTCCAAATGCAGGAAGCATTAAAGCTGTTAGTGCTGTTGAAAGCGTCCATGAAAAAGTCACCAAACGAATATGTCTCACACTATAATAGCGTGTTAATGAAGGGAAACCGGCTTTTTCATATTGAGGTCCGTACTTAATCATTAACAACCAAAAATGAGGCACTTGCCATATAAAGAAGAAAAGTGCTAGCATTAAAGCGCGCATATCAAGTAAGCTTCCGCCTGCGGCAACCCAGCCCACCATTGGTGGCAAAGCCCCAATTACAGAGCCTGGAATCACAGCAAAAGGAGTGATTTTCTTAAGTGGCGTATAAAAAGCATTATACCAAAGTAGGGCAGTAATTCCTAAAAGCATCGCCTGATAATTAGAGCCAAGCCAAATTAAACCACTTCCTATTGTTACAAACGAAATAGCAAGAATTAAAGCATTGGTTGGACTTATTCTCCCAGATGGAATTGGGCGATGTGCTGTGCGCTCCATCATTGCATCCTTTTTATGCTCCTGCACTTGATTAATCATAGCTGAGCCACAAGCGAGAATAAACAAGCCAAGTACTGGCATAATCATTTGTGAACTATAACCACTATTTGCCAAAACATAACCCACAATCGTAGTGAGCATCACAGCAAATGTGATACGGATTTTGCTTAATTGGAATACTATTTTTAGTTTCTCTTTCATTTTATAAACTATTAACACTTTGCATTTTATCTATTATTTGAATAACATACTTTATAAAACACTGCGCCTTCTATCTAGCTTTGTATAATAACTATTCCACAAAGTTGCAAACTACTGCTAGTTCAATGTCTTATAATTCTTACTATTTCAACGACTTCAAATAATCAATAATCTGCTCTTTCTCTTCTTCCGTAAACACATCTTTATACGATTGCATCATTCCTTTACCATAAGTTTTTACCAATTCTGCATTAGGATCATCAAGCGAACGGAGAAGGTATTCTCTCTCAACAGCAATTTCTTTTTCCACTCCATTTTCTAATACGATCGTTTCTTTCCGACCCCAAATTCCTAGGAAACTCGGTCCAACCAAGCGTGTACCATCAACTGAGTGGCAACTCATACAAGCATTATTCTTCATTAAGGCCAAACCTGGATAATCAGATTTTTTTTCTTTGGCATTATACCATTTCTCATAATCCTCAACGGGCAATACATCCACATGAGAAATCATATAGGAGTGACGATCACCACAATACTCGGCACAAAGAATATTATAGGTCCCCTCTTGTTGGGCGATAAACCACATCCAATTATCACGGCCAGGGACCATATCTTCTTTGATTCGGAAAGCAGGAATATATAAGCTATGAATTACATCTTTGGAGAATAAATTCAACTTTACAGCTTTATCTAAAGGTACCACCAAAGTATCGGTCACCTTTCCATTATCATATTCAAACGACCACGACCACATTTGCCCCGTTGCCTTAATTACAATTGCATCATCTGGCACAGTGCGCATTTTTAGATAACCACTATAACCATAATAAAACATCATAACTACAAGAATCGTAGGAACAATAGTCCATAAAACTTCCAAGCCAATATGACCTTCAATATCGGTAGCTTTGGGATTTCTTTTATGATCGTATCGCCACATAAAATAAATCATCAACAGCGTTAAGCCCACAAGGAAAAACAAAGAAATACCAATAATCATTGCCAGAGCATAGTCAACATCATTGGAGAAATTTGAAACATTCGAAAACATATTTTCTTCTTTTAATAATTTCTAATCAATTCTATAACACCATCTAACGATAAAAATAATCCGCTGCAAGAAGGGTAATAAATACTGCAAAAATGATGATTACCACACCTATAAATATTCTATAAATAACATCATCATATTTAATGTGCATAAAATTTCGGACGACCAAGGTGGCTTTCACTGTTGCTATTCCCATCGCCACAAGTACGGCAAGAACTGTTGTTCCACCAGTTGCATAAGATGCCCAAATAGTGATGGCTGTGAGTAGCATTAATAATCCAAAGGTTATTAAATCGCTTTTAAAACTGGGTGTATGTTCATGATTACTCATAATAATTTCTTTTTAATTTTAATGCAATAAATAGAATAAAGGGAAAAGATAAATCCAGATTAAATCGACTAGATGCCAATACAATCCCGCATTTTCTTGAAAAACAATATTCTCAGAAGTAATTTTTCCAAGCATGATTCTTTTAATAACAATGCCCAAAAGCACTGCACCAACTACCACATGAAGCCCATGAAGGCCTGTCATAAAGTAATAAAGAAATAAGAACATACCCTCACCTCGCTCTAAGTGTTGAAAAGTATCAAAGCCAGGAAATAATCCATGATGAATATGGTCGCTCCACTCAAAATATTTGTTCACCATAAAGCTTAATGCCAAAAAGATTGTGATGATAATAAGCAGAACAGCTACATTGTCCAAACCCTTTTTCATGGCGGTAATTGACATGGCAACGGTCAAGCTTGACGCAATCAAAATCACAGTATTTATTGCTCCAAGCGTAATGTCCATATGCTCAGCAACAATCTTAAACTCATCAAAATATTGAAAGCGATACATCGCATAAACTAAGAATAGACCTCCAAAAAGAAGTACCTCCGTAAATAGGAACAACCACATTCCCATTTTCTTACCTTCATCGTCGCGTTTAAGACCTGAATTTGGAATTTCGTAATGTGCCATATTGCCTAGTTTTCTTTATTTATTTGTTCTAAGATGCTAAAATCATAAGGACCTTTATCCGAAAGGATAGGAGCTTTGACAAAATTATGTAATGGTGGTGGTGATGGGATTTGCCACTCCAAGGTTACTCCATTCCAGGGATTTGCAGTAGCAATTTCACCTTTTCTCGCTGAACGGACCAAATTGTAAATCATAAGTAATATTCCTATAACTAATACCCAAGACCCTACTGTTGATATTTGATTTAATACGGTAAATTCAGGCAAATAATCATAATACCTTCTTGGCATTCCTTGTCCTCCCACAATCAACATCGCCATATAAGTCACATTAAAACCAATAAAAGTCAAAGTCAATGAAATATAGGAAAGCCGCTTATTGTACATTCTGCCAAACATCTTTGGAAACCAATAATGCATTGCACCGAAGAAAACAAATATCGTTCCTCCAAACATAGTATAATGAAAATGAGCAACTACGTATGCGGTGTCATGAACATGAACATCAACAGATAACGCTCCCAATATTAATCCTGTAAGCCCACCAATCATAAAGTTAAAAATAAAAGACGTGGACCACATCAAATTCGGTGTCATATGGATTGAGCCTTTATATAAAGTTGCAATCCAGTTAAATACTTTGATTGCCGTTGGAATTGCCACCAGATAGGTTACAAATGAGAAAATAACTCTAGCTTCACCACTCATTCCAGAAGTAAACATATGGTGACCCCATACAAAATAACCTAAAAATGCAATGGCCATACTTGACAAAGCAATGGCTTTATAACCAAAGATTGTTCGTTGTGCTGCTGTGGGTAAAATCTCACTCACAATCCCCATTGCTGGTAATATCATTACATATACTACCGGATGCGAGTAAATCCAGAACAGATGTTGATAAAGTATAGGATCGCCACCAAGTGCAGGGTCGAATAATCCAATTCCAAAAGTTCGCTCTGCAACTACCATTAATAATGTGATACCCACAATTGGCGTTGCCAAAAGCTGAATCCAAGCCGTAGCGTATAAACTCCATGCAAAAAGCGGCATTTTGAACCAGGTCATTTTGGGTGCTCGCAGTCGGTGTATTGTTACTATAAAGTTTAAACCTGTTAGAATTGATGAAAATCCTAAAACAAAAGCTGCAAGAAGCAACAAAGTAACATTTGTATCTGTGTTTACACTATATGGTGCATAAAAAGTCCAACCCGTATCTGCTGATCCTGGTCCATAAACCAAAGTCAGTAAAGCCATTGTAGCTCCAATAATATACAACCACCATGAAAATAAGTTTAATCTGGGTAAAGCCACATCATCAGTTCCTAGCATTATGGGTAACATAAAGTTACCAAACACCGCAGGAATACTAGGAATGATTACCAAGAAAATCATAATTACTCCGTGAAAAGTAAAAACTTTATTATAAGTTGTTGCCTCCATAATGGTTTGGCCAGGAGCTATTAACTCAAGTCTCATTAAAAAACCCAAGGTCATACCAACCACAAAAAAGGTAGTTATTGCATAAAGATATAATAAGGCTATTCGTTTATGATCGAGAGTGAAAATCCAGGAGAAAAGTCCTTTCTTTTCATGCCAAAATGATTTTTCAATCGTAGTAGTTGTTTCAGTCATACTCAATTAATTATCTGATTTGTTTAATTGTTTTTTTCGTTTGCGCTCAGCACGAATCATAAAAAACAGTAAAAGAACTGCCATGATTAGCACTAAACTTCCCGATACCTTTAGAATATCGAAAGTGTATCTTTTGCCTTGTGGGTCGTACGAAAAGCAGTAGTCTAGCACTTTATTAATAGTGGGGCCAGATCGTCCTTCTGAGGCTTCTATTAATGCCAACTTAAAATCAAATGGCGAGTAATACACTCCATTCAAATAGCGTGTTACTTTTCGATTTGGACTCACCATTATAATTCCCGCAGCATGAATATAACCACCGCGGTCGCTCTTTTTTACTTGAAATCCTATTTCATCGAGCAGTCTTTGCACATTAGCTGTATCACCTGAAAAAAATCGCCAGCCTGTTGCAACATCCTGATTTTTATTTATCCTCAGATAATTCTCTCTTTTCTTTTTTGCAAGAAATGGAGTCTCTCCAGGATCAAAACTGATGGTCAAAATATCATAATCCTTTCCCAATACCATATCCGTTTCCTTAACCACATTGGATAATCCACTGAGCAAAGCAGGACAGATTCCAGGGCAACGGTAATACACTAGATTGATAATTGTAGGTTTATTTATCAGACTTTCCAGACGATAAGTTTGCCCCGTGCTTTCTGTAATCAAAATATCTGAAGATAAAATTGTATCCAGATGTTCAAATATTCCTAATTTTTCATTAGATTGCTGAGGAATGGCGTTTTGTGCAATGGAAAAATTAGCTACCAAAAAGAATAAGACAAGGATAAAGGATGCCTTAAAAAGTAAAGTTTGCTTCATTAATTTGAGTTAAATCGTAATAATTAAATAATGCTTGTCGGGAACAAAGGTACACCTATGCATAAATAAGAAATTATGATATAAATTAGTATTCAGATAGTTAGAATGTTTTACAATTATACTATTTAGAAACCATGCAATTTCAAAGCATTGAAAAACAACACTCTCACTAATGTAATATATATTAATCCAAATAATATATGCAGTATTTTTACATATATCTAATATTTATCACTATTGTTGGGTTTCCTTAAAATAAATAACAAAACATCCTGTTTGAGAATATTATTATTTAACCTAATTTAGCCCGAATATAAATATTAAATAAGGGAGTCTATTCAAGGTTTGATTATGCCTTTTTAATAATAATAAACAATTAAAAACATAGTACTATGGCTGGAAAAACATTTGTAGAAAAGATATTTAACACATCAGTAGGTAGCATTGTTTTTGCCACTCCTGATATCGTCTTAACCCATGACAATACAGCAAGTATTAAAAACACCTTCGCCAAAATGGGTGGAGCCAAGGTGGCAAATCCTGATCAACTTTTGATTGTGCTCGACCATAATGCCCCACCTACAACGGCAAAATTGGCTACGCAATACCAAGAAATTCGAGATATAGTAAAGGAGCAAGGTGTAGAGAAATTCTATGATGCAGGAAAAGGAATCTGTCATCAGATTATGTCATACCATGCTAAGCCAGGAATGATTATCGTAGGTAGTGATAGTCATACTTGTACAGCAGGAGCTTTCAATGCCATGGCGGCAGGAATTGACCGAACCGAGGCAGCTGGAATTTGGAAACGGGGCGAAACTTGGTTTCGTGTACCTGAAAGTATTAAGATTACACTAAAAGGTAAACTCCCAAAAGGCGTTTATGCAAAGGATATTTCTCTTTGGATTATTGGAATGATAGGTTCCGATGGAGCCAATTATAATTCCATCGAATTTCATGGTGATGGAGTATCAGGTTTAGGAATTTCAGAGCGCATGACCTTATCGAATTTGGCCTCCGAAATGGGAGCAAAAAATGCTGTTTTCCCAGCTGATGAAGTGTTAGCCGCATATTATAAGAAAGACAAAGTAGATGGTGTTTGGGCAGATGAAGATGCCACATATATTAAAGAAATTGATATAAATCTTAGTGAATTATTTCCTGTAGTTGCCGCTCCACATCATGTGGATAATGTAAAAGCCCTATCGGAAGTGCAAGGCGTAAAATTAAACGAAGGTTTGATTGGTACATGTACCAACGGTAGATTGGAAGATTTACGAGAGGCAGCTGTGGTATTAAAAGGCAAAACTGTTGCCGATGGATTCCAATTACTGGTGACTCCCGCTTCGCAAAAGATTTATCTACAAGCTATGGAAGAGGGTCTTATCCAGATTTTCTTGGAGGCCAATGCCAATGTGCTTTCCCCATCTTGTGGCCCTTGCTTAGGAACAGGACAAGGAATTCCAGCTGATGGTTATACGGTAATTTCTACTTCAAATCGAAATTTCAAAGGCCGAATGGGAAATCCAAATTCAAGCATTTACCTAGCTTCTCCCACTGCTGTGGCATTATCAGCTGTGGCAGGTGAAATAGTGGATCCACGTGGTGAAAAGCATAATGATATTTTCCCATATACTCGTGAGCAAAGTAGCACTTTGGAAGTTGCTGATAGCGACAATCGTCGTTTGGGAAATGTGTGGAACTATACCGATGCTGATAATTTGAATACCGATCAGATGTTTGCTGGTAACCTTACTTATAAAGTATTGAGTTCGGATGCAGCTTCCATTATGCCGTATTTATTTGAAGGATTTGATAAAAACTTTCACACTAATGTGCAATCTGGTGATGTAATTATTGCTGGAGATAACTTCGGTTGCGGAAGTTCGCGTGAACATCCTGCCGTAGGACTTTCCTATGTAGGAGTGAAAGCGGTAATTGTGAAATCCATCAATCGTATTTTCTTCCGTTCTTCGGTAAATCAAGGATTACCCATCATTGTTTTACCCGAAGTAGTAGATGCTTATAAAGCAGGTGATAATGTGGATATTAACTTCGAAACAGGCACCGTTAATGTTGGAGAAAAAGAGTTCAAATTCAACCCACTACCTGATAAATTGATGGCTATATTTGAGGCTAAGGGGTTGGTGAATTTTATCAAAAATCAAGCTTAGGCGGTCGAAATAGAAAGCCAATAACTGCGTTATGTTCGTCCGCCAAAGTAGTCATCCGTCAGCTGACGGACTCCTACTTTACCGAACTTCACATGCCTTGTTCTTGACTCCCTATTTCAACCTTATAAACTTTAACTCTAAACAAAAAAGTCCAAATTCAAACAAATCTGAATTTGGACTTTTGTTATTTTAATAGAATTTAAATAGCTATAATTCAAATTATTCTGACAACTAATAGGTTATTTTTTTAATTTAGCTACTTCAAAAATTCGTTATTAACGTAATAACTGCACATTATTTTTACATTCTAATAACCTCTAACTATGAAAATAATAAAATTAGTTCTAATTATTTTGACTACAATGTATTGCAGTCTTTCTTTTGCTCAAAGTTCGGATGCTGTGTATTATAAAATCTTACGCAACGACCCAGTAAACATTAATAATTCGTTTATATATGCGATGCCATTGAATATCGATTTCTTAATTGGATATATTAATATTAGTTATGGATTTGGTGCAGAGTATAACCATAAAGATCGATTTATTTTGGGTGCTGATTTTAAAAGGTCTTACACAGAAAAACTGAATGATTTATTTCAAGGTGAACCTTCCACCGGTCTATATTCAAAAACTGGACAAGCAATAGACGTAAAAAATTTTATGATTTACGAGTTTTCTGCCCAATATTTATTGGGAGGAAGAATAATGACTCATAAAGAAAAACCTGTAATGAATGATGGGCTTAACACCACCACATATATTAAAATAAAAACCAAACATTATGTTGCTTTTGCTTTAAGAGCCTCATATGCACAACAACAATATAATCTAACTAATATCTCTATGCACGACTTGCGTTTCAGCTATAAAGCTTATAAACTTGATGCACCGAATATCATTTTTGATGATCTTGCTGGTTCAACAATGTACACTATGCAATTCGTAAGTTTTGGATTAGGTTTATTACAAAAACAAGACTTGAAAATTGCAACAGATAGTTATGGAACAAAAGATTATTCCACGACAACTACTTATTATTTTGATGTACTCCTACCAATTTCACAGGATCTTGCAAATTTAGAAGTCTCGGATAGGTCAGGTGCACAACCTATAAACTATGAGGTGAATGTAAATGAACATACTCCTATGACCAACTATGGGTTTAGAGCTGGAATGAAATGGCAGAATGTGATAAAGACAAAAAAAATTAATGGTGGAGCAAAATTCGAAATTGGCTTCTTGCCCGGCCCTAGTAAATTGACAAACAACTTTTACCTATCTCTTGGTTTGGATTTAAATTTTTCATTTAATACTCAGAATTAGCATGCCATTTTATGCTAGCATATAAAAAAAGAGGTTAAACAATGTCTCAAAAAAACTTTAAATTTGGTTCAAGTTCGAGGCCTGTATGAAATTTAATACCGGAGTCCGTCAACTGACGGATGAGGATACAAAATTTT
>Ga0164315_10002370_pt1 | contig 14449 bp, 12 predicted proteins | sample GuaBasSedimGuay6_FD_113737 | JGI IMG/M metagenome (GOLD analysis project Ga0164315, IMG submission 113737) | Subseafloor sediment microbial communities from Guaymas Basin, Gulf of California, Mexico - Guay6, Core 4569-2, 0-3 cm | ecosystem: Environmental > Aquatic > Marine > Hydrothermal vents... | reverse complement strand
CGTCCGCATGGATCACCGCCAGCGAACGGCCCAGGCACGCCACGTTTAAGGCCTTGCTGGGTGCCAGTAGGGTGATTGGACGGGCCCGGTATCGCCGCCCGTACCATCACCCTCCTGGCACCCAGCAAGGCCTTCAACGTGGCGGGCCTGGGCTGTTCCCTGGCGGTGATCCCTGCGGACGATCTGCGCCGCCGTTTCAAACGGGCCATGGCCGGCATCGTGCCGGGTGTGAATGTCATGGGTTTCGCGGCCGCCGAGGCGGCCTGGACCGGGGGAGGCGACTGGTTGGCGGCGCAGCTCGACTACCTGAGGGCGAATCGCGATCTGCTCGCTGACTGTGTGGAGTCGTTGGACGGTGTGACCATGGCGACCGTAGAAGCGACCTACTTGGCCTGGCTGGACGTGACGGCCCTCGGACTCGAGGATCCCGCCGCGTTCTTCGAGTCCCATGGATTGGGCTTCAGCGACGGGAGAGCCTTCGGGGGGCCGGGGTATCTGCGGTGTAATTTTGGTTGTACGCGGGCGACCCTCGAGGAAGCCTGCCGGCGGCTGGCCGCGGCGGTCTGACGCCACACGGTTTCAGGGACGAGAAGAGGGAGGGCCAGCAGGCCCTCCCTCGGTCGTTGGCACCGATAGTGCGATGGTCTAGAACTCGACGACGTCGCCGTTGTTGTCGTACAGGTCGTAGTTCTTGCAGAAAGTGTCGCTCCACTTGCTGCTCGCGTTGTAGCCATTGTCGTTGTAGAACAGGTGGTTCATGCCGAATTTCATGGAAACGGCATCGTGACCCAGGGTATTGAGGGCGAAGGTTACCTGGCTCGAGGACTGGCCGGTGTAGCAGTACACCATGATGGGCGTATCGTCCGAAGGCAGGTACTTCATCATGGTGTCACGGTCGATGCTGGTGCCAGGGTCGAACTGGAAGGCGCCGGCTACGTGACCGGGAACCACGGCGCCCGGCATGTAGTCGGCGTACTGCACGTAGTTGAGGATGAAGTAGTTACCGAGTCCGGCTGCCTGGGCGGCATCGATGGTGACAGCCTCGAAACTGGCCAGTGTGGCTTCGACGGCGTCCTCCAAGGTGGGTTGGCCGGTCGGGTAATCGTACTCATCGACCAGGGTGTTGGCGGTCTCCTCGAGGTTCACGGCCAACAGGTCGTCCTTGCACGATCCCGATTCGGTAGCCGGGGCGACAGGCTCCATCCAGCGGCTGGGCGGAACGTTCTCGTTCCATGAGCTCATGCCGAACTTCAGGGTCTTGGCGTTGGTGTAGCCCAGCAGGCGCAGGGCGGTCACGGCGTGGCCGGCCGACTGGCCTGTGTAGCAGGTCACCACGATTTCGTCGGTCTTGGACAGGCCGGCGTCCTCCACGTCGGTGACGATACCGGTCATGGTTGCACTGATGGCACCCTTGATGTGGCCGGCGTCGTAGGCGCCACTTTGGCGGATGTCGAACACGGTGACCGTCGGTTCGGCGGCATTCACCAGGGGGTTCAGGTTGCTGGCCAACATGTACGAAGTGCCCATGACGGGCAGGTAGGCCTCGACCGCATCGGCGATCACTTCGAAGTTCGTAGGCGGCGTTACCACCACCGGATCGTCGTCGTCGGAGCAGCCCACGAAGGCGACCAGGGCCACAAGCATGAGAGTCATCCAGGTAAGTCGCTTCAGCATTTGCGTCTCTCCTTATTATTGACCTTGCGGTCATGCACCGGGGCAGTGTGCCCCACTCCTGATCAGCGGGCGGTCACCGATGACCACCCGCTTCTCCTTACTTCTAACGAGGCGGAATCACGAGGTTGGCGTTGGCCGCCTGCTCCTCGGGAGTCGTCAGATCGCTGTCCTGCAGGTAATAGTCGCTGCCGTGGCAGCCACCGCAGGTGGCGGCCTGGTCAGTATTGAGCTTGATGCTGTGCGGCGATGCGTACAGCCAGGTCGGCTTGCTCGTGAAATCGGGCAGGTCCACGAGGCCCCAGTGGGCATAGGTCTCCTGGGAGATGGGCACGTGCCGCACCACCACGTAGTCGTAGCCCTTGTCCTGCCGGTAGGGGAAGGCCGCCGGGTCGTTCCTGGCGATCTTCAGACTGAAGAACTCGCCGTACTCGGTGCCCGTGCCCGGGTCGTGGCAGTTGGTGCAGTTGCGATAGGGCTGCGCGTGACAGACCTGGCACTGCAGCTTGGAGTCACCGGCGTCGCCGTCGACGTGTTTGGCGTGGAACGCATTGTCCCACCCGTCGTCGACACCGGCGCCGTGGCACTCCTCGCAGCGGGGCATGGCGGCCACCTCGTAGCGGTGGTCGACGACCGTGCCGTCGCCGTGCAGTTCACCATCGTCGTGGCAGGCCGTACAGGTGAACGAGCGGCGGACCCAGTGGATGTCCTGGCTGTGTTCAGCCGGGATGTCCGAGCCCTCGCCCAGGTAGTCCGTGGCCACGCGGGTGCCATGGCAGGCGGTGCACTGTTCCTTCATGGCGTCGACCGAGGTCGGCGAAGAGAACAGGTGCGAACGCGATACGGTGGCCTCGGCCAGGTGCACGAAACCGCCGCCCGCGCTGTGGGGTCGCGAGACATGGCACTGGCCGCAGGTGGCGTGGCACTCGGCACACTGGTTGTTGAAGGCGTCCCGGTAGCCGGCGGCGTCGAGGTCGATGGCGGCACGGTCCTCGACGGCCTTGACCTCGCCCTGGAGGTTGGCGTGCAGGCTGTTGGCCCAGTTGTCCTGGTGCGACGAGTGGCAGCCCGCGCAGGCCGACGCGAAGGAATCGAGCGTCTCGCCGTCGTGACAGCCGGAAACATTACAGCCGATCTCGCCCGAACCGCTGGGATCGGAGATCATGCCCAGGTGGGCCTCATCCATGGTCTCGAAGCTGTTGTCCGCCGCGCCCGCATGGCACGCCTGGCAGTTCAACTTGTGGGGAATGTCCCCACCCGCGTAGTCGGGGCCGTGGGGGCTGGCCACGAAGGCCTTCCCGCTCGGAGTGGTCAGGTTGATGAATACTTTTTGCCACGCTTCCAGCGCGACGACGTCGCCGCCTCAGCCGCCGCCCTTGGCGATGGGCCCGACCAGGGTGCCGGACTCCTCCGGCGGCACGCTGGCCTTGAGGGCGTCTTCACTGGCGTGGCAACCCAGGCAGGTACCGGTCTTGGCCACAGGGCCGGAAAGTTCGTTCTCGGTATTGTTGTCGCAACCCCACAGCGCCAGCACGCAGGCCAACGGCAGAAGGGCCAGAAGGGTCAGTCGATTCATGTCACGCTCCCGGTTTTGGCTCCGACGGTTTCATCCGCCGAACCCACCAGACCACGGGCGAAGATCGGCACGTTGTTGCAGATCACGTCCCCGGCTTGGAAATCGGTGTCGTTGATCTCTTCCCAGACGTTGATGTTCAGGGCGCAGTCCATGACCATGCCCACGAAGCAGCGGCTGGTGATGAAGGGCTCGACCTCACGGATCTCGCCGGCGCCCATGCGCTGTTCGAGTTCCTGACTGAGGAACGAGATGTAGGGGAGGCGGACCTCCCGGAAGAGGACCGTGGCCACGGTCCCGGTTTCGAGGGTGTTGTTGAACATGAGGCGCATCAGTTCGGGGTCCCGATCGGCCAGGTCCAGAACGTTGGTCGCCACCGTGCGCAGGGCGTCCTCAATGGTCCCTTTGCCGGCGTGTTCCTGGAGCCGCGCCCCGATATCGTGCTGTTCGGCCTTGGTCCGGATGACTTCCTCGTACAGGTGGACCTTGTGGTCGAAGTGGCGATAGATCGCCGCTTCGGTAATACCGCAGGCGCGGGCGATGGCGCGCACCGAGGCACCGTCGAAGCCGTGCTGGGCAAAGAGCCCCGTGGCCTCGCGGAGAATCTGTGCGCGTCGTTCGCCGCCGTTGCGGGGTTTGGTCATGGCGTATCTCCCCGACCTAGAACCGACCACTGGCCGACAGGGCGTAGAGGTCGGTGATGTAGTTGTCCCACCGGTGTTCCATGAACTCGTGACGTCGGTAGGTGGCCGTCAGGTCCAGATCCTCGTTCAGGGCCCAGGCTGCCCGCAGCAGCATGCGGTCGCTGTCCGACTGCAGCACGGCGATGAGGTTGGATTCGTTGCCCGTGTCCTCGTAGCGAATGGCCTCGTACATGGCGTCAAACGTCAGCCGGTCCAGCAGGTACAGCGTGGCGCCCGGTACGAAGCGCAGGGTCGTGCCGTCCTGCATCACCGGGCCCATGCCCGCATCGGGAACGGGCGCGCCGCTCAGTTCATACTTGTCCGTTCCGTAGGCCACGGTGCCGTACAGGCTCAGGCGGTGACTTGCCGTCCAGTTGAGATTGGCGAAGCCGTGAGCCGCTGACCACGTGGTCTCGGTGCCGGGCATATCCGAGCGCTCGATGGTGCGATCCCACGCCCGCGCACCCAGGTCCAGGCGCAGGGTCCGGCCCGGCCGCGTGCGCAGGACCAGTTCCCCGTCCAGGGTATTGCGCTTGCGTTCGGGCATGCCCGTGTACCACGCCGTGCCCTGCCAGGTGTGTGCATTCTTGGTCTCGCGATTGCCATAGCCGACCTTGAAGCGCAGGCCGACCTGGCGGCTGAACTTGTGACGCAGCTTGAAATCCAGGTCGTTGTAGGTCTGGTCCTGGTCCAGCTTGTGCACCGTGCTGGCGTCGGTGCCGGTCTCGGTGAGGTCAGCCGAACGGTAGCGATAGTCCAGGGACAAACGGGTGCGCTTGAATCCCCGGTAGCTGACCATGGCCTGCAGATCGGTGCTGCTGCGCTCGCGGTCCACCAGGTTGGCGTCCAGGGCCGCGTCCGTGTCCTGCTTGCGTACGGTGGCCGCCAGGCGGAACCAGGTGGCCTGCCCCAGGCGGCTGACCAGGCCCAGCTGGCCGCCGCTGGTGGTGGCCTTGCTGTCGATGGCCAGGGTATTCTGGGTACCCTGATCCTTGAGCTCGCTGGCGCCGGCGTGGGCAAAGAGGGATGTGACCCGACCCACGTCGTAGCGCAGATCCAGGTTGGTGCGCAGCAGTGTACGGTCGTCGCCGTAGACTCGCCGCGTATCCATGACCCGGTCCCCGTCTGCGGCCCGGTAGGCAACTCTCAAGTCACCGCCGAAACCGCCGCTGCCGAAGGATGCCTGGCCCCAGAACTCGTTGCTGGTGGTGTCGTACATCTTGACCGCAGGTACCTCGTCGCCGCCGGCGCCCACGCGCAACAGGCTGCCTTTGTCACCCTTGCGGCATTTGCGGTCCAGCCCCGCCGTCAGTTTGAAGGATTCGCTGAAACGGTAGCCCGCCGCGATATCGGCCATGCGCCATTCGTAGACGGGCACGCCATTCAGGGTCTGCGGTTCTGGAGGAGCCGCGAAGCCGGGCGCCCGCATCTCGCTGGTGGGGTCGTAGCTGTGGTTGCCGTTACGGAAGCGAAGCCGCCAATCGGTCTTGCCCGGACTTGAGCCCGTGGCCAGGAAGGCCCCGGTGATCCCGGAGGCCGCGGCGCTGGTGGCGTGTCCCCGGAAGGACATGAGATAACCACCGGCCGAGGTCGTGTGCCAACCGAAGAGACCGCCGCCGGCGGTCTTGTCCACCAGTTGCCAGTCCTCGGCGCGTTTGGCGTCGGCGCCGTGACGGTCCATGCTCGAAGCGTCCAGGGTGAGGTTGTTGTCCGTGCCTACGATGTCTCCCGCCGGGGCCCAGATACGGACCGCCGGTGCGGGCAGGTCCGCGGCCGTGGCAACGCCCGCCAACAGCAGGAGCGCCAGGATCGCCGGTATGGTCTTGAGGTTCGTGTTCTTCATGGCCGTGCTCCTTTCCTAGTTCCTGAACGTCGGGCTGACATTCGAGCCGTGGACATCGATGTGGCAGTCGTAGCAACGGTTCTCGCCCAGCAGCAGGCCGGAGTGGCCCTGGTTGCCGATGTCGAATCCGTCACCGCTGTTGAAGCCCTCGTCGTAATGGCACTGCATGCACAACCCGTTGCCTTCCTGCACCAGCATCTTGTCGTGGTGCGATCCGTGGGGGCGATGGCAGAGCAGGCAATCCTCGCCCTGCACACCGTCGTGCTCGTAGACGAAGGGGCCGGCCACTTCCTCGTGGCAGTCCAGACAGATGGTGTTCAGGCCGTTCCAAGAGCCCTGTTCGAAGCTGCTGTGGGGGTCGTGGCAGTCCTCGCAATCCATGCGGCCCTCGAGCACGCGGTGCCGGAAGGGCAGGCGGAAGGCGGCATCCTGGTCCGGGTGGCACTGCAAACAGAACTCGGCCCGGTTGCGGTAGTCGGTCACGGGCAGGGCGGCAACCGGGAAGTGGACCTGGTCGGCATGACAGGAGGCGCAGCCGATGTCGGCTCCGTCGTGGGGACTGCCGGCCCAGGTGTTGGCCCGCTCGGAGTGGCAGCGGGTGCACATGGCCACCTGCGCCGCTTCGTCCAGTGAACCCAGCAGTCCCGCGTCGATGATGAATCCGTCCCCGTCCTCGGCCACGTGCAGGCTGGCGGGGCCGTGGCAGGCTTCGCAACCGGTGGCGTCGGTGCCGGGTCCGCCCAGGGCGCGGTCCGCGGCGTGGGGGCTGTTGGCGTAGGCGGCGACCACCTCATCATGGCAGTCGGCGCAGGATTCCGAACCGGTGAAGGTGGCATCATCGGGAATGTCGAAAGCATCCAGGAATTCGTCCCCGGCCAGGGCCGTGGTCGCGGTGGCGACCAGTACCAGGACCGTCAGCAATAGGATGCGTCGCATCGGCGACCTCCAAGTCTGGAGTAAACGTTTATTGACTTGGGCAACGTTAGAAATGCAACAGGGGGTAGTCAACCAAAAAATTAACAGAATACGTTAATCCTAAAACATAGTAAAACGATGGGAGAATATTGCTATTTAGCTACCTGACAACAGGATGCAAAATGGGTCCGGAAAGTGTCCCGGACCCATTTACGCTGTTTTCCCCGGTAAACGGTCGTTTACCCCAGTTGCTACAGATATGTCTACTCGACCAGAGCCGGGGTCAGTGGGCGCAGATAGGTCTCGAACCAGGCCAGGTCCCATTCCATCTTGGCGAGACGATTTTCATGGGTAGTCAGACCGTGGGGCTCTCCGGGATAGACCACCAACTCCGTGGGCACGTCCAGGTAGTGCTTCAACGCCCGGTACAAGGCGCGGCTGTGGGCCGGCGGGACCCGTGGATCGTTGCCGCCCACATGGATCAGCGTCGGGGTCCTGACCTTGTCCAGACCATAGAGTGGGGATGCCTTCTGGTAGTGCTCTTCCTGTTCCCAGGGCAGTCCCTCCACGAAATTGACCACGTGTCCGGGAGTGTCCTCGGTACCCCACTGGATGACCATGTCCAGCACACCGGCGCCGCTGCTGGCGGCCGCGTACAGTTCGGGTTCCGCCACGATCATGCAGTTCGTCAGGTAGCCTCCGTTGCTCCAGCCCATCACTCCGATGTGGGCAGCGTCGGCGTAGCCCTCCTCGATCATCCAACGTGTACCCGCGGCTATATCCGCCACTTCGATGTCGTTCTCGCGTCCGATCAGCTTCTCCAGGAAGGTGTCCCCGTAGCCGGTGGAGCCGTGGTAATTGGGGCTGAGCAGAGCGTAGCCCTTGCTGGCCATCAGGGCCCGGCCGTAGATCCACAACCGCAGGCGGTATTTGGTGCTGCTGGTGGGTCCGCCGTGCAACTCGATGACCGTGGGCAGGGGGCCGTCACTCTTGACGTAGCCCGGGGGCAGCTCGAGGATGCCCCACACCTCATCACCGTCGCCGCCGGTCCAGCTCACATGTTGTATGGAAGGCAGGATCCACGTATCCACCTGGGGATTGACGTTGGTCAGGCGTTCCATGCGATCAGGGGCGATCACGGCATACAGGTCGTTGGCGGTGGTGATGGTCTCGATGATGCCCACGAGGTTGCCGCCGCGACGGTCGAAGGCGAATCCGCCCACTACGCCGTCGCCATCAATGAGCAGTTCGGTCCGGCCGTGGCTACCGGCCTTGATATCCCGCACGGCGTAGGCCCGCACCCGGGCCATGCTCTCGCCACGGTAGCAGAGAGTGCGTCCGGTACCACGCCAGACCAGACCGCCGTCCAGGGTGACCAGATCCGGTCGCGCGATCTTCTGCAGGCTCCAGCCCTCGCTGTTCATTTCGGCCACCCAGATCTGACTGGTAAAACCGTCATAGGAGATACTGAAGGCCACGGCGCGGCTGTCGCCGGACCAGGCCAGGTTATCCAGCCAGCCGTAGGGCGACGGATGGTCCGTCCGCCACTGTTGGTCCGTCAGGGCGGTCACCGCGCCGGTGGCCAGGTCGAGCACTTCGACCCGGGACCAGCCCTCCTTGAAGATCAGCTCGTTATCGTCGGTGGTGATCATGGCCATCCGCGTGCCATCGGGGGAGAGGCTCATTTCCCAGATCACACGGTCGGCGGGCAGCACCTCCTCGGTGCGCCAGCTCTCCAGGTCCAGGCGGCCGATGGCGTGGAGGGTGCGCACACCGTGACCGTATTCCAGGTCGCCGTAGCGTTCCTTCAAATCGGACCAGTCGTCATCCTGGTGTTCGTCGCCCGTGCGGTAGTACAGCGACCTGCCGTCGGGGGCCAGTTCGAAGTCCAGCACGCCGTCCGTGATCCGGGTCACCGGACGGGCATCACCGCCGTCCACCGGAATTCGCCAGACCTGGCGGCTGCCGTCGCGGGGCGGCTCGTCACGTCCGGCCTGCTCGCGGCCCAGGCACCAGATGAAATCGCTGTTCGGACCCCAGGTCACATGGCCCGGCCCGAAGTTGTCGAAGGTCAGACGGCGCCGGTCCGTCCCGTCGCGGCCGATGACCCACAGATCGCGTTTGCGTCCTTCCTTGCCCTGGCCCCAGCGACTTTCGGTGTGGGCCACCAGTTTGCCGTCGGGCGAGACGGCCAGGCCACCGAGGCCGATAAGGTCGAAATAGTCCTCGGGCACTATGACGTGGTCCCGGTCCGGCGCTGCGGTCGTGGCGGCTGACGTCACCAGAACCGCCGCCATGAGGGTCATGAGGATGGCTGTACGCACGGTGAACCCCCGAAACAGTTGAAGAGGATTGTTGCCTTGGCGTTTTGCCGCGCTACACTATCATGATCGCAGGCCGGGCGTACCCGGTTTTTTCATGTGTTGCCCGGGAGACGATACAGCGTGTGCGGAATCTGTGGCGTACTGGCCCTGGACGGGCCCCTCCAACTGCCTGACCTGACCCCCGAGCGCATGATCGGGGTCCTGCGTCACCGCGGCCCCGACGAATTCGGCGCCTGGCGGGACGAGCGTGTCTTCCTCGGGCACGCCCGCCTGTCCATCATCGACCTGGCGGCAGGGCAGCAACCCATGGCCGGCGTCGAGGGCAAGTGCTGGATCACCTTCAACGGCGAGATATTCAACTACATAGAGTTGGCGGAGCAGTTGCAGGCGCTGGGGCACGTCTTCACCACCCACAGTGATACCGAAGTCATCGTCCGCGCCTACGAGCAATGGGGTGATGCCTGCGTCGAGCACTTCAACGGCCAGTTCGCCTTCGCCATCTGGGATCGACCGCGGCAGCGTCTCTTCCTGGCCCGGGACCGCTTCGGCATCCGGCCCCTTTTCCTGGCCGAACACCGCGGCCAACTGCTCTTCGCCTCGGAGATGAAGTCCCTGCGGGCCTTCCCCGGCTTTGCGCCGGCTCTCGATACGGCGGCCCTGACCGAGGTGGCCACGTTCTGGACGAATATCGCCCCGGCCACGCCCTTCGCCGGTGTGTCCCAACTGCCGCCGGGTCATACGGCGGTGGTGCAGCGGGATCCCGGGGGCTCGGCGCCAGAGGCGCCATTGCCCGCATCCGTGCGTATCCGCCGCTATTGGCACCCTAATTTCCTGCCGGCTGATGAGGACCGGCGCCGCGTGGATCCGGTTGAGGCCGAGAAGATGGCTCAGCAGGTGCGTGAGAAACTGGTGGCCGCGGCGACTATCCGTCTGCGGGCGGATGTTCCCGTGGGAGCCTACCTCTCCGGGGGGCTGGACTCGTCCACCACCGCCGCTTTGATCCACCGCTACACCGACCATCGCCTCAAGACCTTTTCGGTGGGATTCGACGACCCCCGCTTCGACGAGACGGATTGGCAACTGGCCATGGCCGCCCACATCGGTACCGACCATGTGACGGTGAAGGTGGATGGCGCCGCTATTGCCGGTCGTTTCCGTGACGTGGTCTGGCACAGCGAGACTCCCATCCTGCGCACGGCGCCGGCGCCTCTGCACGCCCTGTCGGCCCTGGCCCGCAGCGAGGGTTTCAAGGTTGTGCTCACGGGCGAAGGGGCGGACGAGGTCTTTGCCGGCTACAACATCTTCCGCGAGGCCAAGGTCCGGTACTTCTGGTCCCGTGATCCGGCGTCGGAGGCACGGGCCGCCCTGTTGACCCGCCTGTATCCGTATCTGTCCCAATCGCCCCCGGCCTTCCTGCGCAAATTCTACGGACAGGGCCTGGACCGTCCCGACGATCCCCTGTTCAGCCATGGACCCCGCTGGCAGAACACCCGGGCGGTGGCGGGATTGTTGGCCGGCGATCGTACCGGCGCCGAGGAACGGGCTGTCCAACGTCTGTTGGCCTCCCTGCCGGCTGAATTCGCCGGTTGGGGAGTGGTGTCCCGGGCCCAGTACCTGGAGATGACAACGTTCCTGGCGGGGTATCTGCTCAGTTCCCAGGGCGACCGCATGCTCATGGGAAACTCGGTGGAGGGGCGTTTCCCCTTCCTGGATCATGAACTCGCGGAATTGGCGGGAACCCTGCCGGCTTCAGTCAAGCTCCAGTCCCTGGTTGAAAAGTCGATACTGAAGGACAGTGTTGCGGATCTGCTGCCCGGTACTATCCTGCAACGACCGAAACAACCGTATCGTGCGCCCGATGCCGCCAGTTTCACCGGCGAGGCCGGTCGCACCCTGGTACGGGAGTTCATGGGGGAGCAGCCGGACAGCGTCTGGCATTCGGGCCGACTGGCCGCCCTGCTGCGCAAGTGGGAGCACGGGCGTTTGACCAGTGTCCGGGACAACATGGCTTTCGTCGGCGCTCTCAGTGGCCGGCTGTTGGAGCATGATTTCGGGCCGGGCTTCGAGGCACGGATCACGCCGCTGGTACTGGAGCCTGACGCCATTGCCTGGCGCGGCAATTGACACGAAACCTACGAATCTGACCCGAGGGGGGCAGGAGGAGCCGGAAAACATGGACGTACGTGACAAGGTACGCGATTACATCATCGAGAATTTCCTGTTCGGGGATGACGCGCCCCTGACCAGCGACACCATTTCCCTGCTGGACGACGGTATCATCGACTCGGTGGGCGTCATGGAACTGGTGGCCTTCCTGGAGCAGGATTTCGGCATCGGTGTCGATGACGACGAACTGGTGCCCGACAATTTCGATTCCGTGGCCAATCTGGTGGCCTTCGTGGGCCGCAAGACGGCGGCAGCCTGAGCCGCCGCCCCGCCGTGAATACCTCTCCCACAACCGTACACGAACTGCTCGAGCATACGGCCGACCACGCCGGCGAACGGACCGGTCTGGTCCACGGGGAGAAGTCCTGGACCTGGAGTGAACTGGAAGCGGACGCAAATCGCGTGGCCCACCTCCTGCGCCGGCGCGGCATCGAGCCGGGCGACCGGGTGGGGCTGCTGGCAGACAACGGCCACACCTATGTCACCAGCTACTTCGGTATCCTCAAGGCCGGCGCCTGCTGCGTCGCCTTGAACGCGGGTAACCGGGCGGGCAGCCACAACCGCCTGCTGGCCGACGCCGGGGCCCGGGCCCTGGTTACCAGAGCGGCCCAGGTGCGCCGCGACCTGCCGGAAATCGTGGCCGACCTGCCGGACCTGGAGTTCGTGGCCCTGGACCGCCGCGCACCTGCCTGGGAATTGCCGCCGCAGCTGGAGTTGGCCCTGACGGCGGACCTGGCGGACCAGCCCACGGGTCGTCCGGAGCCGGTGGTGGGGCGCGATGATCTGGCGACCATTCTCTACACCAGCGGTTCGACGGGCGTACCGCGGGGGGTGACCCTGCATCACCGCAACCTGCTGGCCAACACCCACCAGATCCTCCAGTACCTGGAACTGACCGGGGATGATTCGGTGCTGGTGGTGCTGCCTTTCCACTACTCCTTCGGCAAGTCCCTGCTGCTGACCCATACCGCAGTGGGCGGTCGGTTGGTGGTGGATAACCGCTTCGCCTACCCGAGCATTATCGTCGACAGTCTGGTCAACCACCGGGTCAGCGGTTTTTCGGGGGTGCCGTCCACCTACGCCATTCTCGCGGCCCGGACGGATTTCCTGACCCGCGACCTACCGGACCTGCGCTACCTGACCCAGGCCGGTGGAGGCATGGCTCCGACCCTGACCCAACGTCTGTACGAAGCGTTTGCCGGTCGCACCCGCCTGTTCGTGATGTACGGCCAGACCGAGGCCTCGGCGCGGTTGAGTTGGGTACCCCCCGAGCGATTGACGGAAAAGCTGGGTTCCATCGGCGTGGGTATTCCCGGTGTGGATCTGGAAGTGCACCGCCCCGACGGCAGCATCTGCGACAGGGACGAAGTGGGGGAGGTCGTGGCCCGGGGCGAGAACATCATGCAGGGCTACTGGCAGGACCCCGCCGAGACGGCCCTGGTGCTGCGCGAAGGCGTCTTGTATACAGGCGACCTGGGACGACGGGATGCCGACGGGTTCATCTACCTGGTGGATCGGGCCAAAAATATGATCAAGGCAGGGGCCAATCGCGTTAGTGCCAAAGAGGTGGAAGATGCCATCGCCGAACTTGCCGGCGTGGTGGAAGTCTGCGTTGTGGGGGTACCGGATGATATACTGGGCGAAGCCATCGAGGCCCACGTCGTGGTAGCCAGCGGGACCCCGGAGGACGAAAAAGCAATACTGGCCCATTTGCGTAACCGTTTGGCGCTATTCAAGATTCCACGAATTGTTCGGTTTCATGATGATCTACCCAAGAGCTCTGCGGGGAAGATTCTGAAAAAGGTTTTAAAAAAACCCAAATAGCTAGATATTTTTCTGTTTTCTATCCAACCTAATATGCTATAATCCCTCCTACAGATCGCTTGAATTCGCCCGGGGGGATTAACTGTGTCGCCCCACAGTCCGTCAATCACTCATACTCTCAAGAGGAGCGGCAAAATGAAGAAATTGGCTCTCGTCCTCGTCCTGATCGTGTGCGCCTCCGGCGCCCAGGCCCAGTGGAAAATCAACAACCTCGGTATGTACCTCGTTGACTTCGAAGACTCCTACTGTGAGCCCGCCGCGGGCCCCGGCGCTTTCCATGTGGTTGTCATGGGTACCAACATGACCGCCCTGAGCTGTAAGGGTGTGGAGTTCGAACTGTTCTTTGAAGGCCCGCACCAGGTCTCCAACGTCCAGATGCCCGACGGCATCGACTTCGGTGGCCATCGCGTGACCGACCACACCATCGGTTACACCCAGCCGTTCCCCGTTGTGAACGGTGAGTTCGTATTCTACGAGTTCGTCCTGGGTATCTTCGATGTAACCGGGCCGACCCTGGGTTTCATGGGCCCGATCTACTTCCACAGCCTTCCCGATCCCTTCCCCGCCTATCTTGACGGTGAGGATCCCACGCTGGAGACCATCATTCAGCTGAACAACGCCATTGGTGACGTGCACCAGCCCGACACCAACCTGCCCGTGCTGATTCTGAACGGCGACTGCGGCGGCGTGCCCAATGACGACGTCAGCTTCGGTGGCGTGAAGGCTCTGTTCCAGTAGGCGATACTGCAACGATCTGTTTTCGATGAAGAGCCGCCTCCCGCAACAGCGGGAGGCGGCTCTTCTTTGGGGTCCAGCGGTATGGCGGTGGGGGCGTTATTCTTCCTCGGGAGCCACCGGTGCGGCCAATTCCGGTGCCCGGCCCTCCTGCCAGGCTCGCAGGCCCTCGTCGGTTTCCCGCGAGGCCCAACACTGTTGCTGGGATTCCCATTCGAAATCTAGCATGGTGGTCATGTCCAGGTTGGCCGCCTGCTGGATACCCAGCTTGGCCAGGCGCACTCCCGGCTGGGGCAGACAGCGCAGGCGCGCCACCAGGGCGTCCAGTTCCTGCTCCCAGTCGGCATCCTCCACCAGACGATCCACCAGACCCCGCTCGAAGGCATCACCAGCTGACAGGGTGCGGCCGGACCAGAGGAAATCCAGGGCGCGGCCGGGACCCATGAGGCGGGGCAGGGTGTGGATCAATCCCCAGCCCGGGAGCAGTCCGCTGGTCATGTCGCCGGCGGCGAAGGTGGCGCTGCCGGTGGCCAGGCGAATGTCCGCCGCCAGGTAGAAGCCCAGGCCGAAATCACGGACCTCGCCGCGGGTGGCGGCCACCACCGGCTTGTCCAGTTCCCCCACCAGGGTGACCAGACGGCGGGCCACCTCGTCATCGGCGGCCAGGGTGTCGAAACCCCCGCCGGCCGGCCGGTCGGCGGACAGGCCGTCCAGG
>Ga0164315_10002369_pt1 | contig 14450 bp, 11 predicted proteins | sample GuaBasSedimGuay6_FD_113737 | JGI IMG/M metagenome (GOLD analysis project Ga0164315, IMG submission 113737) | Subseafloor sediment microbial communities from Guaymas Basin, Gulf of California, Mexico - Guay6, Core 4569-2, 0-3 cm | ecosystem: Environmental > Aquatic > Marine > Hydrothermal vents... | reverse complement strand
AACCATTCGTCATCCGTCCGTGGACAAGTTAGTGCCAAAGTCATCCATGCCGGTGTTGCGCCCATCGCTGCCATATCACTAAGATTGACCGCAAGGGCTTTATAACCAATATCTTCAGGGCGAGTTGTAGACGGGAAATGCACACCCTCTACCAACGTATCAATGGCAACAGCAAGCTGCATCCCCGCAGGTATCGTACACAGGGCTGCATCATCGCCTATGCCCAAACTCACCTCAGCGCGTTTGGGAAAAGCTTGGCTAAAATAACGAGTAATGACATCAAATTCGCCAAGAAGCATTATTCTACAATTTCCGGCATTGTCAATTTGTCGTAAAATTCGGCGTATTTATCCTTTTTAGGGCCTGCTCGCCATTCCATTGCGGCGCGAGGATGTTCATTCAGTGTCCCCGTTACCATCATTGGTATGATGTAACCCCACTCGATTTGGTTTCTCAGTGCAATAAAGTAATCCTCAATGAGTTTTAAAACCGGCCGGATGCTGTACTTGGGGTTTTTGAGAAAGCCCAGCAAAAGTTCAAGCGTACAATTGCCCGCACCTCGGCCTATCCCATAAACGGAGGCATCCAGCATATTAGCCCCTTCAATAATGGCTTGAATGGTGTTCGCAAATGCCAGTTGACGATTGTTGTGACAATGAATGCCTATTGTTTTACCAGGCAATGCCTGTAGATATTTTTGCGCTAAAAATGTGATATCTTCACTGTACATCGCACCAAAAGAATCCACTAAATAAACACAAGGCACTTCGGTTTTGCTAATCTGTCCGAGCGCTTCATCAATATCTTTTTCGAGATTGGTTGACACCGCCATCAAATTGAGCGTGACTTCATAACCTTTGTCCATGATCTGATTGGCGAGCGCAATCCCCTTATCAACATCTTTGATGTAGCAAGCAACACGGATCATGTCAAAGATAGATTGGTCAACCGGTAAGATATCTTCTTCTTTGACCCTACCAATATCAACCATACAAGCTAATTTGCTCTTCAAATCAAGGCCATCAAGCACCTTTTTCACATCATCGTCTTTGCAAAAACGCCATTTGCCATATTCTTTGGGATCGAATTGGTCTTGCGATGCTTTGTATCCGATTTCCATGTAATCAACACCAGCCTCACAAACGGCTTGATAGGTGGCACGCACCAATTCATCACTGAACTGCCATTTGTTGATCAATCCACCATCTCGAATGGTGCAATCAAGTACTTTTATTTCTGGTCTATACATAATTAAATGAATTGTGTTCACTTTATCAGTTTTGTTAGAAACACTTCTATAGCGAATTGTGAACGATAATTTGACACGGCCGTCAATCATTCGCGAATAGCAAAAACTGACACGGCCGTGTCTCTTTTTTGACACGGCCGCAAAGCATTCGCGAATAGCAAAAACTGACACGGCCGTGATTTTTGGGCTTACTTGCCTTTAGTTTGCAATTTTTGTTCACAAAGACTAAATCCCACAATCCCAGTTCCTAATTGCCAATTCTCAATTTCCATAGTTTGAACACCTCCATTGGTTTGTAGGGACTACCCATTTTTGAGCAAATTGCTGGAAGAGTTCGTTTTTAGGAACGTGTATGAAATAAAATATTTATTAAAAATTAGCTATTTCCTTGTCGTCACGGTATTGAGAAAAAGTTGTCTAAGTTATTTTATGCACGTTCCTTAAAAATTTTTTGGTAAATGAACCAAAACCCAGACAAGGTGGTGGATTTGGATGAGCATTTTCATGACATTTTTAGCATAACCTCAATATAAACAATAACTTACTAGGGCATTGGAAAGCTCAATAACGGAATCCTTCATCCTTCAAAGCTATGGGTGGCTACTTAGGTTAAATTATTTATAGCTAAAATTATTTATAGCTAATCTTCCAAGTCTCAGTAGCCTGTTTTGCCATCCAATTCTGAAACTCATCAACAGATTGTTTGTTCCATTCTTCATAACTTGCCACTTGTTTAGCCAGTTTGAATCCAGATGCCGCATAGACATCTTTTTTTTGGGTGAATGGCTTAGTATCTATGTCTTTGTTTGTTTCTTTTGGCAGTAAAAGCATATTACCAAGACGATCCTTGACTTCCTCGTGTCCTTCTCCAAACGCATTTATCCAGATTTCATTTGGGTTATAAGGACAGACATGTTCCAGCGAAATATCATTTTCAGAAGTTTTCCTACCCAAATAGCTTTCAATGGCAGACAGAATCACTCGAATTTTTTTAGGTGTTTGACGACTGGGCATTTTGTGAAATTCAAAAGCATTACAGAATATATTATCATCTGGATATAAATTTTTAAATAACTCGCTATTTTTCACCTGGCTTGCACGCTTAAATGCTTTTTCATGAATTTTGATAGCGATCTGATTATATTTTTGTTCCTGTTCGTTGGGAGAAAGATGACATATCACATTGTAACGAATAGACAGCACCATGATGTATTGACACAGTTTGACAAATTCTTTGGGGGTAAACGCAAAAAAAGCAGTCATTAAAATGGTAAAAGGTTGTTTGATATTAAAAAACCTTAAAGTATCAAGGTGTTGCTTTGCTTCCCGATATAATTCATTCTGGTTACTCCACCATTCATCATCAGGATTTCCAAGCGAGACATAAAGCGGTGCGTACTTGTGTAAGGAATCTAAATATTCATAAGCGGTTGTTGAAGTATTCGTTAGTCGTCTAATGGATGCAAACAAATCCTTTTTCGTGACCAGTTTTGCCTGAAAATTATGATGGTAACGAATAAAATTGGTAAAGTCTGTTTCACCTAATTGCGTAACTACCTCGCTCCAGCTTTCCTCCAATTCATTCAACTCATTATCAAGTACATCGTTGTTCTTCGTAACCACAGAGAACAGATAGTTTTTAAGTAAATCAGGCGTGGAAAGTTGTACACCTCTAGCGTTTAGCGTTTCAAAAACTTTGTAGGCATTAAGATCGTCTTGTACCACGATTTTGGTAAAAACCATCCCCGAAGTCACTCGCTCAACAAATTCTGCGATGGCTTCACCGGTATTACCATTAGGTTTTTTCAAGAAAAATTCATAAGCCTTATTAAGGAGCTTATTTGTGTTTGTCAGGCCTCGGACATTGGGTACTTCCAGCTTTGAGCAAATTCGGCGAAAATTACTGTTATTGTTGCGGTTGAGTGAAAGTTTATTATCCACGCTCAGTGAGATAGGGTTTTTGGCACCAATAAATCGCCGCCTAAGTTCATCCAGTCTTTCTTTATTATTATTGGCTTCATTGCCAGCTTGGATGAGTTTGTCGATATGTTTCATTGCCGCAAGAATCACCAACGAGAGTGTAATGAGACGTTGTTGCCCATCAATCACCACGTAATCATGCTGACTTTTACGTTGCAACACAATATATCCCAAGTAGTGAAATTGCTCCTTTGGTAGTGTTTCAATATCACTCCACAAATCTTCCCATTGTTCCTGTTTCCAAGTGTAATCCCGCTGAAATCTCGGTATTTGGTATTTTACCCCATTGCTCATCATTTCTTGGAAAGTTTGATTGGTTGGCTCCATGGACATAAAAGACATTTTTTCTCCTTTGCAGGTTAACAATTCATAAGAGTGGGAGAATCTGAGGTGATGATGTGTGAATTGTGTTCACGGCTCAAGTTTTTTAGTTAACGGCCGTCAAAACAACCTATAATCGCGAATAGCGAACAACGCTTGCTGCAATTTTGGAGTTAACGGCCGTCAAAATAACCTATAATCGCGAATAGCGAACAATCGTTAACGGCCGTCAAAACAATCTTTGCTGCAATTTTTGAGTTAACGGCCGTTAACTCAATCTATAATCGCGAATAGCGAACAACGCTTGCTGCAAAATATAAATGTCTTTACCAAAGAACTTTTCTGAAAGTACCTATTCATCGTCTGGTGCCTGACTTAAGCTCAGTTACCTAAATAAAAGAGTTCAAGTCGTTGGCAAACACTTTGGGAAAAAATAGCGTTGTGGGTATCAAAGCGGCCAGTGATACTATCGCTAAAAAAGCGATAGCATCACGAGACGGCACGAAATACAGTTAAAAAAATTCATTTTTTACAACTTTTTGTCCTGTACATAGATTTTATAGTCAAACTATATATATCTATTTATTGTTTTAACAATCTGAAAAATAAGCTGAACTCACCTTGGTAAAGTGTAATAGGTAACTGTTAATAACTTTTAATAACTTTTCAATCAAGTATTTGTTATTTTATTCCCCCCTTTGAAAAAGTGAAAGGAGGAGGCTGCCATTGGATTATAAAATAGGGAAAAATAACTTGAACATCAAGGAACACCAAGTAATCATGCTTTTTGAAAGTGGCTTTCCATGCGTTAATCGTTTGCATGATACTGAAACTATTGCCCATTACTTCTTCGCGGCTAAATTTTTTTGGAGCCAAAAAAATTTAGCCGCAAGCCTATTACCATTTTGAATTAAAACCCAGCCTTGGCATACCAACTTTGAGCTTGCTCCAAATCTTTTTCTACCCCACGCCCTTCCTTATATAAATCTCCAAGAATGACTTGTGCCCCCGCCAAGCCTTGCTCAGCCGCTAAACGAAACCAGTGAGCGGCACTCGCATCGTTAAACTAAGCCTGTAAAGTTTCCAGTACAGACTCGTCTTCAAAACGGTACGTGAGACTTTCACCTCATACCGCTCCTCTCTATATAATGTCATTTTATTGACCTTACAACGTTCAAATCTCAGTTACTATACCTTTTTGTAACGTTTATTGCTTCCATCGTTACGTGTTTTAATGTCATGGCAATGTCGGTGCAGTACTTGCAAATTTTTCATCGACGCTGTTCCCCCACAACTCTTGGGTATAATATGGTCAAGTTCCATTACTGAATCATGCTTAAATAATTCCTTGCAAGAATTACAACAAAACTTTTGCTTGATTACACACGTTTCTTTTCTCGTTTTCTTGCCCGTCATATTTATGTATCTGCGTTTAATCCAATATTCGTCTTGACCATCAAAAATGTGGTGCTCGCTTTTGATTTTTGCATGTCTTGTAATCTTTGTGCTGGCCATATTGTATACACTATGTTCCTTGGTTTTAAAAACCCAATTCCTATTACCTTCTTTATACCAGTATTTATTACTTATCCATGCCTTGCCTTTATTTTTGTGTCGCTTTGTTGCCCATTTCCACAATCTTTCAAATACATAATTGTCAATTGACTTAAATACTTCTTTTGCCACATTACTGCAATGATAGTTAGCCCATCCTCTTATTACCGGGTTTAGTTTTCCTATCAAAACATCTTGTGTCAATCCGCCTCCTGACTTACATATATCTTTAATTTTCAACTTAATGGACTTAATTGACCCTTTTGATGGTTTTATTAAGGTTTTATTCTTGGTGTCGTTGATTTTGTATTTCCTTATATTGCATCCTAGAAAATCAAAACCATCCTCTACATTCGTTATGTGAGTCTTTTCTTGACTTAATTCCACTCCCATTTTTTCTATACACCAATCACTAATCACATCTTTTAATTCCTCAATTATCCATCTTTCTTTGGCAATTACTACAAAATCATCTGCATAGACTATTACTTGAACAGGCTTATTCCTTTTACTTTTCTGTCCTGTTCTTTGCCTATTATCCCAGACCCATTCATTTATCATTGTTTCCATGCCAGTAAACGCTATATTGGCTAATAACGGACTAATAATCCCACCTTGTGGTGTTCCAATCTCTGTATCTATCCGTTCTTGGTTTACTGTCACAGCCCCACTTTTAACTAAATTTTTAATAGTTGCTACAATTTCATCATCCCCTGCAATTATCGGATTATTCACTATAGCTTCCGTTTTAATATTATCGAAAAAACCTTTAAGGTCTCCTTCTAGTACCCATGCTTCCTTTTTATGCCTTAATCCTAAGAATATTTGTTCAATAGCATCCTTAGTACTTCTCATAGGTCTAAACCCGTAAGAATTAGGCTCTGCTATCACTTCATAGCATGGTTCGATAATACCCTTTAATTTAGCCTGATAAATTCTATCCTTAATTGTTGGTATGCCTAAAGTTCTTATCTTTCCGTTCTTTTTGGCAATTTCCACTTGTCTGACAGGACTCCACTTTCTTTCTATCCCATCATTCAATTTCCCAACTAAATCCATCCTTTGGTCTGGAGGCCGTAATTTTATTCTGTCTACACCCGCTGTTTTTTTACCTTGGTTATCTTGTGTTACCCTTCTGATGCAAATTAACTTCCAGGCTTCAGACTCATACAGAATCTTTCCCAGTTTTCGCACCTTTTTCCCTTCTTTTCGTTCCGTTGCAAGTGCTATGCTTCTTTGTAACCGGTCAACGTGGCGTTGACATTTTCTCCAATTTATAGAATTCCATGCCTCCCCCAGTTGTTGCTTATTCAACTTGGGAAAGACTTTATTCAAGCCTTCCTTTTTCATTGTGATGCACCTTTTGCAAATTAACATATTTATTATATACAGTGAGTAAGTAGGCATATATTAATCATTACAATTAATCATTAGCTTTTTACTCAATCCTCTACCATTACTAGCGTATTTCATGTCTGAAACCGTTTCTATCTGAGCCTTTCCAGACTCTAACCCTTGTAATGGCTTACCACGTTTCATGTTACTGGCTGTGTTTGTACTTAGATGGTTGCTGTATGCCTATGTGCTTACCGATTACTGAGTGTTTTTAAGACAATTTCACTTCCTTACACATTTACAGGTATTACTGATATATATCCTGTTCGTTAATTAAGACATTTTTATTCCGCAACTTTACTTGTCAGTTCATCATATACAATTAGCAGACGGGTAAATGTTTATATCTACATTTCTAGCCGCCATTATTCCCTGCTTAATCCAAATATCAGACATATTCCAATATCCAGATGGGTAAGTTATGCTTTTACTGAGTAATACAGTAAGGGTAGCCTTTCAACCCTATAAATAACATAATTGTAATTCCTAATACTTTGGAATTCTTCCTATTGGCCTGAATTACTTCAAGTTTCTAGGAAAACGTGTCGGCACATCTTGTTTAACACATTCGCCTTGCATATACATAAATCCTAAACCATGTTGTGCTAAATCAAAACCTTGTTCCGCCGCTACCCGCATCCAATGTTCAGCCTCTTTTTGATTGGCAACCATGCCTAAACCATTTTGAGCCATGATAGCAAGGCGATATTGTGCATCGAGGTTGCCGGCTTTTGCCAACGGAGACAGCAATTGGTAGGCGCGGACAAACTGTTTAGTTTCAAAGGCAGCTATCCCGCTCCGCAGCGCCATCATGTCCTCAGCCAACAGATTTTCTGTGCTTGTTCTTTCAGCCATTGGTGTTAAACCTCGGTGATTCTTATGCTTGGCTGGGCTATAACCAGCCCCCAAAATTTTAAAATGCCAAAAAACCTTTTTTCTAGCCTAATGGTACATATATTAGAATCCAAACTGGAGTTTGGGCAATTCAAGTTAAAATTTGAACTCTGGCAATCAAATTGAGATGACCCAAGTTAAAACTTGGACTCAGGCGCTCATATTAGGCTTGCCCCTCCCAGCTAAGTAGTTGATTTAATTAATTATTAAAATTTAAGGTATCATCGAGATAAAAAACGGAATTGTTAAATACCCTTATTTTTTATATAATAATATTATAAAATATTTCAGAAATTTCGTGGGTTTTTCATCTAAAGAATTTGCAAAACAAACTTGGGGCACCTTAGAAATCCGATTTTCTTGGGGCGCATTCCCATTTTCCAGGTACATAATGGCACTGGGGTCGTTGAATGGGACTTTATCAAATGAGGGGCAACCATAAAGGATTGCCCTACAAGATATATTGTAAATATCAGGGTAACTCCACGCGCAATCGCTTGAATTGTAAGGACAATCCGTTGCGAATTTTTTTGAATTGTAGGAACCTATCCGGCCCTATTCATTTTTGAGCTTAAAAATCGGATTTTTTAAACCTCGTTTTTTGTCAAAAACCAAAATATTTTGACTCATTGTTCAGTATTTTATAGGGCCGGATAGGTTCAGGGGTAATCCTTTGCTACAGCCCTTGAATTTGAAGCTTTCCCACTCAACGACCCCAGTGCCCAAAACTTGAACTATCAAGTTATTTGTCGGATTTAATATTAAGTGCTTGATTTTATGACATTTGTATGAATGCTAATTTCAATTAAATCAATAGGTTACGTTAAATCGGTATAAACTTTATTAAAACAATATCTATCGTGTGTGTCTTATTCCTTAGCCCTTTCCCTTAGCCCCTTTCCCCTTTATTTTTGGGTTTTTCTCATTGTTTAGTCAATATGAGTGCGTCCACCCATATAGCCTTGCAATACTTGAGGAATAGCAATACGTCCTCCCTCATCTTGATAATTTTCCATTATCGCAACCAAGGTGCGCCCAACGGCTAAGCCGGAACCATTGAGGGTGTGCAGCAAAGTCGGTTTTTTTGAGTCAGGACTACGCCAGCGGGCTTTCATACGTCGCGCTTGGAAGGCTTCAAAATGACTACACGAAGAAATTTCTCGATATTTTGTTTGCCCCGATAGCCAGACCTCTAAATCATAAGTTTTGGCAGCGGCAAAACCTAAATCCCCTGTGCATAAACTGACGACGCGATAAGGCAATTCTAAACGCTGTAACACGGTTTCAGCGTGTGCCGTCAATTCTTCTAAAGCGGTGTAGGAATCATCTGGCTTAACCAATTGTACTAATTCAACTTTTTCAAATTGATGCTGGCGAATCATCCCCCGCGTGTCTTTGCCATAATTCCCGGCTTCACTGCGAAAACAAGGGGTATGAGAGACAAACTTAGCAGGCAAATTATCGGCCTCCCAAATCATATCGCGGGCGATATTTGTCACGGGGACTTCAGCTGTAGGTATCAAGTAATAGCCTTGTTCAGAGATATAAAACAAATCTTCTACAAATTTAGGCAATTGGCCTGTCCCTCGTAGGCTGTTGGCATTAACCAAATAGGGCACATTAACTTCAATATAGCCGTGTTCCTCTGTGTGTAAATCCAGCATAAATTGAATTAATGCGCGGTGCAGCCGCGCCAAAGCACCGCGCATTAATGAAAAGCGTGAGCCAGTGATTTTGGCGGCCGTTTCAAAATCAAGCAATCCCAAATTCGCGCCCAAGTCTACATGGTCTTTAGGGGTAAATTCAAAAGCGGTAGGTTCTCCCCAACGGCGCACTTCAACATTATCAGTTTCATTACTGCCAACAGGCACACTTTCGTGAGGAATATTGGGCAAACCCATCAATAAATCATTCAGATGTGCTTGAATCGCCTCCAATTGTGCTTCACGGGCTTTGAGTTTGTCACCCAGTTCGGAAACACTTTCCAGTAGTTCGGAAACATCTTCACCGGCCGCTTTGGCTTTACCAATGGCTTTGGAACAGTGATTACGCTCGCTTTGTAATTCTTGGGTTTCTGTTTGACATTGTTTACGGGCAGCTTCTAATTCGGCCAATTGATCATGGTCAACGATAAAACCACGATGCGCTAATTTTTCCTGAATTTCATCTAAATGATGGCGTAAAAGTTGTGGATCAAGCATATCAATTTACAGTTTTTATTTGGAAGGAACGGTTTGGCTCAATGCCATCAAGTTAAGCATTGCTCTCATCAGAGTTTATGGGCAATAGGTGATGGGTAATAGACGCTCAGAAAAATAGGCACAAATAGCCAAAAGGAGTAGTTGCAAAAGAAACGAAGGGTAATGGGCTCGCGGCTAATGGGATTGACGCAAAAGTTGGCAACAAAGCAAAAACTTTTGTGTAGATTGGGCTTGTCGGGATAAACCGTATTGAGTAATGAGTTGAAGGTTTAGGAAAAATCCTTCAATATATCAAAGCTCTGAACGAAAATATTTCTCTCACCTATTTCCTAAAACCTATTACTTCAATACAACCGTTAACTATTTTTTAGAGAATACTCACGGTGCCCATAAGGCCTTTAATACCTCAAAAACTTCGTTCCCTTAATCATCTATCAAACGATGGGATATTCCCAAAAGATAATACTGCACAATGGGCAAAAAGCCTTGAGATGACATATAGCAAAACGTTCTGGCAAACGGTTAAGGGTATGAAAAGTCATAGAATTCCTTATTTCCTATTACCTATTACCCCTTCGCTGCTATTTTTGGGCCCAAAAAACTTTAGCAACGAGCCCATTACCAAAAATCAATTATCAATCAGAGAAGCCTGCCAGTGAACGATATGGTTGGGTTCAACTAAGGTTTTTAAGTGAGATAAAATCTGAGTGACTTTTTCATGGGTATCAAAAAATTCGATAATCACGGGTAGGTCCAAAGACAAGTCGACCAAATGGGCTGCATGGATTTTACCCGATTGACCAAACCCGCTAATGCCTCTCAATACCGTCACACCGCGAACTTGGCTGTCGTCATGCAAATAATTCAATAACTTATTTAATTTACCCTCCGATTCGGTCAGGTAAACCCGTACCATAGTGATTTTTTTCATAATTGTCTTGCTAGCTGCATCCCTAACCAAGTCGCCAACAAACCAAATCCCACGCTCAAAAAAATATTTAATAAGCCCTTGATTTGTTCACCGCTCTGAAGAAGGCTTAGAGTTTCCAGAGAAAAAGTGGAAAAAGTGGTAAATGCCCCCAAGAAACCTATCAGTAAAGCCGCTCGCCATTCAACGCTGGTAAATCGGTCCAACATGAGGACATACAAAAATCCCATTGCCAAGCAACCCAACACATTGACAATCAAAGTGCCATAAGGAAATTCTCGGCCCAACAACGCATACATGCCGGTTCCTACCCAAAAACGCAGCAATGCCCCTATCGCGCCACCGGCCGCAATCACAATTAAATGGATCATAATACCGTCGCCAAAAGCCTAGTATTAAATAAGGTCATTATGATAACTCATTGAAAATAAATGGAATTTAAAATTTGTTTGTCTCTTTCTCCTTGAACTTTAAAGCTATAAATACTTGAAATTGCTGGACTTTATTATAATAACCTATAAGTTTTACCAAAATTGGCGAAGGTATTGTTAAAAAGTCCAAACCAAAAAGTTGTCAAGGTTTCAGTTGAGTTTGATTTTTTTAATTTGGCCTTGAAGACGTAATAAGCTATGTAGTTGTCTGTATTGTTGTTGAACCCTATTACGATCGCTTTGAGGAGGTAATCGAACTGCGTACCAGGAGCCGCTTGGGATAACATGTACTTCTTTTGCTATGTGTTTGGTTTTGATTTTTTGCACTAAGCGTTGAGCACGTTCCTCAGTCTTGAAACTTGCCGCTTGCACGTACCATTTGTCTTCGCCATCTGGGGCGAATGGATCGTTGCCTAGGTTAAAATCCACCGAAGGTGGTTCTGGTTGCATCGGGTTGCCTTTTAGATCAAGAAAGACAAATCCTTCTGGTAACTGGCGGGGAACTAATTGGGAAGTTTGAGCCGCATCGATCAACGATCCCCCGTCCCTATTGAAGTTTTCAAAATTCAAAGCACTATCTATTTCAAATTTTTCGGGGACTGAAAATCCCAGCACCAGTTTTAAAACACTATAAATGAATAACATCAGCAAAAACAGCACGACACCACCCACGATGCGTTGTTTCGGGTCATAACTATCAGTGACGGTTCGACGGTTATTTCGGATATTTTGTAATGCCATATCATCACCAAAGTTTTTGAAAAGCAAAAATTGGAGCCAAGATTGGATAAAGAGTTTATCGAAGTAATCGCGAAAAAATAACGGCCCTTCAATATTTGCGAATCGCAAATAAAAGTGCCCACCCATAAAGAATTGTGTTTCAGGCAAAAATTTCGCTTCGCTAAACTTTTGCCTGAAATTGTGTTCGCTATAGAAATTAATGCGCGCAAAAACTTCCATAGCGAATTGAATAATAATGAATGATAAACAGACTCAAAGCTAAACCGTTTGAATAGCAAAAGTATTATCAAATACCTATGTACAGGACAAAAAAGTGTTAACGCCGTGATACTATCGTTTTTTTCGCCATAGTATCACTCAAGCAACAAATCTAAAATTGACGGACAAATCGATTAAGGATTTTGGCAGATAAAGAAGGGTGATACCGCAAAAGTTCGTCAAAAAAGCGACAGCTTCACAAAACACCTTAAAAACAAATAAATACAATGTTTGTCCTGTACATAGTGCCAAAACTTAAAACCATTGACCATTCACCATTAACTATTGGATAATACCACTATTTAAGTTTAATTGCTGAGACAGTGTCCTTGCCATTGTAGCCCCCAAGCGTTCCGCAAAGCGGTCCAAATAATTGGCTTTGGGGGTAAAATCCTTGATTTTTTCAGCCTTGATGATTTCACGAGCAACATAGCTGCTGCTGCCCAAGTCATCCACTAAGCCGAGCGCCAGTGCTTGCTCGCCAGTCCACACCAGCCCCGAAAAAAGTTCTGGATTGTCCAAAAGTGCTAGCTTTTCTTTCGCTTTCAAACTCTTTTCGCGCCCTTGTTTCACCTGTTTGATAAACTGGTTATGGATGCTATTAAGCACACCTTTAATATGGTCTTCATCCGCGGTTTTGATGGGCGAAAACGGATCTAAAAATCCTTTGTGTTCGCCGGCCGTAAACAATCGACGTTCTATCCCCAATTTCTTCATGGCTTCAACAAAACCAAAGCCATTCATTAACACACCAATCGATCCAATGACACTGGCCTTATCGGCGTAAATTTCATCAGCGGCCGCCGCTATATAGTAGCCCCCTGACGCGCAAATATCTGTTGCCACGGCAAACACCGGAATCTTTGGGTATTTTTCCCGCAAGCGTCCAATTTCATCAAAGATGTAGCCGGCTTGCACCGGACTGCCCCCCGGACTATTAATGCGGATAATCACACCCGCTGTATCCTCGTCTTTAAATGCGCTACGCAACCCCGAAACCACCTTATCAGCGCTGGCATCAGTATCCGCTGCAATCACACCTTGCACTTCAACAAGTGCAGTGTGTTTATGGCTGCTTGCGGCTTCGTCATCCGAACCTTCAAAGAAGCGGTGCCAATCTGATTCTAGGAATGCCGCATACACGATAAACAAGTATACAAAAAACCAAAGCATAAAAAAAATGCGCCACCGCCGCGCCCGCCGCTGCTCATTGAGAGTAGCAAAAGCGAGACGGTTTAACACATCGCGTTCCCAGTTTTCATCCGATGACAAAAAAGACCAGCCTGAAGCCGTGGTAGGCTTATGCGGTTTGGCCTCTCGTTGTGGCGTTTCATTCGATTGTGTCTCCGACATAATAGTTTATCCTACAATTTTTGGTATTTGGAAAAGGGCTATTCCCAATTCCCCAAGTGATCTAAAACCTGTTGCAAGGGCGCCGGCAACGGGGCGTGTGTAGTGACGCGATAGCCCAACTCTGGCAGATTAATGTCCAATTTTTCAGCGTGCAAAAATAAACGCTTGAGAGTCAAATGACGCTGCTGTTGATTAAACGTATCATCGCCGTATTTGCTATCACCAGCAATCGGATGGCCTAGATGGGCCAGATGCACACGGATTTGATGAGTTCTACCCGTCAAAAGTTGCACACGCAACAATGTCGTTGTAGCAAATTGTTTTACAATGCTAAACTGACTTATGGCCGGTTTACCGTTGGCACTGACGCGCACAACACGTTCTCCAGATTGTAAACTATTTTTCTTAAGTGGTGCATTACAATGTGTGATACGTGGATTCCAACGCCCTTGCACCAAGGCGAAATATTGTTTTTTTATGAGTCCAGCATGACGTAACAATTCATGCAAGCGTCGTAGCATGCTACGTTTTTTCGCAATTATCAAGCAGCCAGAGGTTTCACGATCTAAACGGTGTACCAATTCCAAGTAAGGCGCGTTAGGATATAAAGCACGTAATCCCTCAATCACGCCACCGTTAATGCCACTACCACCATGCACGGCTATGCCAGCCGGTTTGTTGATGATTAACAAGTGGGTATCTTCGTACAAAATCGTGTTTTCCAATTTTTTACCAAGGTTCGCCGCGCCTGGCCAGTTTTGGCGCAAAGCGCATTGCACTGGCGGTAGACGCAACACATCGCCCCCATTCAAGCGGTAGGTTGGTTTAGCACGACCTTTATTGATACGCACTTCCCCAGTACGCAATATCCGATAGATATGACTTCTGGGTACACCTTTGAGGTGTGTCAGCAAAAAATTATCAATGCGTTGCCCGGCTTGTTGAGCCGAAATTGTCAGAGTAGTCACCGAGCAGTGTTTGAAAATTGATGGATTCATATTAAAAATTATAGCAGTTTGAAAGCAAAATCTAAGGATTTTCAATATAAGTTAAGACCAAATAACAGATGCTATCCCTCAAAAAAATAGCATTTGTCGCAGTTGTGAAGTTTTTATGCACAAAAACGTTTACTTCGACTATTATTT
>Ga0164315_10002367_pt1 | contig 14456 bp, 13 predicted proteins | sample GuaBasSedimGuay6_FD_113737 | JGI IMG/M metagenome (GOLD analysis project Ga0164315, IMG submission 113737) | Subseafloor sediment microbial communities from Guaymas Basin, Gulf of California, Mexico - Guay6, Core 4569-2, 0-3 cm | ecosystem: Environmental > Aquatic > Marine > Hydrothermal vents... | reverse complement strand
GATTTTAAACTGATATCCCGCATCATTTCAGGTATCGTTATTGGCTGGATTCCTAACTGGTCGGTAATATGAAAGGAGTCTTCTTCTGAGTCTGTATGATGCCCTCCTATTAATAAAGTTTCGTAATTATCAGGCATGTAGCGGGTTAGATAAGCCGCATTGTAAGTAGGCCCTCCAAGATTAAACCGATTGATAATTCTAAGTATTTTGGGCATGCTAAATTTGTGGTTTGTATTTATTAAACCATACCTGAAAAACCATCAACGCCCATATAGTAGCTGGAGCATCACCAGGTTCATTCGAAAGAGTCTGGTCAATAAGAGCTTTTACTTTTTGATGGTTAAACAATCCGGTGTTTTTAAGTTGTTTATCACTCAAATGAGTTAACATTAAATCTTTGAGCGGTCCGTTTAGCCAAGACCACATTGGAACTTCGAACCCTTTCTTTTTTCGGTTTACAATATAATCCGGTAATTCTTTTTTAAAAGCCTCCTTTAGTAAATTTTTTCTTATCCCTCCTTTTAATTTCCACTTAGCCGGCAAAGAAAAAACAAAATCAACCAGGTAATGATCTAAAAAAGGGGTTCTTACTTCCAATCCATATTGCATACTCATGCGGTCAGCTTTTGTCAGCATATCTCCGGGCAATACCAATTGCATATCAGCCTTTAATACATCATTCATATTGCTTATTTTAAGGTAATCCAATACGGCAGATTTTGTGTTGGTTTCCAAAAGTTGTTGTACTTCACTTTCAGTCTGAATAGATGCCCACAACAAATAGCGCTCCTCAGCCGATAATCTGGCACCCGACATCCATTTTTTCAACTGTCTCTTTTTATTGCCAATTAAACTATTTCTCGAACCATATTTATCACTAACAGCCGATCCTAATATACCTGAAAGCTTTGCCAAAAGCTTATTATTTTGAATTAACCATTCGGCCTTATGTTTTCTATAACCACCAAAAACCTCATCAGCCCCATCCCCCGACAAAACTACTTTTACTTGCTCCGATGTTTTTTTAGACAATAAATTATATGCTATAGCTGATGTATCAGCAAAAGGTTCAGAAAACCCATTTAATATATCCTCGATTGAATCTATGATCTTATTTTCAGATAAATCAAAGCTGTAATGATCTGTATTGATCTGTTCAGAAAACATTTTGCCATATTTTGATTCATCAAAATAAGGGTAATCTGAAAACCCTGCAGAATATGTTTTAATTCCGGGGTGATGTTTTGAGGCTAACAATGAAACGATCGATGAATCTAATCCTCCACTCAAAAATGATGCAACCGGAACATCGGCTATTAATCGATCACATACCGATTGATCGAGAAGCATATTAATATGGTCAATGGCATCTTTATAATCTATTTTAATCGGAGAATTTTTAATTTCATAATAGGAGTTCATTCTAAGCCCTGAATCATCAATAATTATAAAATTTCCGGGTTCTACTTGTTTAACCCCATCTATCATAGACTCATTTCCCGGAATAAAATTAAATCTGAAATAATTAGTCAGTGCTTTATAATTTAGTTTTCGTGGAATAGGATACTCCAATAATGCACCGGTTTCAGATGCAAAGAAAAATTGATTTTCATCCTTATAATAGTACAAAGGTTTTATTCCAAATCGATCGCGTGCTAAAGTCAATTGATTTTGCTTTTTATTATAAATAGCAATTGAAAACATTCCATTTAGCAATTGAAAGATTCCATCTCCCATTAATTCAAACCCTCTTAAAATAACCTCTGTATCAGATTGGGTTTTAAATTGTGCCCCTTTAAGTTTTAATTTCTCTTTTAATTCTTTATAATTATATATTTCGCCATTAAACGAAATAGAAAAATTCTCATCTTCTGACAACATTGGCTGAGATGCTTCGTCAGAAAGGTCAATGATTGAAAGCCTGGTGTGGCCAAGTGCAGCATAGTTGTTAATTTTACTTCCATTACTATCAGGACCCCTGTGATTTAAAAACTTCACTGCTCCATTAAACTCCTTAACGTATTCGCATTCTTGGTTAAAACAATAATAACCTGTTATTCCACACATTTTATAAACCGATAAAGTTAATATGAGATTGATCTAATCGTTTCAATGAATAATTAATTGAATTGAACTTAAACAACAAAGATATGCTCTTTATACCTTTTCTATAAATCATTTTAACCCAAATTCACGATTTTTTAACAGTACCTCAGTTTAATAATTTTAAATTAATTTAACCGATAAGATTTTTATCCGTATCATTATTTAAAATTGATCCTTAATTCTTAAAATACTTAAAGTTATGCGTGCATTAAAAATAGTAGGATACATTGTTGGAATTTTTCTATCCCTGTGGATTATCGTCGCTTTATTATCTCCTAAAGAAATAAAAACTACACAAAGCATTCTGATCAATACTGATCCTTATGTAGTTTTTGATCAGGTAAACAATCTGGAGAATTGGAATAATTGGTCTCCATGGAAAATGCGCGACCCAGATATGGAACAAGAATTCTCAGAAAACCCCATTGGAAAGGGTGCAATTGTTCGATGGAAAAGTACGTCTGAAGGTAATGGGGAACAAACGATTGTTGAAAGCACAGCTCCTGGAAAAATAAAGACTGCATTGGTTTTTGACGATTGGGATGGAACAACGTTTTCGAATTGGAAATTTGAAAAAGAAGGTGAGAACACGACTATAGTCACCTGGGATCTTGAAGGTTCGGAATTGCCTTTTTTTCTAAGGCCACTGGGTTTTAGTTGGAATAATAATATTGAAAAAGACTACAAAGACGGATTAATGAATCTTAAAACTGTTTGTGAAAGCTTTCCTCAGAATAATGAGAATTTACGCGTTAAAATCGTTGAGACCAAAACAGTCATGTACATTGGAAAACGATTAAAAGTAAATGCTGCTGAAATTGGACCTGCTATGGGAAAAGCGTATAAAGAAATTATTGATTACCTTTTTGATGAAGGGCTCAAGGTTACTGGAAAACCCTTTTCAATTTATTATAATTCCGAATCCGATGATTTTGATATTTTAGCGGCGTTACCTATCGAAAACGAGATAGAATCGGCTAATGATTTCGAAACCGGAGTATTGCCGGCAGGCCATGCCGCAATGATTTCGCATTTCGGTAATTACATTAACCTACCGGCAACATATCATATTATCAGAGATTGGCTGGAAGATGAAAATTATCAAATAATCGGAAATTCATGGGAAGTTTATGTAAATGACCCCGGAAGTGAACCAGATTCAACAAAATGGGAAACAAGGATCTTTTTTCCTGTTAGAGAATAAATTTTGTGCAATCGGTTTATTCCAACAATTTGTTTAGATCGAATAGTTCTATCGGTTTCACAATTACACTGAACGGATTGTATAATTTAATCAATTTCTCTTCTTCATTGTTTGGTTGTATTCCTGGTATTAATACTATTCGTCCGGAAAAATTTAATTCATTTGATTTAATTTTTTCCATTATATCCCATACTGTGCCATCCGGAAGATAAAAATCAAGTAAAAGGAAGTCTGTTGTTGATAGTTTATTTTTTGAAAAGAAAGAATTAGTTTCTGCTATTGACTTTAACCAAATATATTTTTCGTTGGGAAAAAATTCAACAATCATTTTTACCAGCAATCTACCTGCTACTTCATCATCCTCAACAATTACGATCATTTTACTTGGTTTTTCGCACATTAAAATGAGCTAAGTATGGCTGTAAAGCGATTAATCTATCAGGATTGGGGAGTTTACTAAGGCTGTTCTTTTTCGGCATTATTATACGCTCTACTCCCTTATCCAAATTCATCTCGGCAATCATAGTGAATATCGAAATTGATTTTTGAACAGTTCCCATACCATTTGGATCGATACTTTTTATTAAACCTATTATTTGTCCATAATTGTCGATAACCGGTGCTCCAAGTATTAAATTATCCAGCTCCACTTTTATATACAAAATATTTGACTCTTTATTATCATCAATTACACGTCCGAAGTTATATATTATATCATCGCCATTAGAGCTTATCACTATGATTTCCTCGCCCAAAAAAAACTTTCTACTCGAAAATATATATGGAAAAGTATTTAGCTTTTTCTGATCACCAACGGCTATTTTCAGGACTGCAAGACCTGCTGATTCATCATCCCAAAGAATTGTTGCTGGAATTTTATTTGTATTATTATCCGATGTTGCCAAAATAGTTGCATCCTGAACCCACTCATATGGTGTTAAATACAAACCTGACCTGGTAATTGCAATACCGGTAATATCTATCCCCTTCTTTTTTAATCTGAATTCCTCTTTTTGCAATGCACTTTTGATCGAGTCTTGCTTTAATATTTGAGCTTGACTTTGTTCTTCGATGAGCATTTTATTTGCATTATCATTTTTCCAATTTATAAAATAATTGAATCCTAAAGTGACAGCAACAGCAATAATTAACATTAAAGAAACAAGTAATCCCATTCTGGCATTTGATCCCATATTTTCTGTATTACTTTTATTTTGATTTGATTTCGACCTTATCTTTTTTGAATTTGAAAAAGAACCCATTGAATCAATTTTTAATTTGATCGATCTGGAAGCATAAAATACATCTATCTTACTTACGACGTCGCTATAACTTTTGAATAAATCATTCAGCTCAGGCTCATTGTTAATACGTCTTTTTAGCAGGTCCTTTTCGTTGTCAGTCAATTGACCCAACAAAAGTTTAATTACCAGTATTTTATCCTGATCATCCATTCCCATTAATTAAGTCAACACATCTATCTAAAAATCGTGCTCTTTTTAAATTCATTTCCTCTTTTGAATCAGCATGAATATGCGATGCAACCTCTTGATCTTCGGCAAAATTGTGAAACGAAAGCTTTAACAAGGTCCGGCCGGGTTCTCCAATACTTTTTAATGCCGAATCAATCGTCGTTATATTTAAATTTGCCTCGCTTGTAAATAATTCAATTTTATCAGGTTTTGAAATATTTAAATCGAATTTCAAAACAACCGGTTTGCCTATACTTCTATTATAATCAGACAGTATCCTGAAAGCAATGTTATCAACCAATTCGCTATTATCAGTATCATCATCAAACCGATCATAATTCATCCTATAATAAACTTCTAAAATAATTTTGCTTATAATTTCATTCGCGGCTTTAGTATCACCATTATTATCAGAAATAAACTTAACAAGGCCCCTTCCATATTGTCCGATAAAATTATCGATAAAAGATTCGGTTAATTCTATATGTTTATGTGGTAAATTATTTAAATCCGACATTTTCTGCATTTATTAAAACGCAAAGTAATGTTTTAATTATTTTAAATTATTTGGTCAAATAATAATTAATAAACGATTATATGATAATAACCCGAGGTCGATAACGTGAATTGAATTACTATTGTATTAAAATGCATTTAGAACTTAATAAACGCGCATTTTGTTCAGAACATTACAACTTATAAGTTTATCACGATAAAAAGGTATGAAGGTTCTATTTATTATCCCATCTATTACCAATTACCATACTTTTTTAAAAGAACTAGCTCAGACCCTTACCGATACCGGCAACCAGGTATTCCTTTTAGCAGGAGAAAAAGCCATTGTGAAAGGGAAATCCCCTTATGCTGATCCAATAAATTGCGAATGGATAAAAATTAATTTCCCGCGCAGTTTTCAACCACAAAAGCACTTGCAATCATCACTTCAGATAGATGCACAGATCAAGAAATATAAACCTGATATTATACATATCCATTTCTCAGCAGCCATGTTTACGAGTGCGCTTGCCCGCAAAAAAAACTGGCCAATAACTATTGCAACAGTACATGGTCTTGCCTGGCCTTCAAGGTCAAAAAGATCTAGAATTTTACTTAAGCACGCTGAGCTTAATTCAGCAAAAAAAATGGATGAGGTTTTCGTATTAAACAAAGAAGACCTTCATTCAATTAAAAAAAACGGAGTTAAAAATGCAGCATTAATTCCCGGAAAAGGTATTGGCTGCAATATCCATGACTTCGACCCGGAAAAGATAAATCCAGAAGTTAGATTAAAGCTGCAAAAAGAACTTGGTTTAAAATCTAGTGATATTGTTTTTATATTTATTGGAAGACAAACTCATTTTAAAGGCTTTCATCTTGTGATAAAAGCTTTTATGCGCATTTATCATTCTAAATCGAATTATAAACTTCTTCTTTTGGGCGATAAAGACAGAATTCATTCATCTGGATTAAATTCTACAGAAGAAGCATTGATCGACATTATTCCTTCGATAATTAAAATAAGCTGGAAAGCCAATGTCGCTGATTACCTCGCATTAGCTGATATAAATGTGTTTCCAAGCACAAGAGAGGGTTTACCGGTAAACCTTATGGAATCACTATCAATGGGAGTTCCGGTAATAACAAACGACTCCAGAGGTTGTCGTGATGTTGTAAAAGATGGGTTTAATGGCATTGTTCTAAAGGAAAATATAGTAAATGATATTGCTGAAGCTATGAAACAATTAGCGGAGAATTCCGTTTTAAGAAACAAACTCAGTAAAAATGCTTTTAACCAAAGAGAACAATTCGATCGTAAAAATTACATCCAATATCAAGTGGATTATTACCAAAAGCTGGTCAAAGATCAATAAATCAATCAAATTGAACATTGTTTTAATGCTCGTTTGTTTTCTTGTTTCTACTGTAGTTTTAAGTCAGAATAAAAAATGGAAGCCCTTATTTCCGGTAGATGATACCAATTACAAATTAAGTGGTTGGTTGGTTGGTGCCGGAGCTACCTATACTTTTTCATTGCCCTCGGTTACAGAGCATGTTTACCAAATCGGTAATGATACGATATTAACAGCCAATTTTGCCGCCAGTGGCAACCCCGGATTTTTAGTTGAGGCTGGTAGGTTTACAATGACATACAGTAAAATAGTTCCTTACCTTGATTATGGAGTACTTTTTAAACTAATTAGAGGTACTCAGGATTATACAGGGTATTTAACAGAATCTGATAATCAGGACACTATTTTAATTTCCCAAAGCAGTGCAAGCTTTAGTAATTATTACGTATCAGCCTATTTTAATGCTAACAATGCCATTAGGGTTTCGGAATTTGGATTTATTCAAAATAGTCTCGGATTGAATATCGATTATAAGGTTATTGAAACATTGAAAGGTACCGCACCTATGTTTCCAGGATCGAAATCAACTTCCGAAGTTTTTTTGATGCAGCTGCATTATAAACTTGGATATGGCTTTAGGTTAGACAAAAAACATTACCTGACTTTTACCCTTGAAACCCCGATATTAACCGCCTTCCCCTGGGATGATGGGAAATCAACTATTGCTATTTTTGATTCGCGTTATCGGCCGGTATTATTTTCGGTTAGGCTTATGTTCCTGAGCACTAATTCTCGCCCTGATTGCAATAAGCCAACTCAGATCGATATGAATAAAAAAAGAAATAGAACGAGGTTGTTTTAATTTTTAATTGGCGTAATCTGAATAAAACTGCAGCCTTACCATTCTTAATTCATTTTCCGAAAAATCTTCATCAAACTCCTCATAGGCTGCATCAATATTATCATTTTCTGTATCCTTAAAATAATCAATGATCTCATTAAAAGAGTCATCATCGAGCATATCATTGATGCAATATTTAATGTTAACCTTAGTTCCGGAAGAAACAATAGCTTCGATTTCGGTTATTAAATTCTCTAATTCCAGCCCCTTTGATTTAGCCATATCTTCAAGTCGAACTTTTCTATCAATATTTTGAATGATATAAACTTTTAATCCCGATTTATTAATGACTGATTTTACCAGAAAATCATCGGGTCGTTCAATTTCATTTTCTTCAACATAATCCTTGATCAATTCGATAAAAGGCTCACCATATTTTAGCGCTTTCCCTTTTCCTACACCATTTATTTGCGTTAGATTATCCATTGATATTGGATACTGAAAACACATTTCCTCGAGTGAAGGATCTTGAAATATAACAAAAGGAGGTAATTTTTTTTCATGCGCGATATCTTTACGCAATTCCTTCAGCATTTTAAATAAAACTTCATCAACAGCTCCCTTTCCGCCTTCTTGTTTGGTAATTATGGATTCGTCATAATCAGTGGTGTAATCCTGTTCTTTGATCAACATGATAGAATGGGGTTCATTAATAAAAGCCCTACCCTTTTCTGTTATTCGCAATACCCCATATTTTTCAATTTGTTTTTCCAATAAACCCTGAACGATCAATTGACGAATTACTGCATTCCAGAATTTACCATCTTTTTCTTTTCCGCTTCCAAACAGAGGTATCGTATCGTGCTTATAAGTTTTTATTTCGGCTACCGTTTTCCCTATTAATATATTAACTATATACTTTCCTTTATGCTTTTCATTAAGATAATCCACCACAGTCATCACTTTCACGACATACTCCATGCCTTCGAATTTCTCTTTTGGAAACTCGCAATTATCGCACATCTTATTGATTTTGCAATCATCACTTTTGTAATCCTCTCCGAAATAATAAAGAATAAACCTTCTGCGGCAAACCGACGTTTCGGAGTAAGACACAATTTCCTGCAAAAGCTGATTACCAATTTCTTGTTCAGCAACCGGTTTACCATGTAAAAATTTTTCAAGTTTCTCGATATCGGCATAGGAATAAAATGCAAGGCAATTCCCTTCTCCCCCATCTCTACCGGCTCTACCGGTCTCCTGATAATACCCCTCTAAACTTTTAGGAATATCGTGGTGAATAACAAATCGGATATCCGGCTTATCTATCCCCATTCCAAAAGCTATTGTGGCCACAATAACATCTGCATCCTCCATTAAAAACATATCCTGATTTTTGGCTCTCAGCGAAGATTCAAGACCAGCATGATATGGTAAAGCCTTAATTCCGTTAACTTGTAACGATTCAGCAATTTCTTCTACTTTTTTGCGACTCAGGCAGTAAACAATTCCTGACTTGCCATCTCTTTCACGAATAAATTTAACGACATCTTTAATTACATCTTTGGTTTTTGGCTTAACCTGATAGTATAAATTATCTCGATTAAATGAAGCCTGAAAAACCGTAGCATCCATCATATCGAGATTCTTCTGAATATCGTACTGGACTTTTGGAGTTGCAGTAGCGGTAAGAGCCATCAAAGGAACATCCGCAATTCTCTTTACAATAGTTTTTAATCGACGATATTCTGGTCTGAAATCATGTCCCCATTCCGAAATACAATGCGCTTCGTCGATGGCTACAAATGAAATTTCGAGCTTTTTAAAAAAGTCTACATTATCTTCTTTAGTTAAAGTTTCAGGAGCTACATATAATAATTTTGTATTCCCATCTACTAAATCCTGCCTAACTTTTGTAGCTTCTGTTTTCGTAAGACTTGAATTTAAATAATGGGCAATTGAAGGATTGTTATCAATGCCCCGGATAACATCTACCTGGTTTTTCATTAAAGCAATCAGCGGTGAAACGATAATCGCTGTTCCATCCAACATTAACGAAGGTAGTTGGTAGCACATCGACTTACCACCACCGGTTGGCATAATTACAAAACTGTTTTTTCCAGCAAGCACATTCTCGATAATTGCTTCCTGCTGTCCCTTAAAAGTGCTGAAACCAAAATAACTCTTTAAAGCATCTTTTGGGCTTAATCCTTTCATTGTCATTTAAAATCCTTTTTTCGGAGATGTCAATAACAAATAATTCTTAATGGCATCTGCCTAAAAATAAGAAATATTTGCTTCACTTTTTATCGATTAATCTCCCTTGTATAGTTGGCTCATTAAATATAAATAAAAAATCTGTTATTTATTGTGATAATTTATAATTTGATAGATTTATGTATCCATTAAAGATAGTATTATTATACAATCAGCTAAATAAAATGATAACCAAATAACAATTCGGCAAATATCAATTTGTTGTATCAACATAAAATCCTTGTAGCTCTTTTACATATAATATTTTAATAATCCAATGAAACATGAAATATTACAATAGTATAAATACAATTATCATGTCGCATAATGATTAATCCATACTAAATCTGTTATTTTTGCCACCGTTTGGAAGATCAGAAAAAAATAGGAGAAGCAGAAAAAGAAATGACATTTCTCGAGCATCTCGAGGAATTGCGTTGGCGCCTTGTGCGTTCATCTATTGCCATCTTTGTTTTTGCCATTATAGCATTTCTTGGCAAATCAATTATTTTCGATAAGATATTATTTGCACCCCGATCAGCAGATTTTCTTACCTATCGTCTTTTTTGTGATTTATCACACCTACTTACGCTGGGCGATAAACTTTGTATGGGAGACGTAAACATTACGCTTCAAAACATCGACATGAGCGGGCAATTCTCAATGCATATCATGGTAAGTATGGTTGCGGGTTTGATCATGGCATTTCCTTTTGTGATCTATCAGTTTTGGTCATTTCTAAAACCAGGCTTAAAACAAAAAGAGATAAAAAGTGCAACAGGAATTGTGTTTTATAGCTCTATCCTGTTTTTTATTGGTGTGTTATTTGGTTATTTTATTATTGGTCCACTTTCATTACAATTTCTGGGTAGTTACAGAGTAAGCGAATCGGTTGAAAGCGCAATTAAACTCAATTCTTATATTTCTACCCTGGTATCGATTACATTAACAACTGGCCTGGTATTTGAATTGCCCATATTTATTTACTTTTTTACAAAAATAGGTTTAGTAACACCCGAATTTTTAAAGAAGTACAGAAAGCATGCTTTGGTTGTGGTTTTAATTCTATCAGCAGTTATTACCCCTCCCGACATTACCTCGCAAGTTTTAGTAGCATTGCCTATTATGCTTTTATATGAATTGAGTATCGGGATATCTCGCCGGGTTATTAAACAACAAGAAAAAGAGGAAAGAGAAAATAGCTAGTTTACCTGATGAAATTTATTTTAAATTCACATTGCTGAAAATAAAAACAAGAAATGATTTTAAGAGCTGAAAATCTTGTTAAAAAATATAAAAACCGAGTTGTGGTTAATGAGGTTAATGTTGAAGTTAACCAAGGAGAGATCGTAGGACTATTAGGGCCTAACGGAGCAGGAAAAACCACTACATTTTATATGATCGTAGGTTTGATCAAAGCCAATAAAGGAGAAATTTATCTGGACGATAAAAACATTACCAAAGAGCCGATGTATAAACGAGCCCAATTGGGTGTGGGTTATTTACCCCAGGAGGCTTCCGTTTTTCGAAAATTGAGCGTAGAAGATAATATCCGTGCTGTTCTTGAAATGACCAAACTTTCGAAAGCGGAGCAATCAGCTAAAACCGAAAGCTTACTTAAAGAATTCGGATTAGAACACGTACGAAAAAACAGGGGAGATTTTTTATCCGGTGGCGAAAGAAGAAGAACCGAAATTGCCCGGGCTCTTGCTGTTGATCCTAAATTTATATTATTAGACGAGCCCTTTGCAGGCGTTGATCCTATTGCTGTTGAAGATATTCAGGAGATTGTTGCACAGCTTAAAAAACGCAATATTGGTATTCTGATCACCGATCATAATGTAACCGAAACGCTTTCAATTACCGATCGGGCTTATCTTCTTTTTGAAGGTAGCATTTTAAAAGCCGGCACCGCCGAAGAATTGGCCGCTGACGAACAGGTCAGAAGGGTTTATCTGGGTAAAAATTTCGAATTGAAAAGAAAGGTTTAGTTTTCCTTATCAAGGTGAAACGAATAATGCTCCATTACCTGGTTTACCAATAGTTTTTTGCAAGCCTCATCTACCTTTGCTTTGGCAGATTTTTCATCTTTAGCTTCCACAAAAAGTGTGATGTGTTTACCAATTCTTACATTGGTAATTTCATTTAATCCGAGGTTTCCCATACTGTTAGATACGGCTTTTCCCTGTGGGTCGAGCAAAGCTTCGAGGGGCATAATATCAATGTGTGCTTTGAATTGCATTTTTATTAAAAATTTGATTGATCAATGAATATAATATATATATAACAATAAGAAGTGGAACAGCTAAATTTCCGACGGTAATAAACAGAACAAATGCTACTGCTAAAAGACCGATCTGAGGAATGTAATTTTTAATCCCCCCCCCTCTTAATTTAAGCGAAAACATGGGCAAAGGTGCCAGCATTAAGCTTGCAATAATAATTACGAGTATTGCTAAAAATATATTATTCGAAAGTAAATCTACTATGAATCTCCAAAATTCGCTTTCATCATGTAAGGAAATGGCATCTTTTAATACGATGGGTAGAAAAGCAAAAAACAATCCACTCGAAGGGATAGGAAGCCCGATAAAAGAGGTGGTCTGACGTGTGTCGTTATTAAATATTGCGAGGCGAATCACCCCGGCAATTGCGATCCAAAAGGCTATTAACGGAAACCAAAACATTTCCCATCCGATAGGTCTGTCATAAAGCTCAACGGGCATGTATGCCATTAAATCTTTTAGGTCATTTAGCCACATCATTTTATATACGATCATCGCAGGTGCTAATCCAAACGAGATCGCATCTGCCAATGAGTCCAGATCAGCACCAATGGGAGATTGAACTTTTAATGCACGGGCAGCCATGCCATCAAATAAATCGAAAAAAGCAGCCAAAAGAATTAACCAACCGGCTAAATAAAGTTTGCCATTCATCGTAAACAAAATGGCCAAAATACCGGCACATAAATTTAATAAGGTAAGTATGTTAGGTATGTGTTTTTGCAGCTTCATTTACTGGACGTAAAAGTAAATATTTAAAAACAACACGTCTATAATTATACAGGTGTTTGAATTTTTCATTTCAAATTTACAAAATAGGAGTATTTCGGGCTCGTTTTTATTTTAGGTTTGAAACAATTTTTTTATAAAATAGCTGTTTATCCTTTTATCAATACAGAATATAAGTATTTTTATCCCGCCAGGAAAACTAAAACATGAAGCGAATCCTATTATATCTATTACTTTTTAGTTCTTCATTCGTTATTGGCCAATCAAAATATTCAAACGAATTTTTAGCAATCGGAACCGGTGCCCGCGCAAAAGCTATGGGTAATTCATTTGTAGCTATTGTTGATGATGCAACAGCAGGATATTGGAATCCGGCTGGTTTGCTGGGCATTAAAAGCAACCTGCAAATAGCACTGATGCACTCTGAACAGTTTGCAGGAATAGCTAAAAACGATTTTGCTGCTGTTGCTTTTCCGATTGATGAAAAATCGACTTTGGCGTTTTCTTATATCCGTTTTGGTGTTGATGATATTCCAAATACTTCACAATTGATAGATGCCGAAGGAAATATTAATTACGATCGGATAACTTCTTTTTCGGCTGTGGATAATGCTTTTATTGCTTCCTACGCCCGAAAATTAAATGTAGAAGGACTTTCGTTGGGAGGTAATGTAAAAATAATCAGACGTATTATTGGCGAATTTGCCGATTCCTGGGGTTTCGGATTAGATGCCGGAGCACAGTACAAGAGAAAAAGCTGGCAATTCGGTGCTACTTTTCGAGATTTTACAGGAACCTTTAATGCATGGAATTACACCCTATCAGAGGAATTTAAAGAAGTATTAGATCGAACCGGAAACGAGCTCCCATCTAACGGAACAGAGGTTACTGCGCCTAAGTTGATCCTTGGTGCAGCATGGGGAACTCCAATGGGTGAAAAATTCGACTTCCTTGTTGAAATTGATCTTGATATGACTTTTGATGGCAGAAGAAACACTATGATTGCGACTGATTTTGCAAGTTTCGACCCACACCTTGGGGTAGAATTCGGCTTTAAAACAATAATCTACATCAGGGCCGGTATTAATAATCTTCAGTTTAGTACTGATCAATTCGATAAAAAAACACTTAAGGTTGAACCAAGCATTGGGATTGGCATAAGATTAGGACATTTTTATATCGATTATGCACTTACCAATGTAGGAAGTGCGTCAGGTACATTGTATTCCAATTTGTTTTCTCTTAAATTTGATATCTTTAAGAAAAACAAAGATACGTGATACTCAGAATCCTTTTATTTATTGGATTACTTTTTCCCTCTCTACTCTTTTCCCAAAGCTTTGGAAACGAATGGATAAATTATGATCAACAATATTACAGGTTTAAAGTAGCCGAAACCGGTATTTACCGTATTGGTAAACAGGCATTGATTAATTCAGGAATCCCCATTGATGCTATCAACCCAAAGAATATTCAGGTTTTTGGAAAAGAAAAAGAACTTTTTATTTATATCAAAGGAGAGGAAGATGGTTCGTTTGACGATAACGATTTTATCGAATTTGTTGGCTATAAAAACGATGGCAGTTTAGACTCCCTGTTATATGATAATCCGGAGGATATGCTTAATCCGAATTACAGCCTGATAAATGATACTCTTACTTATTATGTAACATGGAATAATGCCACAAATAATCGGAGAGCAACACTCGAATC
>Ga0164315_10002363_pt1 | contig 14465 bp, 23 predicted proteins | sample GuaBasSedimGuay6_FD_113737 | JGI IMG/M metagenome (GOLD analysis project Ga0164315, IMG submission 113737) | Subseafloor sediment microbial communities from Guaymas Basin, Gulf of California, Mexico - Guay6, Core 4569-2, 0-3 cm | ecosystem: Environmental > Aquatic > Marine > Hydrothermal vents... | reverse complement strand
TTGTACATTTCAAAATAGGTTTATATTTGCCCTCGCTTAATAGCAGGTGCCTTAGCTCAGTTGGTAGAGCAATGGACTGAAAATCCATGTGTCCCTAGTTCGATTCTTGGAGGCACCACTTTTAAATTTACAATCCCTTTACAGTCAATAGATTGTAAAGGGATTTTCTTTTAACAGCGTGTTTTACAGCGTTTTATGAACTCAAGAAAAAAGGAGGTACTACCTCCCGTTCCCTTTACTTAAAGCTCTATCTAACCATTCCGTGCATTAGCTTTTCGATATGTTTAGGACTATATCTTTTCTGATTACCAATTCTTGTCGAAATCTTAATTTCTCCACATCTTTCTTTTTTGATTAATGTAGTATCACTCTTGATTCCAAGCAAAAACTTGACCTCCGAACTAGTATATAGTCTAGCTGCGATTAGTTTATTAAACCAATCTTCATTTTCTATTCTCATAATATTTGGGAATTAAAAATCTTGTAGATTGCTCATTTGCGGCAAGGTAATAGAGATTACCTGAATAATAAAGCATAGCCGTTATGCACATCTGGCATCGTTTTGTGAGATGTAGAACCTACAAATTATCTCCAACTTTAACCAGTTATGTGCAATAGAACTACTAATAAATGACTTAAACAAGTTTTTGTTGTATTTTCTTTTATATTTTCATTTTATTTCTGAGATGGTTGTTTTATTGGCTCACTTTCACCTCCCTATCTAGGCTAGAATTAACTGAAATATTATAATTATCTAATTGGAATTGCAGAGCCAGTTACGATAGCTCTTGGAAACAAATTTCTTGCAATAGTCAAAGCACTAACTGAAGAATATGCCCCTATGCGTAACTCGGCTGGCATTCCTTTTATAAGTATTCGAACTAAAAATTCTTTTAATCTAGATTCTTTGATGAGATTCTTTTTTATTGGTACTAATCCATCTTCAATTAGAGTGAAATTTTGAGTTAGTATATTTAATTGATGCTCTGTTACTTTATATTTCATTATTAATATTGTTTTTTATCTTCAGGATTAATAAGTTTATTTGAAAGTCTAGCAATTGCATTTCCAATTCATCTATTATCTTATTTATATTCGATTTATCCTTCATAATTATATATGAGATGTGAATTTGAATCTCATCCTGTATATAAATATCATCAATTATTTTGTTCTCTATATTTTCTTAAAAAAATATAGAAAAAAAAATTTTATAAATCACTTTTAATTTATGATTTTCAAATTCCAAAAAAAATTTTACATATGGGAATGCGTATATACACTGATTATCAGCACTTTACATATAAGGCGGGATACCTCAGAAGGTATTCACTTGATATACAGATAGTTATGATTATAGCGATGAAATAAAATTATATTAAAAGAAAATTAGCAACACCCCTCCCACATAAAGGTTCCATATCGTAGTGAAGCCGCCAACTTATTTGGTGTATTTACAGTCTTTTACTGCCTGTTCTAAAGCTTTTAGGTACCTATAACACTATCAATATGAAAGTTTAAGTACAATGTTGAGATTTTTATTGATTGTTTAGGCTATTTATTAATAAAAAGATTATGAAGCTCCCAAAAAAGAATGATAAATCAGAAATCCTTGTAGTTCGAATGGATAAAGCCACAAAAAAGAAGCTTCTGGAGCTTTCAAAAAAGAGTAAATATGGCAAAAACAGCTCTGAAGTTATTAGAACCCTTATTGAAACAGCTTATAGAAGATAATATTTAGGTAATAATTGCAGTGTGTAATAAACTAATAAAGCAAGCATATGGTATTTCTAAATCAGGTCTACCTTATGATAAGAACTATGTTTCAAAATTAGCTTAATAAAGCTTGTTTTTTAGCTCAGTTCTTTGTTAGCTATAGTTATATATTAAGGTTTTTTGTTTGTTCTTCGAGTGATTATTCTGAATATTAAAATTGTCAGAAATATGAAAACTATAAAAACTAAAATCCTGAATTTTAAAGTCATTTCAGGTTCATTATCACCCCAAGGCTTACCAAAACTCAAGGAAGCTACTACGGCTTCTAAAGCCCCTATTAATAACCTTCCTTTTATATCTATTGATTCCCCAACAGGAGTAATTGCTGTAAAAATGCCATTAAGAAATCCTGTAACTGGAAAACTCAAGACAAATGCCATTATCGTAGCAATTACTGAATGTCCTCTATATTTTTTGTTAAAGAATCTCATATTATAGCTAACGTTTATGTATAACGTCTCGTGACGGGTTTATTTCTTTAAGTATTCCGCCTAACTCCAAAGCTACAAAGAAAGGTTGGAATACCCAGTAGGATTCAGCCGTTATGAGCGTTATATGTTGTTAGTAAATGTATTTATTCATTAATAAAAGGGTTTATCTCAACTTTTTTCATAGTACTATAATCGTCTTCATCTCCATTCTCAATTCTGATAAGTAATGTGTCTTTCGTTTTGTTGAACTCATATGAGTAAGTCATTTCTTTTTTAATTATAGTATCAAATAATCGGATATTTTTCAAATAAATTTTGGAATCATCAACTGTCCAACTAGAATTCGTATGAAAGCCACCATTAAATCCATCCAATATTAGCGAATCTTTATAAAAAGTCAATACATTTTTAGTGTGATGGGTTTCGAAGGATTCCCAAATTCCAAAGAGGTCCTTTTTTGAATTATCTGGTTCACAACCTATTTGGATATAAACCAAAAATAAGAATATCAATGCTTTTGTGTATTTCATTTAATTACTGCCAAGGGGTTTGTATAACGAAAGTGGCTATTGTTAGCATTGCTTTTTTTCGTTTTTTTTAGATTTAAAGGTAGTTGATTATTTGTTCTAAGTTTAATGCCTGTGACCATCTTAGCCATTTATGTTATACGTTATTGTGTAATGTTTTTATTTTGTGCTAATCGGTTAACTTTAGGTTGAATTATCCAAATTCCAATGAAATAAAACCATAATAAAAAGAATTCAAGAACGAAATCCCCAAAATTAACTTTTCTTTTTAATTCAATAGTTTTTATTGTTTTTGCTACTAAGAACATTGTATGAAAAATTCCAAACATCGAAACCAGATGTAGAGGTAGGATTATTGCTATAATCCAATTTCCAATTTCAAATCCATTGAGGTGCATACCAATAAATTTTCCTGATATATATAACATCAAAATAATTAAATATATAAGTGGAAAGAAGAAAAAGAACTTGAATTTTGTTGTGATTAATTTGAACTCATTTGGAATCTTTTTATTCAATCCGACTGCTAACGACCAAAACCAAACAAACACAAGACCCATGGATAAAATCATCATCATAGGCAATAGGCTCAAAGAAAGTAACATATTACTATCGTTTGAATTTAGACCAGATTTAATATTAAAAATGGGATAACTTTGGAAGATGAGAGGAACGCCTAATAACAGAATAAATATTTGCCAATGTTTGGCTTTTAAAAATAGGTTTATCATTTAGTTTCGTGTTTTTTACATTAACGTTTATGTATAAGGTTAATTTTGTGGTTAAGAAACTAAATTATTAATAATGGAACGAACCAGAGGACATTCCGAAGGAATTTCCAAGTAGGCTTGAACAAAGCAATTAATTTTATATGGTGTTAGGCACTTTTTTTATTCAACTTCTTTTCGAACCCATTCTTTTAACTCTTCAGGGTTTAATTTAATCAATTTTTCAATATTCTTGTCTTTTTTCATTCCTTTACCTTTATTAGCAGAATAGACTTTCATTAGGCTTTTAAATCCTTCTATATTCGCTTTGATAGCATCTTCCTTTTCAGATGGGTTTTCTATTGCAAATTTTGCCCACCCTCCAAGAAAAGATGTAAGTAATTCAGGATTCTTTTTAGTTAAATCGATTTGAAAAGCTTGTAATCCAATTGAAATAGTTGGCGTGCCCATAATCCATTTCAATACAAAAGCATTCGTATTTTTTCTTTTAGTTGTTTGTTCTTCAATACTCGTATTCTCTAACCAATTTATTCCATTTACAACATCCGTTTCATATTTTGCATAATCAGATTCTTTCTCTAGTTGTATGTTTTTGGGAATTTCAAAATCCTGTGCGAAAATCAGTTGAGTTGTTAAAAGAAGAATTGTAATTGAAATAAATTTGATGTTTTTCATAGTGTTTTATTTTTGGTTAAAATTAATATTTTTATGTGTTAGAATCATTCTATATTCCTCTATTTAGCAATTTTGGTTATGTGTTATTGTAAGTAGTTTTTATTCAAATTCAAGATTGATTCTTAAGTTACTGATTGTTTCATAAAACTTTTCGTTGGTCAAGGGTCCTATGAGGCTATCGTTTTTCTTTTGAATGATGAAATACTCTAATATCCCAGTATTGTTGTCTCTAGAAGTAAGTGGGTCACGGATAGCAATAATGAATTTATTATCTGAATTTACCTTAAGAACATCTCCTGTTATTATAATCTTTTCGTAAAAGTACCTTTCTGGTGAATTATAGATAATTGCACCATCTGAAAAACCTACATCTACTGCTTCGTCTTTGTCTAAATAGAAATAATTATCACCCAAATCTGCATTAGACCACTTACAACTTGAAATGATGCAAAAAATAATTCCAATAATAAAGTATCTCATTGTTATTTTTTCATATTATGGCTAACGGTCTTGTGTATGGTTTCGTTGCGTGAAAATCCTTGCGGATTTTCAGATTAAGAAACCAAGATAGTAAAAATGCTAGGAATTTCCGATAGGAAATTCAGCAGCAATGAACTATACACGGTGTTCTACGTAGTTTTTATTTCAGTATTTCTTTAATTTCATCTATTTCTCTTTCGGACAATTCAAACCATTCTCCACGCAATCTTTTGTTTTCGTATGCTTTATGCAATGAACTTTCAAAAGCTAAAGCAATTTTTCGATTAGAAAATTCCTTTGAGGTTTTTAGTTCGATTGTCGGTTTTTCGCTTTGTAAAGTTTTCTCTCGATATTCTGGATTATTGGAAATTCCAATTTTGTAATAACCATTCGCCAAATCTTTCATTAAGTATAAGTGACAAATCTCTGTTAAACTAACGTTGTCTTTAAAATCAAGTTTTGATAATGGCTTATAATTCTCAATTCCGTTAACTATTTTGTTATAGCCAACGAATAGTTTTTTCAATTCTATTTGCAAGTTTTCTTTATCTTCATAATTATGTCCATTTCCGAAACTTCTCATTCCCTCAATCTTTCTATTTCCAGAAGTTAAAATTCGCCAGTCTTTAATTAGATTTTGGGATAAACTATCCAAATCCTCTTTGTATAATAAAATTCTGTTTTCGTAAACTTGTTTATATGTGTCATTTAAACTATTATATAAATGAAAAGATTTTTTTTCTATGTCAAATTCCAAAACTTCATTGTGCTCAAATAATATATAAAACTTGTCTCCAGCGTCAAGCATATAGTCTTTACTTGGATGTCTTAAAATCAAATAATCTTTTCCTTCCAAGTGATTTACAGTCAGAAAAAGTCGATTAATATCTGGTTTAGTTGAAACCATATTGATAGTTCCATTCAGAACTTTTTCGTAAAATTCATTTCCAGCCAATGATTCCCATTCAAGATTGAATTTTTTAGTAAATGGGTCAGATTTTGAAATTGGAATGTTTGTCATTTGTTGGTTTCTTAATCTATTACACAACGGCTTGTATAATGATTTGTAACAGTTTTATATCTTTATATATTCAACTTACTCCAAAGCTACAAATAAAGGTTGGAATACCTAATAGGATTCAGCCGTTATGAACGTTATATGTTGTTCGGCACAGTTTTTATTTTTTTTCAATTTCAATCCCACCAATTTCTGTATCATTCGCATTGGAATCAGTCCCTTTAAGCAAAAGTAAAGTCCTTTTTCTTCTGTCTTTGTATTGAAGCTCAGTCATTAATTGGTCAGGATTGTTTTTTAGTTTTTGTATTCTTTGGTTATAATAGTCGTAAACATTAGTATTTTGCTGATAAACATAATCATATTCTAAAATTGCCTTTTCCAACTCACCTTGTATTTCGTAGAGGTTTCCAATATACCATTTGAAGTCGTGATTTACATCTGCAGCTTGTTCAAGTAGTTTCATTGCTTTACCATAGTCACCTTGTTTAACATAACAGCCAGCTTTATTTGCCTTATTTCTTGGAGAATCAAAAGATAAAGATTCATTTTTTTGAAAACGTTCAAGAGCAGAGTCAATACTGTCTTTGTCATAATAAATTTCACCAACAATAACGTGAAGATTAGACACCTTCCATTTATCTAAAGATTTATCATTATCTATTAAGGAATCAGCATAATTAACACCTTCTTTTAAGTTTCTATCGGCACGTTTATACAATTCCTCAATTTTATCTTCCCAAGCATAAACTTCTTTATTCTGTTGTTCAGCTTGTTTAGAGAAATCTTCTCGGATTTGTTCCATAAAATCATTCGTTTTGGTTTGCCTTTGATTGCAGCTTACCATTAAAGTCAATGTTAATAGTATAGTAATAGTTCGTTTCATTTTAATTGTGGGTAACGTGTTTGTATAATGAAAGTTGCGTTTTGGTAAACGCAATTATTAGTTGGTTAAATCTACTATTTATTGGTTTTAGAATCATTCTATATTTCTCTATTTAGCAATTTTGGTTAAACGTTGTTGTAAACAGTTTCAATCTAATATTTCTTTTTGTAAATCAATCAACAACTTTATTTTAGACTTTTGATTAATTTCGTAATTCACATTTCCCTTCTTTTCCTCAGAAAACTGCATTTCCCAAGTCGATTTACCTATTGATTTAAAAAAATGGTCATCTTGAGTGTATATATTATAATCCCAAACATCTTCATGTACAAATTCAATATAATCACCATTTTTCATAGTTACAGGAAGAACTTCTGCCTTTTTTATAATATCTAAATTATTAAATACCTCTGTTAGTCTCTGGCAATCTTTTAATTCTATTTGTTTATTCAAGATGCAATCTGAATACTTTTGAATAAAACAGTTCTCTTCAATAATCCAGAATAAATATTTTTCTTCGTAATCAATGCAATCCGTTTCTATAAGAGGTATCATATTACCCCCGCTATTCATTTTGTATTCAATTAATAGTTCAATACCAGAATTAAGTAAACTATCTTTTTTAAAATCAAATTCATTTTTCACACTTTGTGAATAACAAAAACTGCAACCCAAATAAATAAGAAAAGTAAGTTTCTTTAAAAATGAATTCATGTTTAATTGTTTACAACGGTTTGTTTATGGTCTCGTTGCGTGTTTAAAGGTAAGGCAATCATTATACCGTTTTCTATGATTTATATCATTAAAACGCCTCTAATTAAGGAATGAGCTATACAAGATGTTGTCTGCTGGTTTTAACTTATTCTTTTATTCCAAATGGCTTCCATTCTCGATTTAACCTTAATGTTGTTATAGAATGCATTAATTCGTTTAATTCCTCTTGAGTCGATTGCTCCGCTGATATATTCTCCGTTTTCAATCTTGAATTTTGCATCAACTTTTCTGTCTCTTGATTTCACATGAAAATGAGGTGGATTATGGTCATTAGAATAAATTATGATTTGCATATTTCCAAGAGTTGAAATCCTCTCTCTGGTTTCAATTCCTTGAAGTAATATATTTAGGTCTTCGCTAAAATATCTTTCCAAAATTGGAGTCAAAATTAATTCCTCAATGCTTGGTTTCATAATTTCAATTCTACTGGGTCATAGTGATTAATCCCCTTTCTTATGTTTGTGTGGCTTTAGTGATGGCGTGTTTCCAGGAGTATTCTTATTATCTCGTTGTCGTCTGTCTGGTTTGCCCGTTGATTTAGCAATTCTTTTTGGACCTTTTTTAATTCCCATAATTTTCCTTTTTAATTAATTTTAATAAGTATCTAAAGTATTATCAAAGAATTTAATCTAAAATGATATTTATCACAACAGAAAACAGTTTTTCAATAAATACCCCATCTAGTAATAAAACTAGACGGGGTTGGGAGGTAATAAAATATAAGTCGATTTATACATTCCTAAATAGTCTCCCCTTGAGTTATATTCACAATTGATACTTTGGTTTTTTCAAAATAATACCATACCCTTAAATAAGGGTAATCTTTAATATGCTTAAAATAACTAGGGAGTATGTAAATGTAATAAAATTATTAATTAGATAAATACATTTCGTCTGACAATTTCATTATAAAATTGAAATTTTCATTCATAAACTTAATATCCTCGGCTTCATTATCCTTCTTAAATCCAAATACACTAAATTGACCTTCATCCACAATGAAACCATGTTTATTTTGATAACTAAACTTTATTTTCTGTAACTCTTTATTGTTTACAATACAACTTTTATCATTATAAAGATTCCCTTTATACATCATGAAACAAGTTCTCATATTCATGAATTTACTTAGATTATTACGTGTTTTATCATACTCGAATTTCTGATAACTATTATTTAATATATTTTGAATTTTAGGGAGGCTTTCACTATCAGATTGATGACTGTGAGTTATCAAAACATAATAATCATTAGTTTTATTAATTATAGTATCCTGAATAATATTTATTCCTACCTTCTCTTCAGAAGGAAAGCCTTCCTTTTCTATTAATTTTATTAATAATTCATCAATATGCTCAGTCGTAGCCCTTAATTTTGACCTTTCAAATTCCCCTCGTGCTTGCTTTACATAGACACGTTGGTCCATATCTACCAATTCCTTTAGTCCAATAATTAATTCTTGATTTAATCCCTCTTCGTATTGTTTATATAACTCAGAAAATTCTAATAAAAACAAATCCCATTGTTCTGTTCTTTTTAATTTTCTAAATATTTCTGCATCAAAATAAGAAAGGGAAACACCTTTTAACACCAGTTTTTTAGACCATTCAATAGCAGAGTCATAATCTCTTGATATAATAGATGTGCGTACTGCATTATGCATATCTCTAGCAAACACATAATGTTTTTTATCTATTAGATTATTATATTCATCTCTAGCAGCTCCATATTGTTTTTTTATAAGATAATCTTCCGCTGCTTCTACAGTTTGATAATACCAAGGAGTTATTGACTTAGAAACAGAGTCTTTATATAACTCTTGTACGTTATTACGAATAATTACTTTATAATCTTCTGTATTTTTTTTATGTTTCTTATTTAGCTTAACTTTCTGTTTCCTTGTTTCTTCATCGTCAAACACTAATTTACCTATTTCAAAAATTTCAGTATAACAATTTTCTAAACTAAAAGCTAGAATAGAAGTACTATCAATTTTGGATTCTATTTCAAATTCTCTAATACCTCCAATGTTAGTGTTATGAAACACATATTTTTCTAAATAGAAAGAGGGGAATGTGTCTAAGACTACTAATTTTTTTATCTCTTTCCCTTTATGTTTTACAATGTATTTTGTAGTTGTTCCATTAACAAAAAACAGTTCAGAATATGATTGTTGTGTTTCTGAGGTTTTATGATTTTGAGAATAGGCATTCGTCAAATATGGTTCATAATATAATTTATTGATAGTATCTTTTTTTAGCCCAATAAAAACTTTAATACTATTATCATTATTCCAATCATTAAAAAACGTATAATTAAAATCTTTTTTAGACCATCCTTTTTTTACAGTCCCTTTAATTTTAATATGATTATTCTTTGAGTTGAATACTATATTCTCAAATGCTACATCTAAATAAAATAACTTAAAATTTTCAGTAAGAGAGCTATTTGTTCTGTCTAGATTAGCATGCTCTATCTCATAATTATGCAACCCTTTATACTTTCTGTCGTCTACAAAATAAGGCAATGTATCTCCTTTTCGGACTTCTCTTATATGAAAGAAATTGTTTGCATTTATATGATTTTTGTGCCACCAAAAATTATAAATTTGTTTGTCTATTTGATATGATTCTAACTCTTGCTGATTAAATAAAGTCGTCTCTTGCGAAATAGATATTGCATTGAAAACAAAAATGAAAGTAACAGTAATTAGCACTTTTGATAGTACATTCATAATTTATTGATAAAAATTCAACGCTTCCATTTTAGAAGTGTCTGAATTGGAAACTTCAACTATTATTCTTTGACCTGTTCCACAAATACAAGCTTCACAGTATATGTCCAAGGGTGAATTAGTGTCAAAGGTCATATTTAAAATACTAACCTCTTCGCTTTCCAAATACACCGTCACAGCAATTTCAGTTTCACTGTTTGAATCATTTTCTCCTGTATTCCAAGGGTCTGCACATTTGGTTTGATTCCAATAAAATAGAACTTCGGTTTCCACCGAATCATCATCGTTATTACACCCATAAAATGAGACTAAAATCAAAACAAAAAATGTGTAATAAATTCTTTTCATAATGCTTATTTAGTTTGTGGCTAATGGTGTGTATAACGAATTTAAAGCTTTAATATTCCGTCTAACCTCAAAGCTATAGGAAATTCAGCCGTTATTAACGTTATGTGGTATTTTGTATCTAGTGCTTTCTTTTTATTCTCCCCATAAATGGTAAATTGTCATTTCTCTATTGTCAGAACTCAATAGTATAAATCCATTTTCATTAGTAGAATCATCAGTTCCAGGTTCAAAAATATGCCAGCTTGTTTTAAATCGGTAAAGAGTGAAATCCGTTTCTATCCAACGAGGAAAAGATTCCGAATTAGTATTTGATTTTTTTGATTCGGGTTTAAAGTTTTTAAGTGGAAGATTAATAGTCGGTTTTCCTAAATCCGTCATATTAGTCAAGTCCACTTTTTTATATTCCGTGCTATCTATTAATTTCCAATCATTTTTAGAAGTAAATTCAGTTAGTTCTTTTATGCTAAATTCAGAATCATTATCCGCAATCCAATTTATAGTCAACGTTCCACCAAAAGGTCCTTGGTCATTTTGTTTTTCTGTAATTAAATCGGTTTCATAATTCAGCCAAAATCCTGATGGTGTGGTTTTATTACACGATATAAAACTCAACGTTATTATTAATATTAGAACTTTTTTCATTCGTTAGATTGGCTTTTTCGCATTGGTGGCAACGGTTTTGGTATGATTTCGTTGCTGACAATTCCTGTCGTAGTTGTCCGTTAGACAATGAGTTAAAGACTGTGTTACCACACGTTTTTTTATTTAGGTTCTTCTTTTTTAATTCTCTTAACTATTTTTTCCACTTTAGATAAATCAATTTCAATTTCGTTTAATTCAGCTTTTAACAATTGCCCATTAATACCAAAGCCAAAAAATAAAATTTCGTTATTCTTTTCTTGTAAAATGAATGTTGTCCAATTCCCTGTAAGCATAATGTCAAATCCATTAATTTTCAATAATTCCCATCCTTGCGAATCCCATTTTCTATAAGGATGTATTGAATTTGTTGACATTAAAAATCGATTGTCGAAAAAAATTGTATCAGTTGATTCGCCTAATTTTAACTCGAACACTTTATGTAATAATTTCTGATTCCAATCCGAATTGTTTTTTAACGAATCTGGAATTTTTTTATAAACTAAATTATCACCTTCTTTAGCTTCAAATATTATACTGTGTTTATTAAATCGCTCAATTCTCATTTTTTGATTATCCTCAGTATTATTAGACCAAGTCTTAATAATATTTCCATATGAAAAGTACGATTTTGTATATGGTGTTCCGTTACTCCCTATCATATAGGAATTCATTTTTTGGTTCTTAATATCCACAAGAGTTGAACTCAAAGAGACATGTGTCTCTTCACCTAAATTAATTGTATGATGTATAATCCATAATCCATTAATTTTTTTATTTGAGTGGTAAATGAAGTAAACTCCAAATAGAATTAAAATACAAAATATTATTACAGTTTTTCTTTGCATCAAATATGTAGTAACGTAGGGATAAACACACCTTTTATTCCCTTTTAATAATTTCCATAAAGATACAAATATCCTTTCATCTCCAATGAAAGAATATTTCCAAATTAAGCTGCAAGTATTGATAAGAAACCTCAACCTTGAATCAAGCCCCTTGGACCAATATAAAGCATTTTAAACCGTTCACAAATCTGTTTCAGCAACTTTTACTGTTGTTTGAAAAGAGTCCTCTGAGGTGCTTTAAAATCATGTTGAGGTGATTGAAGATGGGGAGTATTAAACAAGAGTTAATAAATCATTAAACTGAGCAACATAACAAAAATTAAACCTTAGTAAGGCAATAGAGTATCAAACATTAAATAATAAGTAATTATTCCGCCTAATGAGAGTAGGGTAATTAAAACTTTATGTGCTGATTTAACATTCTTAATAAAATAACTAACGATGGCAATAGTTAAAAAAAGTACTATAATAAACAAAACATTCTCAGCTACCAATGTTCTAATTTTATATATATCAACTTCTAGTTTTATAAGTAGATACATTAAGTAGGGTATAGATATTAGAATAACATCAAAACCAACTAATACTTTAATAATATTTCTCATTAAGGCTTTTGTATGTTTTTATCAGTTTTTCAGCTTTCTCATCCATTGAAATAGGAATAGAATTGTTGATATTCCAATTCCAATATGTGGAGTATAAGTCGCCCAAGCACCATTAAATATTTGAATTAATATATAAAGTGTAAATCCATTTATTAGAATTATTAAAAACGTCAGAATACCATTTCTGAAGTTTTTTTTCTTTCTCCAAATATTAAGTGATATAATGATTTCGACTATTGCGATTAAAATTGGAATATATCCCCAAAATATTTCTTCTAAATCCATTATACAATTAATTGTTCAACTTCCTTTTTGTCGGTCAAGTTATTAATCCATATCAAGTTTGAAATGTATTTCTTACTCAGACTAAATTCATATTGTTTGTGTTTTTTGAGTTGCTCTACCCGAACTGATATAAATGCTAATTCACTATTATCGGGGTCATTGTGATAGGATAATGAGAAATAATATTGGTATTGAGCAACACCTGTGTTCTCGTAGGGTCTGAATTCGAGGATTCTTTTTAGTCTTCCATAATCATCTGAGTCTATACCAAACCGAAGATTTAAAGTTTCCACATTAATTTTGAGTCTAATTAGAGACGAAAAAACATTGTCAACCTTAGAAGCTTCCAGTAATTCAATCATATTGTCTTTATTGTCTCTCATTTTTAATAAATAGCTTTATTCTTTGCTATTGTTGTAAATTGTTTTTACTTATCAAATCTCCAATAACTCCATTGCTCATCAGCTATGTCCCATTTAATTTTTAGAGTGTCTTTGGTTAAATTTATAATAGTGCCCTCATGATAGAAATCACTATTATGTATTATTAATTTGTTTTTTATTATCGTGTATTTTGACCTCTCAAAAAAGTCAACTACATAAAATTCCTTATTTGTAATTCTAATTTCTGCGTCACCACCTTCATCTATTCCCCAAACACCAAACAATAATGTAGTGTCTACTTGATTAGTTTTAAACTCAACTTTACTTTTCAATTTTACATCAGGTTTACAATTGTATATAAACAAGGAAAGTAGTAAAATAGGAATGAATTTCTTTAGCATTTTTAAATTTACTCTTTATTGTTTTTACGTTTCTTTTTAACCTCTTTTTTTAACAAACTTTTTTGAGAACATTGGTTTAATTCAGAATTTGGGTCTTGAGCTTGCTCGTCAAGTTCAGCTTTAGTCAAACCCTTAAAATTCTTTTTAGTTATGTGTATGCTTTTTGACATTCGTTTATTTGTTTTTATAAATTGGCTTTATTTCCACCAATCTTTATATTTTATTTTTTTATTGTTTTTTATATTAAGATTTGGCACTTGATTGTTCAGAAGGACATCAAGCCAACCATTACTTATATATTTTTCTGAAACATTAAATTCGCCAACTCCAATATCAAAATCTTCATTTGCATTAGGAACTCTCCTATCTGCCCAATTACAAATTTTTTCTATTCCTGAAGAGTTGCTTTTCCAGCTTCCGATAAATGCATTGTTAGAATAACCATCCGAATGGGATTGTATATTATCATAAACAATTTGGTCTCTTTTGCTTAAGTACCATTTAGTATATAATTTCCCTTTGAAAACCCCACTGTGTTCTTGTTGTTGAGTATTTTCATTGAATTTATATTCAGCGATTAGTATTCCTTGTTTTTTAATTCCTTTGCCTTTGAATTCGTCATCTACTCCAAAGTGAAATTCTTGAACTTCTCTGATTTCAGTAAGTAATATGGTTCCATTAAATTCACAGATTGTTTCTTTTACCCAAGACTTTCCTTTTACAAAATATTCATTTTGATTGTTTTTATTTTTCTTAATTGATATCAGTTTTATGTGAATCCTTTGATGTTCAGCTCCAATTATTCCATAAATAATTTCATTTGGCGATTGAGTCCAAACATTAGAAAAATCATATTTGAGATAATTTGTTAATTGATTATCAGATTTTAATTCACTTTCATTTAAAAAATCAATTAAGTATTCATTATTA
>Ga0164315_10002360_pt1 | contig 14471 bp, 8 predicted proteins | sample GuaBasSedimGuay6_FD_113737 | JGI IMG/M metagenome (GOLD analysis project Ga0164315, IMG submission 113737) | Subseafloor sediment microbial communities from Guaymas Basin, Gulf of California, Mexico - Guay6, Core 4569-2, 0-3 cm | ecosystem: Environmental > Aquatic > Marine > Hydrothermal vents >... | reverse complement strand
CCAAACCAGTGTTGTCGGCGCCTTTGAATCCGTTGAATATATGACGGTTGACCAATGGTACCTCGGCGGCGTGATGCGCAGCTTGCACCGGTATGCTTCTGACGCCGCAATCGTGACACTGGTGTTGCACATTCTTAAGGAATTTGTCTTCGATCGCTACCGCAGTGCGCGCTGGTTTAGCTGGGTGACAGGTGTGCCGTTATTGTGGTTGATCATACCGTTGGGCATTACCGGATACTGGTTGGTATGGGATCAGCTGGCGCTATACGTTGCCCTGATCTCATCCGAGATGTTGGATGCCTTGCCCATCTTCACCGATTCAATGGCACGAAACTTCCTCAGCGTGGAAGCACTCAGTGACCGTTTTTTCACTCTGATGGCGTTTACTCACATTATCGGGCTGCCGATCTTCCTGGTATTTGGTATCTGGATCCACGTCTTCCGTATCAACGGACCCAATATTAATCCGCCAAGAAAGATCATGATCGGTGCATTGGTGTCGATGCTCGTACTGTCGCTGGTCTATCCTGCCCTTAGCCAGGGAAAGGCCAATCCGGCCCTGGTACCGGAAAGCCTGGCGCTTGACTGGTATTACCTGTTGGTTTACCCACTCCTGAAGTACTGGCCACCTGCAACCGTCTGGGTGTTATTGATTGGTTTCAGTTTGTTGATATGCATCGCGCCCTGGTTACCACCCGCCCGCAAGCCTGCCGTGGTCAGGGTAGACCTCGAAAACTGTAACGGTTGCGGGCGCTGTGTTGATGATTGCCCGTTCAGCGCGATCGAGATGGCCCCGCGCAGCGATGGTAAAAAATATGCAAGTGAAGTCGTAGTCTTAGCCGATCTTTGTCTCAGTTGCGGCATATGTGTTGGCTCCTGTCCCACGGCTACTCCTTTTCGCACACGCTCAGCATTGTCAGCAGGCATAGACCTGCCTGACCAGGCGGTCAATGTCATTCGTGATCTGGTCACTGAAGCCACACAGGGTCTTGAAGGTTCACGTCGCTTGCTCATTTTTGGCTGTGAAGGCAGTCATGATCTGGATACATTCATAGATCAGGAAACCGCGCTGGTTAACTTAACCTGTATGGCACAAATTCCACCATCATTTGTGGACTGGGTGCTCAGTCGTGACCTTGCTGATGGCGTGATCCTGAGAGGTTGTGCGCACGGCGACTGCAACTATCGCCTCGGTGTAAGCTGGACCGGGCAGCGTATGAACCGTGAGCGTGATCCTCGGCTTCGCAAGCGTGTGGACGATGAAAAACTCGCACTGCTGTGGACTGAACCATGGTGTGATTTGCAAAACACTGCCACCGCGATAACCGCTTTTCGGGAGACCCTGACAGCCCCTGACAATGTTTCTGACCGGGAGGCTACCACCAGGGTCGAAACCCGCAGGCATCCGTTCCGACCGGTCGGAGTTGCCCTTGCCTGGGGCCTGTTTGCTGTTGTCTCCGTGATATTCACTGTTTGGCCGCGCTTCAGTCAACTGGCTGAAGGCCATGCCATCATCTCGCTAACATTTTCGCATGCTGGCCAGCGGTTGGAGGAATGCCGCAAGCGCTCGCAGGAAGAACTGAACAAATTGCCGCCGAACATGCGTAAACCTACAGAGTGCCCCAGGGAGCGACATCCGGTCAGGGTCTCGTTCAGTGCCGATGATGAAATGTTGTATGAACAAAACCTGTTGCCAAGTGGTGTCTGGAATGATGGGGAATCCACTATTTATAGACGCATTGAGTTGCCGGTTGGTGAGCATAAATTTTTTATTGGCATGAGCGATTCAGGACGTGAAGAAGGATTTGACTACACAGGTCAAACTGAATTAATACTGACCGAGGGTCAGCATGTTGTGGTTGAGTTCAATGGTCTGCAAGAAACCTTTATTTTCAGGTAGGAGGATGTATGACATTACTTAAGTGGAAACCTGAATTTTCGGTTGGTGATGCAGCGATAGATTACGAACACGAGATGATGATCCAACAGATAAATACCCTGTATGATCAACTTGGCGCATCCGCAGATTCTGCTGCTATCGAAGCTGTACTTGGTGAAATCCATGCTGATGTCTCCGCCCACTTCGCGTTGGAAGAGCGCATGATGAGGCAGGCCAACTATATTGAGTATGAAGACCACAAGGAAGACCACGAGGAATTACTGGATCAGCTTCATGAGCTGATGGATGCTTACTTTCAGAGTCCCGAGGATAGGGATGAATTGCTTAAATTGAAGTTATCGAACTGGTTTGGCCATCATTTCTCTACATTTGATGCCCGCTTACACCGGCAGTTGGGGTAGCCCGTATATATCACCAGGTTTTCAGGTGGGTGCCAGAAGATATTGCAAAAACTGAAAGCTGGTCAGTACCAGTACCAGGAAAATAATAAAAAACACCACCTGGCGCTGTTTCATGACGGCGCCGCGGCGCTTTTCAATCATCCGCACCAGCCAATCTGCAAGCAGGTAGACCACGATCGCGTTTAAAGTAAAAAGAATTAGTTCCGACATCAAGATACCCGCCTTTTCAAACAGTTATTTATCATACAGGCCCAGGCCTTAATTTTCGCGTCCACGGATTGACTGATAGGCAACCACCAGAAACAGCAGTCCACCAATAACGGAAACCAGCCCGCCAAGACCCATCAGACCCATGCCTGCAACTTCACTCACGCGATCCAGTCCCTGTGCCAGACCTGCAGTTTTACGCTGCACACCATAACCACCCGTCCAGGCGAGTCCGAAGATGTGCAGAAGTTGTCCGCTGCTGTAAATAATGGGTTGCCAGAAAGCCAGGCGTGGTGGAACCGCACCAAAGCCCAGGCGCGGCAGAAGATAGTAACTCAAACCCATAAATGCAATCGTCACACCCACTGTGGAGCCGTGATAATGAGCCGGAATAATGATGTCCAGACCGGAGATCATGAAACCCAATACTCCACCGGCCGCGAACAACACGACCGAGGACAACAAAGCGGAGCGCAAATAACGGCCCTCGCCCAGCGGCTTTTTTGCCTTCCACAGGCTTGCTACGACCGCGAGGCCTAACGGCACGCTCGACAGTCCACCGTATTTCATCAATTCAGTGAACGCCAGTCGGTGACCAGCGGACACTACATCGTGTGCGAGATACAGGAACGGGACAGTGATCACTGGCAATGCCATAAGCAGGAAGAAGGTCAATGTTAACCTTGGTGTCAGTGCAAAACGACAACCGCTGTTACTCGCCAGAAGCACCCACACAACCATCATCAGCAAGGTATGGGTAAACTGCAACACGTGTCCGCCACCCCAGAACAGGAACTCAAAATATGCCTGGCCTTCCATGTTGCCGGGAATCATGGCCAGTGAAGCAATGAATGCGCCGATGGCAACGGCGGCAGTCACTGCAGCCAGTTTGGTACCCATCTGCAGTGCTGTTGCTCCATCCAAATTAGTCGTCAAACCGGTAAAGGTCAATGCAGAACGCAGCAGGTGTGACAGCGCACCGGCAGTGAAAAGCCCCAGACCGGTATAGAAAACCGGATGACGTAATACCGGCACATAATTATTCATTAACGGATCACCGGCCCCGACAAAAGGCGACAGCACTACGATCACCGTACCACTTGCGGCCATCCAGAAAGAAAGGCGGTCCCAGCGCGGTCGGTCACGATCGGTGCTCAGCGCCCACAGCACGCCTGCCATCGACAACAACCAGATCAGAACAGATAAATCCACGTGTACAACCAGCGCCACGCGAAAAAAATCTATAAACGGTAGCCACTCCTGAATCGCCGGTGTACGTGCCAATACCAGCAACAATGAAAACAGACCCGCTCCGACCAGTGACGCCAGACCGAGCATCAGCCAGGCCGTGACGGTACGTCTGACTGGATCACTGGCGATAAGAAAGTGGAAATTAGAAGACATTACTGGACTCTGACGGCTGACCAGCGTCGAAATTACCGGTCTGCAGGTGCCATGTCAACGTCGGAATGAGATTGATCAAACCAGTCCAATTTGCTTTCTAAGGATATAGGGTAGAATAAACTCCCAGCTAATGATAATTAATCTCATTTGATCTATGTCATTATTACAACCCAACGGTGCAGATATGCTGCACGCCTTTTTACGTTTGGATTACTTATGCGGTCAGTTGTACGGCGACTAGTGTCGTTATCGTTCATATTTTCACTCCCGGCAACAGCCATCGACGATATCGATGATGTATCTCCGCAAGCAGGGATTCTCGAGGAGGTTGTTGTTGTTGCCAGCAAGACCCCTCGACCATTATCCGATGTTATCGGCCAGGTGAGTGTGATCAATGCCGATTTTATAGAACGCTATGTTGTCGAAAACGTTAATGACCTGTTTCGTTATGAGCCGGGTATTAATATTGAAAGCTCCGGCACACGTTTCGGTGCCAGTACCATCAATATTCGTGGTATAGGCGGCAACCGTGTTGCCATAGAAGTTGATGGCATTCCAACACGTGACAGGTTTGCAATCGGGAGTTTTTCTGATGGTGGGCGAATACTCGCAGAAACCGATCGTATCAAGCGAGTGGAAGTTCTATTCGGCCCGGCTTCTACCTTATATGGTTCGGATGCACTTGGCGGGGTTGTAGCCACTACCACCTGGGATCCTGATGACCTGCTGGCGCAGGGTAATGGTAACAGTTGGTACTCGCTCCGTGGTGGCTATCAAAGTAGCAATTCAAGCATCGTTGGGTCAGGCATTGCCGCCTGGGGCAATGATAATAATGGGTTTCTATTCGCTGTCACTTTGCGTGATGGACATGAAACTGACAATAAGGCGGTAGCCGGTACACCCAGGGATGAACAGGATTGGAATAGTGAGGATTACTTCCTGCGTTATACCTACGACACAAAAAGCGGAAACTTGCTCAGGATCAGTTTCAACGACTACCAGCATGATGCTACAACCCAGGTGAACTCTTTACCCGGCAACGGACGCTTCCGCAGCACTACATCTCTCGCCGGTAAAGACAGTGATGAAAACCAGCAACTGAGTCTCGCTTATGAATTTGATACTGCATGGGGTCATGGTGTCTTCCGTGCATATGATGTGGACTCGCGTACCACGCAATTGACTCTTGAAGAGAGGGCTGCCGCCACCAGGCCGGTGAGGATGGAGCGTTACTTTCAATATGACCAGGACATTAGTGGCTTGGAACTGAACCTGTTTAGCGACTTTTCCCTTGCTGGCAGTAGCCATCACCTGGGAGCCGGGATTGAGTATGAACGTACCGATTCCAGTGAGTTTCGTGACGGCTTTCAGCAGAGCCTGACCGATGACACTATCAGCAACACAATTCTTGGGGAAACTTTTCCAGTCCGTGATTTTCCTGATTCGCGTACCGATGAACTGGGTGTTTTTGTCCAGGATGAAATCAGCATAGGTAGTGGGCGCTGGGAAATTGTGCCGGCCATCCGCTATGACCATTATTCACTTGATCCACGTCCGGACGAAATTTACCTTGAGGATAACACCAGCACAACTGTTGTTTCAGTCAGCGAAAGTGAAATAAGCCCACGCCTTGGTGTGCTCTTCCATATCAACGATAGATGGGGAATATACGCTCAATACGTCAATGGTTTTCGGGCACCGCCGTTTGAAGATGCCAATATCGGACTGGATATACCTTTGTTCAGGATCCGGGCAATCCCAAACCCGGATTTAGAATCTGAGAAATCGAAGGGCATTGAGGCCGGTTTCAGGTACATTTCAAAAAATACGCACCTGACATTCGCTGCATTTGACACTGAATACGATGACTTTATTGAAACCAAGGCCCGCATCGGAATTGAACCGGAAACCGGTGTCTTGTTATTCCAGTCCCGAAATATTGACCAGGCACGGATATACGGTGTCGATGTAAGACTTGAACAGAACATGGCGGCCTGGAGTTCCATTCTGGAAGGATGGTCGTTATCAGGAGCCGCTTACTGGTCACGGGGTGAGAATCAGGAAATAGACCAGGCACTGAACAGCATATCCCCACCGCAGATGGTGCTTGGTGTCCTTTGGACATCCGGCGATGACCGTTGGGATGTTAACCTGGTCGGTACCTTTACACACAAGCAGGATCGCATTGACGAAACTGCAGGCCCACGATTTCAAACACCATCCTGGACGACCCTGGACCTGACAGCTGGCTGGAGAATCTCCGGGCACTTTAGTCTGCGCGCCGGCATATACAACCTGGCTGACGAACGCTATTGGCGCTGGTCAGATGTGAGCCTGTTTGCACCCAACGATCCCATGTTGGAGTTATTAACCCGGCCTGGCAGAAATTATTCGGTTTCTGCTCGTTTTGAATTTTGATGACCATCAGGTTTTCAAATGATGCAGATCAATTACACTGGTCCAGAATTCACTTATGGTCTCTTGACGGTTTCTAAATATGAGACCATGGGTTTTTGTAGGCCTTCAATGTGGAGAAACAAGGTGAAAAAAATAATCTTATCCGTCCTTCCTTTATGTATTGCTTTTTCCGTAACAATCGCAACTGCAGCAACAAAAGACGATGTTGTTCATGCCGCCGAAGTAGCCTCCGCCAACGCGGCCACACTCAGTGAGCGCATCGGGAATGGTGAAAAACAGTATGTAACCAATTGTGCTGCCTGCCACCAGGTCAACGGTAAAGGCCTCACCGGCGCATTTCCTCCGCTGGCGGGTTCAGACTACTTCGCCACTGACCCTGTGAAGGCCGTGAACGCAGTGCTAAATGGTTTAACCGGCCCAATTACTGTTAATGGCTTGGATTACAACGCAGTGATGCCCAATCTCTCCTACATCAGCGATTCTGATGTGGCCGATATTGTGACCTATGTTATCAACTCATTCGATAATCAAGGTGGCGAAGTCAATGCGGCTCAGGTCGCTGCTGCACGTGGCGGCGAGAAAGTCACGGGTCCTTCCGATCACCCGGTTTCAGCGGGAACTGAAATGGCCTACAGTGGCGCACCAACAGCCATGAGTGGAAAGGACACACGCAAATTTATCGATTCTGAAGGTCCGGATATTACCCAGGCTGAATTCGATATAGCAACAGAGGTCTTTTTCCAGCGTTGTGCAGGTTGTCATGGTGTACTGCGTAAGGGTGCAACCGGCAAACCTCTGACCACTGATATTACGCGTGAAAAAGGTACTGATTATCTCAAGGCATTGATTACCTATGGCTCAGCTGCTGGCATGCCCAACTGGGGCACATCCGGTGATCTGACCGAAGCACAGATCGACATCATGGCGCGCTTCCTGCAACACGATCCACCAGCACCGCCCGAGTGGGGAATGCCGGAAATGGTCAATAGCTGGAAACTACTGGTAAAACCTGAAGACCGTCCTGCCAAACCACAGCACGATCGCAATATCGATAACTTCTTTGCGGTCACCCTGCGCGATTCCGGTCAAGTGGCGCTGATTGATGGCGATACCAAGGAAACGGTCACCATCATCAAAACAGGTTACGCGGTTCATATTTCGCGTCCATCTGCTTCCGGTCGTTATGTTTTCACCATTGGCCGTGACGCAAAAATCGACATGATTGATATGTGGATGAATCCGCCGGCAATCGTTGCTGAAATCAAGGTCGGCCTGGAAGCCCGTTCGGTTGAGACCTCCAAGTATCATGGTTACGAAGACAAATACGCCATCGCGGGTTCTTACTGGCCACCCCAGTACACGCTCATGGATGGTGATACCCTGGAACCGCTGAAAGTTGTTTCCACGCGCGGCATGACAGTGGATACGCAGGAATATCACCCTGAACCACGTGTTGCAGCCATCGTGGCGTCACACGAGCACCCCGAGTTCATCGTCAACGTCAAGGAAACCGGCAAAATCCTGTTGGTCAACTATGAAGACGTGGATAACCTCAGTGTTACCACCATCGGTGCCGCCCGCTATCTGCATGATGGTGGATGGGACGCTACTCACCGCTACTTCCTGACCGCAGCCAACCAATCCAATAAGATTGCTGTCATTGATTCCAAAGAGCGGAAACTGGTTGCCTTAACCGATGTCACCAAGATCCCCCATCCTGGACGTGGCGCAAATCTCATTGATCCAGAGTATGGTCCTGTCTGGGTTACCAGTGCACTGGGCAACGAGAATGTCACTTTCATTGGGACCGATCCTGAAGGACATCCCGACAATGCGTGGAAGGTAGTACGCACCATTCCGGGTATGGGTGGTGGTTCCCTGTTCGTCAAGTCACATCCAAACTCAAAGAACCTGTGGGTGGATGCTCCTTTGAATCCAGACACCAAGTTCTCCCAGTCCATCGCCGTGTATGACATCAATAACCTGGATGCAGGCTTCGACGTATTACCGATCGCCGAGTGGGCTGATGTGGGCGAAGGGCCAAAACGTGTCGTTCAGCCAGAATACAACAAGCAAGGTGATGAGGTCTGGTTCTCGGTCTGGAACGGTTTAAAACAGAAGTCAGCCATCGTAATTGTGGATGACAAGACTAGAAAACTTAAGGCTGTTATCAAGGGCCCGGAATTTGTAACGCCTACAGGCAAGTTTAATATCTATAACACGGGCTACGATATCTATTAAAAACTAACATGGCTGACTGCAGCGTTGCAGTCAGCCATTGCATGCTGGAGTTGCCGAGTTCGTGGTGGTCTACCTCTGAAACAACATCAAACTCTGCTGTTCAGTATCATTTCTCTATTGGAATATACTGGCCGCACACTAAAAAGATCGAAAAAATCCACCTTTCATCTGCATCTGGGGGTAAGTGTCAATTGCAGGATGAGGCGAGCACCTAGCGCGAACCGTAGTACCGGTAATGACCTGTAATGGGGTAATCAAAGAGTATGTCCTCGAGTTTCGGGCCGTGGCCAATATTGTGAACAACCAAAGGGCGTTTTCCATCCTCCGAGCGCTGATCCACGATGATACCAATGTGGGGAAGACGCCCCGAAATCATCCATGTAACAAGATCACCGGCAACATAGTCAGCGGGGTCAGCGGTTACCGGAAGAACGAGTCCCTTGCGGGAAAACAGGGTTTGTAAGTTTGGCACACGCCGGTGGTCAATATTGGGATCAGGCTTTGTTAACCCCCAGTTTTTTGGGAACGAGTCAAAATGCAACAGCATCTCTTCATGAACATCGGCCTGGAGGTCTATTCCGAGTTGGCGGTAGGACCTGATGACCACGTCGGTACACACACCAACGTCTGCGGGAACATCACCGTTGGGATAGGTCATTGAGAAATAGCTACCGTCGTAGGTGACTTCATGAAAGCTGCGCTCAAGTGCTGCTTGCGCGAGTTTACTACTGAAATCTGTGGGCTCGCCTTGTCGATACGCACCCGTCAGGGTGGGAAAAACCAGGGCAGTTACGAAAAGAAGCCGTCTAAACCTCACGCTACCCAACTTATACTAAATAAACGCATAAACAAAATCCTCCCTTGTTCACAAATCTTCTACTCGTTTATCTGAAACCAGGTGACTCTTCAAATCTGTATAAGCCTTACCAAGGTGCCAGGCACCCACGCCCCAAAGTGCAAGGATCGGGATATAAACCCATGCAACCTGGGAGATAGTCAGACCAGCCGTCATCATGCCCTTAAATAACCAACTGGCGGTGACATCACTGCCACGATAAACCACGGTATCGATAAAATTCTTACTTTTATACTTGGTTTCGCGATCAACCACCGTGAACAGCATCTCTTTGACCGGTCCCAGCAGACCGTAGTTAAGCGCTCTCTGTGCTACCTGGACGGCTGCAAACAATACCAGGCCGAGCGAACTACCCAGCAATGTAAATCCTGCAGCTAATAAAATTGGCGGCAGAATTGCGGTACGCGGCATACCCAGATAGATCACCAGTCTCGAGGTAATCAAGAACTGGAACAGGAAAGCCAGAACCTGCACGATCAGATCGACAAAACTGAAGAAACGGGTGCGCTCATCAAAGCCAATGATGTTCTCATCAACCAGCACTGCGAGGCCGTTGTACAAAAATGTCGCTGTCAGGTTGTGGGACAGCATTAACAGGCATATCAATAACAGGTATTTGGATTTGAAGACCTGTACCGCACCTTCCCAGATGCTGCCCCCAATGATTTTGGTAGGCTGGTCATCACGTCTGTGACGTTCGAACCGGCCGAGGATAATGGCAAAAATTGTCGCCACCAGCAGGCAGATGATCGACATTGTCATAACACCACCCGAACCAATCGTCTTGACCCAGTTTGCCGTTAGCAATGGTCCGCAAATTGCTCCGAGGCTGCCACCAGCCATAATGCTGCCAAACAGACGTTGGGCCTGGCCGGGGCGGAAAATATCGGCCATGAAACTCCAGAATATCGAAACCACCAACAGGTTGAACACACTCAACCAGACATAAAAGCTGTATTGAACCCAGTCGCCGGTCGCATCACCCTCAAAAGCGAAAGCAAAAAAGACCAGGTTTGAAATAAAAAACAGGTAAATACTGGGTATGAAACGGCCACGCCGAAATTTTGAAACCAACCAGCCAAAAATGGGAACGATCAACAACATGGATACAAACGTCGCGGTATACAGCCAATGCAGGACATCGGAGTGATTAGCCGAAACAGTGCCACGGATGGGCCGCAACATAAAATAACCGGCCAGCAGGAAAAAGAAATAACTGAAAGCCAGCAGGAATCTCGGCCACTCACCCCTGTTAATTTGTATCAGGTTCAAGAAACTAGTTCCGCATGATCGAAACGGTCTGACCAGGTCGTAAGCGTTCATTCCCCCGGATAATAACCGTGTCTCCATCGTTGAGATCACCTTTAACTTCTATCTGATCGCCAGCATCGATACCAGTCGTAACCATGACCTGTTTCGCCTTCTGCTCATTATCGACAATAAAGACAGTAATACCGTCAGGACGCAACACCAGTGCATCACGGGGTACGACCAGCGCTTGCCTCGCATCTGATGTCGGTATTGAAACCCGTAATGTTTGTCCGACCGGAAAACTGTTGCTTTCAATATCGAGCCTGAACTCAAACAGATGTGTGTTCTCAGAGCCTACCGCAACAACTGTTCTGACCACACCACTGGCATATACCGACCCGGTTCTCAGTTTCAGTTGCTGGCCTGGTCGAACATAGGAATAGTATTCCAACGGAGCCCTTGCGATCACTTCAAGATGTTGCTGGTCTACCAGACGTACAATGTTTTTACCGTTGTCGACCCGTTCACCGGGCATCATCAGTCGTTCAACAACGACCCCACTGAATGGTGCCCTGATACTGGTGCGGGACAACTGGTCATCAATTTGCGCCAAACGCGATTTTGCAACCCTCAGGTCACCGCGTGAAACATCGCGGTTCGAGCGGGTTTCCTCCAGCTTTGTTGCAGCCGCAAGATTCGACTCTGCCAGCGTGACGTACCGGCCTTCCTCACTTTCAAGATACTTCAACCTGGCCTCAGCACGTTCAACCTCGGCCAGCAGCTCTTCTTTTCTGAGCCTGATGATCGTGTCTTCGATTTTTGCGACGACATCACCCCTGGCCACAACGGTACCTACATCTGCAACCTCAAGCAGTCTACCAGTCACCTCTGCGGCCAGCCTCGCATCATTGCGACTGATGACAGTGCCTGGCACTATTGTTTGCGGGGCCAAAGTCTGGATTGAGGCTTTAGCCACCCGCACGTTGGCCGCCTGCATTGGACCCTGCGCCATTGCTACAGGCTGGGTCGCTGCTGCGATGGCAATCAAGATAAGCAGCCAGATCAATTTTTTCATTTTTTCATATCCATTCAGATATATTGGTAATCTTCATGACTGCACTACCTCTCTACCCGGAAATTCGTCTTCTTTTGAACGCAAAAGACTGGGTAACAGGATAAGTGTAAACAAGGCGCTCACCAGCATACCACCAACAATAACCACCGCCATACCCCGGTAAAGTTCTGTTCCGGAACCCGGAAGCAACATCAATGGCAGCATACCGAAAATGCTCGTCGTGGTACTCATCAGGATAGGCCGCAGACGCAACCTGACTGCGCTTTCGACCGCATCCTTTCGCGACATACCCTCACGTTCACCATCACGTGCCCGATAAACCAGCAAAATGGCATTGTTCACTACCAGACCCAGCAAGATTACAAAACCAATCATCGTCAGCAGATCCATTTTCTGGCCGCCGCTTGCAAACAGAGCCAAATCCATCAAACGCAGGGAAATGACTCCACCCACCGTGGCCATTGGAATGGTCATGACAACAAGCAAAGAATCCTTAAATGACCGGAATAAGGCCGAAATCAGTAAGTAAAGAATGACAATCGCCAATGAAAAACTACCCGACATACTTTTCAACGCCTGGTCCAGTGCTTCGGCGGTTCCACGCATCTGGATTGAAGCATCCCGCGGTAATTGCTTCATAATTTCCGGCACCACCTGTTCCTTAATGACCACGATTGCGTCCTCCAGGGCCATGGCCGATGGAGGTGTAACCTGTAAGGTCAAAGTGCGTTTTCGATCGACCCTGCGTATTTGTGAAGGACCGGCGGTGCGTACAACCCGGGTTAATTCACCAATTCTCTGAATTTCACCATTAGCAGTCGCGACCGGCATCGCCGCCAGTTCTTCAGGTGTATCCCACTGCTCCGCACGTATGATGATGTTGTATCGCCGGGTTCCATCAAAATACTCACCCATGAAGGCGCCGTCACCCATGGCCCGGATAATGGTCGCCATTCTTGCGCGGTTCCAGCCGACCTCGGCAATACGCCGGTCATCCGGTATCAAACGTAACTCCGGTTCTGCCTGCTCCAAACCCGGTAACGGTCGTACATTGGCATCCGGCAAAACCTGGCGTATGGTGTTGAAGCCAGCCTGGCCTCCCTGGATCAGGGATTCAAATGAGTCAGCCTGTAAATCTATATTTATCTGCCGCCCACCCCTTGAACCACCAAAAATGGCTCGCCGGTTGGCAAAGGCGATTGTATCCGGGAAACCCGATAGTATTTCTGTGTTGAAAACTTCAATCAATTCATCAACATCAGCCGGTTCTTTTGCAATGCCACCAATAAAAGTACCAAATCCCCGTGATACGCCCAGAAAATAGCTCGCCATTTGCAAGCGATTTTCACCGTTTATATAGGATTCAAGACGTTGATCAATGACATCCATGACTTCCCTTTCAGCGGTCTCTATACCCAGACCGGGAGGCGCTATCATGAAACCAAATATGAAATTTCGTTTCCCTTCCGGCAAGTAATCGGCCGAAGGTTTTAGCGCAAGTAACAACATCAACGGCACTGTAGTCAAACCTACAACCCATAAACGCCGGCGCTGGGGCGTACCGGTCCAGCTCATGATGTGATCTGTTATCCACCGCCACCAATGGTGATGGACATCCTTGATTGCACTGCCTTTAACCCAGTTGGCAGCAGCAGACGGGAGTACTGTCACGGCGACGACCAGGGATGCAGTAACCGCTGCTGAAATGGTGATGGCAAGATCACTGAATAATTGGCCTGCCTCATCCCTCAGAAACACGACGGGCATAAAAATGGCAACCGTGGTTGCAGTCGATGCCAACAATGCACCCCAAACCTGCATCGTGCCACGCTCAGATGCATCAACGCCTTCACGACCACTTTCACGTTGCCTGAAGATATTTTCCAGCACCACAATGGCCGCATCGAGCACCATGCCCGTTGCAAATGCCATACCGGCCAGCGAGATGATATTCAATGTTCGACCGGTGATATTAAGCACCATAAAAGCGGAGAAAAGACATAAGGGAATTGACAGGGCCACGATTAAGGTAGCGCGGAATTTGCGCAGGAACCACCACAAAACCACCACGGCAAGCATCATACCCAGTAGCAGATTGTTACGCACCATTTTGATAGAGCCGGTGACATAAATCGATGCATCATAGTTCTGGATCATCTCCAGACCCGCCCGGTCCAGTTCATTAGCCGACAGGTCTGCAACGGCTTCTTTCAGTGCCGCCATCACTTCAAGCACGTTGACACCGGACTCAGGTATTACCATCACCGCAATTGAAGGTCTGCCTTTCACATGAAGTATGGTGTTTGGATCTACCATCGTCATTTCAATATGTGCGATATCTTTCAGGCGTATGGGTTTGCCTTCACGCCATTCAAGAACGAGCTCACCGAGTGATTCAACTGCGTATTTGCCACTAAATCGCACTGTATACTGCCGCCTTCCAACCTCGTTGCTACCGGCAGATACGTTTGCATTCGCACCCAGTTCGCCTGCTATGGAAGTCAGATCCAAACCAATGTTCGCCGCCTTGTACGGATCAAAGGTAATCCTGACCTCGTGAGTGCGGCCACCAAAGGCACGTGTTCTGGATACGCCAGGCACCCGCTCCAGTCGGGTAATCACCGTTTCTTCCAGAAAATCCTGGTAGGCTTCAATCGGACCTTCGTTACCGGGCTTCAAACTGACACCAAACCAGGCCATCACTTTCTCGAAATCATT
>Ga0164315_10002356_pt1 | contig 14488 bp, 13 predicted proteins | sample GuaBasSedimGuay6_FD_113737 | JGI IMG/M metagenome (GOLD analysis project Ga0164315, IMG submission 113737) | Subseafloor sediment microbial communities from Guaymas Basin, Gulf of California, Mexico - Guay6, Core 4569-2, 0-3 cm | ecosystem: Environmental > Aquatic > Marine > Hydrothermal vents... | reverse complement strand
GATCGACTGGGATATAGTTTTTGACGGGACGGAATGGTTTCATTGGACGGGTATCACTCCGGCAATTTCTCAGAGTGCTGCTGATGTTTGTTTAGAGGCAATAAAAGTTGCTTCTGCTAAAGGAATTACTATTTCAACGGATCTGAACTATCGTGCTAAATTGTGGAAATACGGAGTTGAACCGGAAGGTATTATGACAGAATTAACATCCTATTGCGACATTATCCTGGGAAATGAAGAAGATGCAGAGAAACATTTTGGCATTAAACCGGAAGGATTGGATATAACCAAACAGGGCCATGATGTAAAAGCGGAAGCATTTCTGTCTGTTTGTCAACAAATGATAAAAAAATTCCCAAAAGCTAAAAAAGTAATAACAACCTTGAGAGGGTCTATATCTGCATCACATAATACATGGGCCGGAGTACTGTATGACGGAAAAACAATGTTCCAATCACCTCAGTATCAAATTACTGATATAGTTGACAGGGTTGGAGGCGGAGATTCATTTATGGGGGGCTTGATCTACGGATTATTAACCTATCCGGAAGATGATCAAAATGCCCTGAACTTTGCAGTGGCAGCATCATGCTTAAAACATACAATTAAAGGAGATGCGAATTTGGTTTCTGTAGATGAAGTGAAGAAATTAATGGGAGGCGATGCTTCTGGTAGAGTTTCAAGATAATTGATTAGCTAAAAAATATTTCAACAAACTAACAAAATAAATATAATGGCACAATATTCAAGATTAGAAGTTGCATCTGTAATGAAAGAAACCGGATTGGTTCCTTTATTTTTTCATACCGATGTAGAACTTGGGAAACAGGTATTAAAAGCATGTTATGATGGAGGAGCACGTTTGATGGAATTTACAAGCAGAGGTGATTTTGCATTCGAGGTCTTCAGAGAACTTAATAAATATGCTCTGACTGAATTGCCTGGAATGATCTTAGGGGTCGGTTCTATTACCGATGCGGCGGCGGCATCCTTGTATATGCTATTAGGTGCAAATTTCATTGTAACCCCTGTATTAAGAGAAGATATTGCCGTTGTATGTAATCGACGTAAAGTATTGTGGTCTCCTGGTTGTGGTACTTTATCAGAAATCTCGAGGGCCGAAGAATTAGGTTGTGAAATAGTTAAATTGTTTCCTGGAGGTATCTACGGACCTAAGTTTGTAAAAGCGATCAAAGGACCGTGTCCCTGGACAAGTATTATGCCTACTGGAGGTGTTTCTCCAACAGAAGAAAATCTTAGAGGGTGGTTTGAGGCCGGTGTTACATGCGTAGGAATGGGGTCTCAGCTGATCTCAAAAGAGATTTTGGTTAATAATGATTTCGCTAGCTTAAAAAATAAAGTTCAAGAGGCTTTAAGCATTATAAAAAAAATTCAAAACAAATAAAGAAATGAAGCGGTACCTAATTATTGTTTTAGCTTTTTTATTTGCACTTGCACTTACTGATTGTAGCGAAACAAAAACACACAAAACTTTAAAACTTGCCCATGGCCTGGACGTAAACCATTCTGTACATAAAGCAATGGTTAAAATGGGAGAGGATCTGGCAGCGCTTTCGGGTGGTAAACTACAGCTGGAAATATATCCCAGCCAGCAATTAGGTACTGAAAGAGAATGTTTGGAACTTTTACAGATCGGAAGTTTGGATATGACAAAAGTTTCTGCCGGAATTATGGAAAATTTTGCGCCTAAAATGAAAATTTTTGGTTTGCCATTTTTGTTCAGAGATCGGGAACATTCATTTGCGGTTCTCGATGGGCCAATAGGGAGACAATTGTTAGATGAAGGTGAAAAATATTGGTTAAAAGGCTTAGGATATTATGATGCGGGCAGTAGAAGTTTTTACACAAAAGAAAAACCTGTAAATACTCCTGAAGATCTCTTTGGATTAAAAATAAGAGTTATGGAAAGTGTTACTGCAATGGAAATGGTTAGAAGCTTAGGTGGCTCCCCTACCCCTATTTCATGGGGAGAACTCTATACCTCCTTACAACAAGGAGTTGTTGATGGTGCAGAAAACAATCCTCCCAGTTTCTATTTATCCCGTCATTATGAAGTTTGTAAGTTTTATTCATTGGATGAACATACCGTATTGCCCGATGTGCTGATTATAGGCACACATTCCTGGAATAAACTTTCTGAAGAAGAGCGTCAATGGTTACAGGAAGCTGTAGATAAATCGGTATTGTACCAGAGAATATTATGGGCGGAAGCAGAAGCAGAAGCACTGGCTGAAGTACAAAAGGCAGGAGTTAAGGTTATTAGACCGGATAAAACCTTGTTTTCTAATAAAGTAAAAAGCATCTATGAAAACTATAAAAATGATGAAGAAATGTACCAATTAATACAGCAAATACAAAAAACCAATTAAATATGACCCTTCGAGAAAAGATAGATAAGATTCTTGCTAACGCCTTAATAGTAATCATGTCTGTTATGGTGGTTAACGTATTATGGCAGGTTTTTACAAGATATATCATGGGCGATCCAAGTTCTTTTACCGATGAATTGGCCAGGTATTTAATGATCTGGATCGGTGTGCTTGGAGCAGCATATGTGTCCGGAAAAAATATGCATGTTGCTATTGATGTATTACCAAGAAAATTCAGTAAGCCAACTCAAAAAAAAATAACGCGCTTTGTTAATATTTTAATAATTGTATTTGTATTTACAGCTTTGATAATTGGCGGACTTAATTTGGTCTATATCACTTTTACTCTTGACCAACGTTCCCCTTCTTTGCAAATTCCTTTGGCTGTGGTTTATATGGTGTTGCCATTGAGTGGAGCTTTGATAATTTTTTACAAATCTTCTGATATGCTAAATAAATAGTTATGATGGAATATATCCCGGTAATCGTATTAATATTAAGTTTTGTTTTTTTATTGGCCATTGGTACACCCGTTGCATGGAGTATTGCCATTTCATCATTGTTAACTATGTTGGTTAGTATACCAATACTACCATCATTGACCACCATCTCACAACGTATGGCAACCGGATTGGATAGTTTTGCTTTATTGGCGATACCATTTTTTGTGCTTTCCGGACAATTAATGAATAAGGGAGGCATTGCTCACCGACTTATAGCCTTCGCCAAAACTTTGGTTGGATCTTTACCTGGTGGATTAGCCTTGATCAACGTAATAGGTGCTATGCTTATGGGATCTATCGCTGGATCAGCAATGGCCTCAGCTTCGGCTATGGGAAGTATCTTGGGCCCCGAAATGGAAAAAGAAGGGTATTCAAAAGAATTTGGTGCAGCGGTTAATATTACTTCCGCAACAGTTGGTCTTGTTATACCTCCGAGTAATGTACTCATTGTTTATTCCCTAGCAAGTGGCGGGGTTTCAATTGCTGCCTTATTTTTAGCTGGATATATACCCGGTATATTGACAGGGCTGTTTTTAATGATCGTAGCGTCACTCTGGGCAAAGAAAAAAGGATATAAAATAGGAGAGAGAAGTTCACTAAAACAAGTTTTTAAAACCTTTATTGATGCAATTCCAAGCTTGTTTTTATTGGTAGTGGTTATTGGCGGAATCGTAACCGGTATTTTTACGGCAACAGAAGCTTCGGCGATAGCTGTTTTATACACTCTGATTTTAGGATTCCTTTATAAAGAGATCAATTTTAAAAATTTACCTCAGGTATTGTTAGACTCTTCTGCTACTACTGCAATTGTTATGCTGCTTATTGGCGCTTCCATGAGTATGTCCTGGGTAATGTCGTACGAAAATATTCCTCAAAATATAAGTAATGTACTGCTAAATGTTAGTGATAATAAAATTGTGATCTTATTAATAATTAATTTAATTCTGCTTTTTGTTGGGATTTTTATGGATATGACACCTGCCGTACTCATTTTTACTCCTATTTTTTTACCTGTTGTTACAGAGATGGGGATGGATCCAATTCATTTTGGAATTGTTATGGTTTTAAATCTATGTATCGGCTTAACCACACCACCCGTGGGATCTGTACTCTTTGTTGGCGTAGGCATTGCCAATACAACCATTGAAAAAGTAATTAAACCGCTGATTCCTTTATTTTTAGTTATGGTATTGGCCTTGTTTTTGGTTACTTATTTTCCGCAATTAAGTTTGTGGTTACCGGAATTATTTGATCTGTAAAACAATTCTTTTGAAATTGATATCTCTTGGAACCAAGAATCTGAAGCTAAATACTCTTTAATAATGTTTTAAAAAATGAAAAAACTAAACAGAAAAAATCTTGGTCTCAATAAAGACCTCCCCATTAAAATTGTTCAATTCGGGGAAGGTAATTTTTTAAGAGCCTTCGTGGATTATGCCTTCCAAAAATTAAATGCTGACTGTGATTTTAATGCCGGTATAGCAGTTGTTCAACCTATTGATAAGGGATTAGTGGGGATGTTAAATGATCAGGATGGCTTGTTTACATTATTTATGAAAGGCGTAAAAAAAGGACAGCAGATTCAGGAAAAGGAGCTAATTACCAATATTGTTAAAGGTGTAGATCCATATTCTGATTTTAATGATTATTTAAATCTGGCTAAAGAGGAAGAACTGGAATTTATTATTTCAAATACTACGGAAGCAGGAATTGCTTATCTGGATTCCGACAAAGCAGATATGCAGCCACCAAGTTCTTTTCCTGCAAAGTTGACCGTCTTATTATATGAAAGATATAAGCATTTTGAGGGAGACCCAACTAAGGGACTCACTATTATACCTTGTGAATTGATCAACCACAATTCGGATACACTAAAAGAAATTATATTAAAATATGTTGCACTCTGGAAGCTGGATGAAGGATTTAAGACCTGGATCTTAAATCATAATAGTTTTCACAATACTTTAGTAGATAGAATTGTACCGGGCTATCCAAAAGATCAAATAGATGAATATTCAAAACAAATCGATTATGAAGATAAACTCATTGTTACGGCAGAGACTTTTTTCTTATGGGTTATTGAAGGTGGTGAAGATCTAAAGAATAAATTACCATTTGATAAAACTGATCTAAATGTATTGATCGTTAAGAATATGCAGCCCTATAGAACCAGAAAAGTGAGAATACTTAACGGAGCGCATACAGCAATGGTACCATTTTCAATATTATACGGGAACACTACCGTTAAAGAAACTGTAGATAATACATTTACGGGAGAATTTATAAACAAAGTTGTTTTTGAAGAGATCTTAGACACTCTGGATATGGACAAAGAAGAACTCAACAGTTTTTCAGAAGAAGTTCTGGATCGTTTTAGAAATCCTTATATCAAACACATGCTGGCAAGCATTGCATTAAATTCCATCTCAAAATTTAAGGTGAGGGTAATGCCAAGTTTATTAGAATACGAATCTATTCATCATAAACTTCCCACAGGTTTAACTTTTGCCTTTGCATGTTTAATTCGGTTTTATAAAGGAGATTGGCGTGGGGAGAATTTACCTGTCAATGACGATGTTGCCATTGTAGAAACCTTTACCGAACTTTGGAGCTTAAACAACTATCTAGAAATTTCGAATGCCGCTCTGAAGAATGAAACTCTTTGGGGGGTTGACCTGACCCAAATAGATTCTTTAACTGATGCTATTGCATTGGCCCTTAAAGAAATTGATGAAAACGGAATTGAAAAAGGATTTGTAAATTTTAGCAAAAAATATTAAACTGCCTCGACGCAGACATACGAGGTATTAAATTGAGTTTGCTATGCAAACAACCTGAATTCCGCCCGCCTCTGGCGGACGGGGAATTAAACATTATCTTCTCGTCCGCCGAAGCGAACGCGAAGGAGGATTAAACTAATTGAAACTATTTTATCGTGCAAAAGAAGTTAATAAAAGTACATCCATTAGATAATGTAGCCGTTGCTTTGGTAGATCTTATCTCTGAAGAAGTAATACAGTTCAATGGAGAAGACCTTGCTATTTTAAAAGACACAAAGGCAAAACATAAGATCGCATTGACTAAATTCGATATAGACGACAGAATCATAATGTATGGTGTTTTGGTTGGGAAAGCTAACCAGTTCATAGAAAAAGGAGAGGTGATCACTACCGAGAATGTTAAACACCAAAGTGAAAAAGTACATAATAAAACAGCTGGTATAGAGTGGACACCTCCTAATATTGATAAATGGATCGATAAAACATTCTTAGGCTATCACAGAGCCGATGGGCAAGTTGGAACGGCAAATGTCTGGTTGTTTTTCCCTTTGGTATTTTGTGAGAATCGGAATATTGAAATTCTAAAAGATATTTTTGAAAAGGAATTACTAAAAAAGAAGGAGAGTAAACATCAACTTTTATTGCGCTCCTTAGTGAAGGGAGAAAAAGAATCCTTTCAAAATGAAAAATCCACTTCCAAAGAAGTTTTCGAAAATATAGACGTAAAGTTCATCACACATCAAGGTGGTTGTGGGGCAATTCGACAAGATGCTGAAGCCCTTGCAAAATTATTGGCGGGCTATGTAAACAATCCAAATGTGGCAGGGGCTACAGTTTTAAGCCTCGGTTGTCAAAATTTACAAATAGACCTATTTGAAAATACTCTGAAAGAGATCAACCCAAATAATAAAAAACCTGTTCTTATTTATGAACAGCAGAAAATGGGCACGATTGATCATATGCTCAGTGTGATCATTGAAGAATCTTTTGAAGCCATAAAACAAGCAAATATCTTAGAAAGAAAACCTGCACCCTTATCTAAACTTAACGTTGGTCTGGAATGCGGTGGATCGGATGGGTTTTCAGGGATCTCGGCAAATCCAACATTAGGCCATTTATCCGACCTGTTAGTAGCCTTAAATGGCACTGCAATCCTCTCTGAATTTCCTGAGCTTTGTGGTGTTGAACAAGAATTAGTTAATCGATGCAAAGATGAAGCCAGTGCTGAAAAATTTTTATCTCTTATGAAAGCTTTTGAAAAATCGGTAGTCGATGCCGGTTCAGGTTTTGATATGAACCCCTCTCCCGGTAATATCAAAGATGGCTTGATTACGGATGCAATGAAATCAGCAGGTGCGGCTAAAAAGGGTGGAACTTCGCCTATTGTTGACGTATTGAACTATGGAGAATATTTGTCTAAAAAAGGACTGAATTTATTATGTACTCCCGGAAATGACGTTGAAAGTACCACGGCGATGGTTGGGTCGGGAGCCAATTTAGTTTTGTTTACCACGGGCTTAGGAACGCCAACGGGCAATCCAATTACACCGGTAATAAAAGTTTCATCAAATTCTGAGCTGGCAAAATCAATGTCTGATATAATTGATGTGGATACAGGATCAGTCATTAGAGGAGAAAAAACTATCGAGGATATGGCAGAGAAATTACTTGAATTTATAATAGAAGTTGCAAGTGGTACAATTAAAACCAAGTCGACCCTTAATAATCAAAATGATTTCATACCATGGCGGCAAGGGGTGTCCTTGTAAATTAAATGTAACTCCCTATAATATCACCCATTTTCTAGATCCTGTAATACCTCACTTAAAGATCAAATTTTATTCCTTGTGCCAAGGGCAAATTATCGGTATAATTTATTGTATTTGTTTGACGTCGCATATAAACTTTCCACGCATCCGATCCGGATTCTCTTCCACCGCCCGTTTCTTTCTCACCACCAAAAGCACCTCCTATTTCAGCGCCGGAAGTGCCAATATTTACATTCGCAATACCGCAGTCTGAGCCTGTAACCGCCAGGAATTTTTCAGCTTCTTGTAAGTTAGAGGTCATTATAGCAGAGGATAAACCCTGAACAACTCCATTTTGAATTTCTATGGCATTTTCGACATTTCCCGAATATTTAATTAAATACAAAATTGGGGCAAATGTTTCATGTTGAACTATTTCATATTCATTCTTAGCCTCAACAATAGCAGGTTTAACGTAACATCCGCTATCGTACTCATTCCCTTCCAATACACCTCCATCTACAATTATTTTTCCTCCTTCTTCCACACACTGCTCAAGAGCAGACAAGTACATTTTTACCGCATCTTTATCTATTAGAGGGCCAACATGATTATTTTCATCCAGTGGATCTCCTATTTTTAATTGTTTGTAGGCGTCAACGATAGCATTCTTCACCTTATCATAAACGTCCTCATGAATAATCAATCTTCTGGTGGAAGTACATCTTTGTCCGGCGGTTCCGCAGGCCCCAAAAACAGCTCCTATTACGGTCATTTTGATATCCGCATCAGGAGTGACTATTATGGCATTATTACCTCCTAACTCCAATAATGACCGGCCTAATCTTTTGGCTACATTTTGTGCAACAATTTTTCCCATTCGGATAGACCCTGTAGCAGAAATTAGGGAAATTCGAGAATCATTGGCCAGCAACTCTCCAACTTTATAGTCGCCATTAGCAATACAAGAAATTCCTTCCGGCATGTTATTCGCTTTTAAAACCTCAGCAATTATATTTTGACAAGCTATGGAGCAAAGTGGAACTTTTTCGCTTGGTTTCCATATACAAACATCTCCACAAACCCAGGAAAGGGCAGTATTCCATGCCCAAACAGCAACAGGAAAGTTAAAAGCTGATATAATTCCTACGGCGCCTAAAGGATGATATTGTTCGTACATTCTATGTCCGGGGCGTTCTGAGTGCATTGTAAGACCGTGAAGTTGTCGTGACAACCCAACTGCAAAATCACAGATATCGATCATTTCCTGAACCTCGCCTAATCCCTCCTGCAATGATTTTCCCATTTCGTAGGATACCAGCTCTCCTAATGGTTGTTTCAACTCCCTGAGTTTATCTCCAAATTGTCTTACCAACTCCCCTCTTTGAGGTGCAGGCACAACTCTAAAATATTTGAAGGATGTCATAGCAACTTGCATCACTTTTTGATAGTCCTCTTTTGACGCAGCAATAACTTTTCCTATGAGTTTTCCATCTGTCGGTGAATAGGATTCTATAATTTCACCACTTCCAAAACTTTCGGATCCAGTGGATACGCCATTGTTCAATTCAGATAGTTTTAAGGATTCAAAAACACTTTTAATATCTATAGCCATTTGATCTATTTTAAAATATCTGTAAAATTAATGGTAATTATTATACAATTATCAATTTCAATGATTTATTTTGATCATATTTTATTGATCTAATAAATACGAAAGCCGAACTAATAATAGTTCAGCTTCTTAAATACGGTTCTAAAATTGATCTATTCAGTAATTAAAATCTATAGTTCAGACCTGAATAAATACCAAAGTAATAGGGCTGGAAGTTTCCAGCATTATTTGAATAAGTGTTTAATTGGTATTTAAACATAGGCGCTACATTAAGGTACCAGTTCTTATTAATTTTATAATCGAAGTCAACACCTAAATTCCCACTAAAATTTACACTGTTTAAATTACTCGCACTACCCAGGTCCGTAATTTGATCTTGCGTAACCATATAAATGGAATTTTTAGCCAAAACATATGTACTAAATCCACCAACCAAACCAACACCAAACCTACTTTCATATAAATTGTACTTCATTTCAACCGGAAGCTCAAAATATTCAATGGATTGATTAAGTTCTCCGGACAAATTTGATTTGCCCTGTGCAATAGAAGAGCTCCTGCTATCACTGTTCTTATTGCCAGAGTTCGATAGTATAATTCCAGATTTTGTTATATTGTTGTTAGCTGCAATTTTTGAAGTAGTAGCAGTAGCATTCACATTACTGGTAATATATGCCAACTCCACTTTATTTACACCGGATTGTACGTTAAATTTTCTATTGATCTGATAATTTAATTTAAGACCAACTGATAAGGCGTTATCACTTGATTTTGAATTATTCGATAGCTCCTCACTTATTGGAGAACCGGATCGTAATGTATTATAATAAACTGGTGCTACCGTTGTCCCGATAGACCATTTATTTCTCATAGCCTTCTTATTATCTTCTTTTACATTAACCGGATCAATATTAGAAATCAAATTCTCATTTGATTTTAGGCTTTTTAGAAAATCGCTCTTATCAATAACATATTTGCTGTCAATGGTTTTATAAATTGAAGATATATCATCAGAAGTAACAATTACATTATTATTTGGTTTCTTAACAAAAACTGTAGATTCCAGATCATGTGCAACCTTTGTGTTTTCTAAACTCACCGTATTTACGATACTCTTTTGAAGTTCATTATCACCCTGATCAAGCTGCGTCCTATCATCTGCCTCTGAAATATTAAAATTAGATTCGGTAATAATATTGTCAGGCTCCGCGTTTGTGATAGAATTCAAATTATAATACCAAACGCCTCCCATAAAAAATAAAATAAAGATAACTGCAACACCACTAAAACGTTGCCAAAGAGGAATAGATTTTTTCAAGGGTTGTTCAGTCAAATACAACTCGATACCATTCCAAACATGTTTGCTTGGATTAAGTTCTAAGTCTTTTAAGTTTTCTTGAAAAACTCTATCGATATTTTTTCTTTCTAACATTTATACAACTGCATTAATTAGGATGGACCAACTATTTGTTTTTGTTGATTCAACTCAATTTTATCCTTTAATATTAACCTTGCTCTCGACAAATTCGATTTCGACGTACCTTCTGCAATTCCCAACATTCCAGATATTTCTTTATGAGAGTATCCATCCAAAACATATAAATTAAAAACCATCCTGTACCTCTCCGGTAATTGCTGAATGATCTTCAATAAAAAATCCAAGGATAGCTCATCTTCATCAATCTCAACTTCAACCTCATCCGGATAATTCTCTTCAACTAAATTCAAAACATTCTTTTCTCTGTATGTCTGTAAAGATGTATTGATTACAATTCTTTTCATCCATCCCTCAAAGGATCCTTTGAACTTATATTGATCAATTTTATCGAAAATAGTGATGAAGGCATCTTGTAAATTATCTTCTGCACTTTGTTTCGTCTTCGAGTATTTTAAGCACAACGCAAAAAGTTTACCAGCAAATAGATGGTAAATTTCTGATTGAGATTTAATATCTCTTTTTTTACAATTTATTATGAGTTGGTGTAAACTCATAGGGGAATTTTAATTATTTGTTATAACTGGTACTTCTTTTGTTAAATAAATAGGTTCTCCATTTTCATCTTCTCCTTGCCAAAAATTAAAAACATAAGGCTCTGTCTGTGACGCCTGAACTCTAAAGGAAATTTCATCTTCAAAATCAGAAGAAAAACAATCCTTGCCATCCAAAACCGTCGTGATAACAGCCACGTTTCTCATTTCATTATCATATTCATACAGTACATCGCTACTAATATAACAATCATCAGGTTGAATATATTTCAAACTCACCTCATAAATTTTACCATACTCAAAATTTTCAGGTAAACTTACGTCCTCAATTGCCAACAATTCATAATGATAGGTAGGCCCATCATCATTCGAACAAGAGACAAATATAATAAAACTAAAAATTACAAAAAAAATTCTTTTCACCGGTATTTTTAACTAAAATTCTTTGCTAATTGCTCTTTTAAGATGTTTTATTACCAATTGGTTGCGTAAAAAAGAGCTACTTTTGTTTAAAACGTTGGTATGATAATTTCTCAAATATTCGGTCCAAATATAAAAATCCGTTTTGAGAATTTAGCCTTAGAGGTTTTTCAGCATCAAGCTTTGAATTGCTTAGTCTATTCAAGTTATTTGGATGAGTTGGGCATCGCACCGAAATCAATAATCCATTTCCACCAAATTCCCTTTTTACCCATTCAATTTTTTAAAACCCATCAAATAGTTAGTTCTGCTGATAAAACAGATAAAGTTTTTTTAAGTAGTGGAACAACTGGAAATGTACAAAGCAAGCATTACGTAAGTGATCTCAATGTCTACAAACTGAGTTATACTAAAGGTTTCGAACATTTTTATGGGGATATCAAAGACTATACCATCCTTGCTCTTTTACCCGGTTATATGGAACGTGAAGGCTCATCATTGATTTATATGGTGGATGATTTGATTAAAAAAAGCAAATCATCCGATAGCGGGTTTTATCTTAATGATTTAGAAAATTTGTCCAATAAACTGATTAAGCTGGATAAAAGAAATAAAAAAGTACTTTTAATTGGTGTATCCTATGCCCTTCTGGACCTGGTGCGTAAATTTGAATTCGATCTCAAAAATACCATTGTTATGGAAACCGGGGGAATGAAAGGAAAACGCAAAGAGATGATACGTGAAGAGCTGCATAAGCGTTTATCCATGGGATTTGGAGTGGATAAAATTCATTCTGAATATGGCATGACCGAATTATTATCACAAGCTTATTCTAAAGGAAACGGCCTTTTTGAAACCCCTCCATGGATGAGAATTGTTGTTCGCGATCCCGAAGACCCCTTAACTCTATTACCGCATACAAAAACTGGTGGTTTAAATATAGTGGATCTGGCTAATATTAATTCTTGCTCGTTCATTGCTACGCAGGATTTAGGAAAAATAAATGCAAATGGAACATTTGAACTTATGGGCAGATTTGATAATTCAGATATTCGAGGTTGTAATTTAATGGTTATCTAAAATGTATTAAGCCTAATAACCTATCATATAACTTTTTGGAGGATCAACAAACTCAATTTATAGAAAACTGTTCCGATTAGTCCTCCCAAAAAAAATCCTGACAATATATCGACCGGAAAATGCACACCGAGATAGATTCTGCTATATCCAAAAAATAAGGGCCAAAAGAAAATTAATAAGATGTATTTATAATACTTTTTTAAAGTTAAAAAAACAAAAAGACTAACCGCCATGGAGCTTGTGGCATGCCCGGACACAAAACTGTAACCTCCCGAATTCTTTACAATACGAATAATTTGATTGATAGATGGGTCATTGTTGGGTCTTAATCTTTGAAAAAAGTTCTTAATAAAATTTACAAACTGATCTGAAAATGTTATTAAAAGTCCTGTAAAAATTAATAAAGCAACTAATTTTTTCCAGCCATAAGACTTAAATATCAAATAAGAAAAAATCAGGTAAAGCGGAAACCAACTAAATTGATTGGTGACAACTAACCAAAAAGCATCCCAGGATTCATTGCCAAGCGCATTTAGAAAAATAAGAAGCTCTTTATCCTTTTGAATAATATTCTCGAGAAGGTTCAATTTATAAATTACGTTTTATCGGACCGGTAACATCGTCAATATTGTCCTTAACCTTCTTTTTAATTTTGGTAAAGTCATTTTTGATATCACGAGTGAAATCAGTATCAATCCCTTGTTTTTTCGCAGTCTCTGTAATTTCTTTTTTTACCTCATTGGTGGCATTCTTCAATTGTTGCATTCCTTTTCCCAAACCTCTTGCCAACTCAGGAATTTTATCCGCACCGAACAACATAACCACGATAACGAGTATAATAAATATTTCACCTCCGCTTATAAATAAAAACATAGTATTCAATTTACACTACAAATGTAATACAATTAGCTGATTTGGAAAATGCAGATTTGGAAAATGAGACATCTTGTTCAATTTATTTCAAATCATGTGCCGGGTAGTTCCGGAAAATTTATTTAAAAATTACTTTTTTACCAACATCCGCTTAATTTCATTCAATTTCATCAAAGCTTCTATTGGAGTTAGTGTATCTATATTTGTCGTTAAAATTTCTTCTTTGATCTCTTCCAATAAGGGGTCGTCTAATTTAAAAAAACTCAACTGCATATCTTCCTGAGAAGCACTTTTAAGTTTTTCCTGAATATCCTCTGATGCATGGCTTTTTTCTAAATGCTTTAACATTTTTTTCGCCCGATGCAATACTGCCGTTGGCATTCCGGCTAATTTTGCAACGTGAATTCCAAAACTGTGCTCGCTTCCACCCGGTACTAACTTTCTTAAAAAAATCACATTATCTTTCAGTTCTTTTACCGAAACATTAAAGTTCTTAATACGTTCAAAGGTTTCACTCATATCATTCAACTCATGGTAATGAGTGGCAAATAATGTTTTCGATCTTGAAGGATGTTCATGAATATATTCAGAAATAGCCCAGGCAATTGAGATCCCGTCATATGTGCTTGTTCCTCTGCCAATTTCATCAAGAAGAATTAAACTTCTTTCAGATAAATTATTCAATATACTCGCTGTTTCATTCATCTCCACCATAAAAGTAGATTCCCCCATTGAAATATTATCACTTGCACCAACCCGAGTAAATATCTTATCCACCACGCCAATTTTTGCATTCTGAGCCGGGACGTAACTTCCAATTTGAGCTAATAGAACGATCAAGGCTGTCTGACGTAAGATCGCAGATTTACCACTCATATTAGGTCCGGTGATCATAATGATCTGCTGTTGATTTCTATTCAACACCAGATCATTGGCTATATATTCTTCGCCCAAAGGCAATTGTTTTTCAATTACCGGGTGACGCCCATTTTTAATTTGAATTTCCATGGAGTCGTCCATAATCGGCCGTACATAGTTGTTCTCTTTAGCAATTTTTGAAAAAGAACTCAGGCAGTCTATCTGAGCAATT
>Ga0164315_10002355_pt1 | contig 14489 bp, 16 predicted proteins | sample GuaBasSedimGuay6_FD_113737 | JGI IMG/M metagenome (GOLD analysis project Ga0164315, IMG submission 113737) | Subseafloor sediment microbial communities from Guaymas Basin, Gulf of California, Mexico - Guay6, Core 4569-2, 0-3 cm | ecosystem: Environmental > Aquatic > Marine > Hydrothermal vents... | reverse complement strand
TTTGCATTAATCCCGATGCCTGAATCGCAAGAATGTGGACCATTGTTTTTAAAACAGGGGAAAGTTGCTGAAAACACTCGGCAACTTTATTGTTCTTTTTTTTCATATTTACCCGCCATTGTTTCTTATGGTATCTATACGCCTGATGTTTAAAAGGCAATCCGGTTTTTCCAATTAGATCTTAAAGGCCACCACAACAAAGGGGGAATAATGGCACAAATTCAAGAAAATTACAATACGCTGAAGCAGGCCTTGGAAGGGAGTTACAGAGTGGATCAACTCAAGTCCCTGGCCAAACAGATCAGTAAAAAAAATCCCACACGCAAGGTCGAGTTGGTGGCGCATATCACATCTTTGGTTTTTAAAAACATTGACACCCTTCTTGCTGATTTTGATTCCATGGCAATCAATGCACTTGCCGAGGCAGTTCACAACTGGGATGGCTGTTATAAAAGTGAGCAATTTTATGCCAAATACGGCGCTGTTCCCCAGTTGATAACCACAAGGGGCAGTGATGAAATGCATTTGCTATATCTGTTTTTTATTAATGGAAGAATCCCCAGGGATTTGATGGCTGTCCTGGAAAAAAAAATCAATGTGCCTGCATCTGAAAAGCTCCATTATGGAAAACTTGCCAAAACCCCGGATTTAACAACAAGAGAAACAGCCCATGCCGCCTGTATGAATCTGAACATATTGCTTACCATGGTGAAGGAAAACAAAATAAGGGTCAGCCCAAAGACAGGCCGTGCCACGGCTGCAACCATTAAAAAAATTTCAGCCTGCCTGTGTGATGGAGATTTCTATGATGAACCTCTTGATCCCATGCAGGCCTTTGCCTGGCCCCTGCTGCTTCAGGGAGGAGGCCTTGCGACCATTGATAAAAATTTTCTCAAGCTGACCCGGGCCGGCACCAGTGCATTGAAAAAAGATCTGGCCCAGGGGATTAAAACGATCTGGAAAAAATGGGAAAAAACCAAAATCATTGATGAATACTCCCGGGTGACCGCTGTCAAGGGACAAAAATCTGCCAAAGGACGCACCATGACATCACCCGTTCGCCGCCGGCCAGTGATAAATGATGCACTGACCTGCCTTGATCCGGGCCGATGGATTACAGTGGATGAAATTGAAAGATTCATGTTGTCTGAATCTTATACTTTTGAAATGACCAACTACGATTGGAAACTCTATTTTGGTGATCCCTATTACGGCCTTCTGGACTATTCCGATACCTGGCCTCTTTTACAATTGCGATATCTGCTGATCTATCTTTTTGAATATTGCGCCACCTTAGGGCTTCTTGATGTTTCATATAAACACCCCAGAAATGCCAGACCGGAGTTCAGGTCCTGCTGGGGAGCAGATGACGAGCCTTTCTTGAGCCAGTGTGACGGTTTGATGCAGATCCGCCTCAATGAGCTTGGCGCCTATATTCTTGGAATTTCACCAGCATATGGTGCCATGGATACTCAGGATTTTAAAATCCATGACACAGATATAATATATACGGGGAAAGGGGTTCCAACGCCTGATCATAGCCTTTATCTTGACAAAATTGCAGGGCAAATAGAAGTGGGCCGCTGGCACCTGTCACTAACCTCTTTGCTCAATGCCCTTAAACAAGGAGAGACCTTAAAGGAGATAAAAGGCTTTATACATCAAATCTCTTTGAAAAACCCTGAAAAACCACTTGAAAAATTGTTTAAAAATGCCGAAGAACGAAGCTCGGCAGTTGTGAAAAAAGGAAGGGCAACATTGCTTGCCTGCAACAGTGAAATCCGCAAACAGATATTGACCGACAAAAAAATGAGCACGCTTTGTCTGCCCGCAGGCGAGCACCATCTTGTGATCTTACCGGAAAAAGATGAACGCTTTGCCCGATATCTGGAGACCCTGGGGTTCATTATCGGGCGTTGAAGAGAATAAGATCCCCTTTGTCACCTGGGAAAAACATGTTGATTCAAAAAAGCTTGGGTATAAATAAGGATCATCAGTCTGGATTATCTGGTCCGGGTTTTTCCTCAAATATGTTTTGATAATCTTTTTACCAAATGCCGAATTACGTGTGACCTTCAGGTTATCCAGTGGATTAACCATTCCCCGGACGGCTGATTCGGCCTGCCTAAATGTGGCCCCAGTTCTTTTATCGGTTCTAAAATATATGTAAAGTTTATTTGTGTACCAATGAGAAATAGCCGCATTTTCGAGCATGTTCCTCAGGAAGAGCTCACCAAGTACATCAACTCCAAACCAACCGGAAAGTACGCTCGAAGGATCTGGTTTTTCTATGAGTTCCTGGCCAAAAATAAAGTATAAACTTTGTTGACACATCAAAATATCAATGGTATTTTTTGTTTAAACAATGAGTATACAAAACAAAGGAGAGCAATATGGAAATGATTATTAAAAAGTGGGGCAACAGTCTTGCGGCACGAATTCCAATGCCTATCGCAAAGGCAATTGGGATTGATGTTGACCAGAGGATATCGATTGAGGCTGATAACGGAAGAATCATTATCACACCAGTATATGAGGATATCGTATATAAACTTGATGATTTATTAAAGGATTGTCCTGAAAAAGCAGTAAAATCAGATGGCTATGACAAAGCGTGGTTAAACGATGAACCCGTTGGGAAGGAGTGGTAATGTATATTCCTGAACGTGGTGATGTGGTATGGACAAACTTTGACCCTGCCGCCGGTCATGAACAAAAAGGGAAAAGGCCTGCTTTAATTCTTTCCTCTGTCAATTTCAATAAAGTCTTTGGTCTGGCCCTTGCAGCACCGATCACAAACCGCGTTCGTGGCCATGCCTTTGAAACTGATTTAAATGAACTGGATATTAAAGTTAAGGGTGTTGTTTTATGTCAACAAATCAAAATGATTGATTTTAAGGAGCGGGGGCTATTGTTTGCTGCTAAAGCTCCAAGGCAAGTTGTAAAAGAAGTTTTAGGTAAAGTAAGGGCCATTTTGGCATGAACAGCAAACAATTTTTCTGCCTCCGAAATTGTACACCTGATAGCCTTTTATAACAGGCAATCAGCAGAAATTTTTGCTGAAAGCGGCTGATGCCGTCTTATCATTGTTCACTATGATGAACTATTATTTTTTAAAAAATTAGCTGAAAATTAGCTTGACAACTACACGATAATGATATTTACTATTTTTTGTGTTCGTCATTATGAATATGATGTTGGCATTGATATATTCTTGTCAACATATCGTTTTTTATATGATAGTGCAATGGATTATCAAATCATTTCCATTAATCAAAAGGGGGAAAATTTTATGCTGTTACCCAAATTTGAATTTTATGAACCAACCTCCATCCAACAGGCCATAGAATTAAAAAAAAAATACCAAGGGAAGGCAAAACTGCTGGCAGGGGGAACAGATCTTCTGGTCCATCTTAAAAAAAAACTGATCACCACAGACCACATCATTAGTCTGTCAAAAATCAAAGATCTGTCTCAAATCAAAGAAGAGCGTGATTTTATTGAAATCGGCGCCTGCGTCACCATGTCCCAGCTTTCAAAATCAAAGGTCATTCAGGAAAAATTCAGTGCCCTCAAGGAAGGGGGAGATAACCTTGGCAACCATTTGATTCGAAACAGGGCAACCATTGGCGGGAATGTCTGCGGTGCAAGCCCTGCTGCCGACACTCTCCCGGCCCTCCTTGTCTACCAGACCCAGGTCCTTTTACAAGGCCCGGACGGCCGGCGCAAAGTGGCCATTGAATCTTTTTTTAAGGGTCCAGGTAAGACTATAATCAAAGATGATGAAATCCTGACAGGATTTGAACTGCCTATTCCGCAAAAAAATTGTGGGGCACACTATATTCAGCTGGGAAAAAGAAAATCATCTGAAATCAATGTCGTGAACGTGGCTTCGTTCATTGAAATTAATCCAGGTAATAAAACCATTAAAAACTGCCGCATTGCCCTGGGAGCTGTTGCTGCAACGCCCATCCGGTCGTTTTTTGCAGAAGATGCATTAAAAAACAAAACGGCAGATGAAACGGCGTTTTATGAAGCCGGAGAAGTTGCCCGGCGCAAAGACTGTAAACCCATTGATGACTTCAGGGGTACGGCAGAATACAGACGGGCCATGATTGGTGTCTTGACCAAACGGACCCTTGAAACAGCCTATAAACAAGCAATGGCCCAATAAAAAAAATCAGGAGAATCCAATGAAAAGGATCATCAATTTAACGATAAATAAAATAATATATGAACACGCGGTTGAAGTCAACACAACCCTTGCCGATTTTCTCCGATATGAGCTTGGACTGACCGGCACAAAAAAAGGATGTGACACTGGCGATTGTGGCGCCTGCACTGTTATCCTTGATGGTGATACGGTCAACTCCTGCCTGGTTCTTGCTGTTCAGGCAGACGGCGCAGTCATTGAGACCATTGAGGGCTTAAGCAATGAAGACGGACTTCATCCATTACAGCAGGCCTTTGTTGAAAAAGGCGCTATTCAGTGCGGCTTCTGTTCTCCAGGGGTGATCATGTCTTCCAAAAACCTTTTGGATAAAAACGACAATCCAAGTAATCAGGAGATAAGAGAAGGTCTTTCAGGTAATCTTTGCCGATGTACAGGATACACCAAGATCTTTGAAGCTGTTTCATCTCAATGCTCAGATAATAAAGGAGGCTCCCATGGAAAAATTTGATGTCATTCGCAGTTATGCACCTCGACTTGATGCTCCTGACAAGGCAACGGGAAAAGCAATCTTTACAGATGACATCTCCCGGCCGGGAATGCTTTATGGTGCCATGCTGCAAAGTCCCCATGCCCACGCAAAAATTATTTCCATTGACACCTCAAAAGCTGAGAGACTTGAAGGTGTTAAAGCCGTCATAACATCAAAAGAAGCCGGGACCATTAAGTACGGCGTCAGCCCAGCCCGTTATGATGAAACGGTTTTTGCCACTGATAAGGTTCGGTATGTCGGCGATGAAATTGCAGCCGTTGCCGCCACCACCCTTGAAATTGCACTGAAAGCAGTAGACTTGATCCAGGTGGAATACAAAGTGCTGCCCGCGGTATTAACGATAGAAGATGCCATGAAAGAAGGCGCGCCCCAGCTCCATGAAGAATTTGCCGGCAACCTTTGCGCCGAAGTGCATCAGGAATTCGGAAATGTGGAAGAGGGATTCAAAAAATGCGATATTATTAAAACCACAACCATGAAAAGCAAACGACAGGACGCTGCCTTTATTGAGATGCAGGCCTGTCTGGCAGAAATCGATAGAAGGGGAACCCTCACCTTGACCACTTCAAGCCAGGTCCCTCACTATGTTCAAAGAACCGTTGCCATGGTTCTTGGCATGGACGTTGGAAAAATCAGGGTTATGAAGCCTTACGTGGGAGGCGGATTCGGCATCAAAGCGGCTGCGAACCACCAGGAACTGGTTTGCTGTATTCTTGCCAGGATGTTAAACAAACCGGTTAAAATGAATTTTACAAGAGAACAGGTTTTCAAATATGCCAGAGCCCGTCACCAGTTCACCCACGTCATTACAACGGGTGCAAAAAAAGATGGAACCCTGGTTGCCCTGAAACACGAATGCTACCTGGATGGAGGCGCCTATACCAGTTTTGGTATTGCCACGGTATATTATTCCGGAGCCCTTCTTTCGGGTCCCTATAAACTTCCGAATATGAGTTATGATGGATACAGGGTATATAATAACAAGCCCGCATGTGGTGCTCAGAGGGGCCATGGTGCAGTAATTGCCCGGGCAGCCTTTGAACAGCAAATGGACATGATTGCCGAAGAGATCGGCATGGATCCCCTGGAACTTCGTATCAAAAACATGATGAATGCCGGTGATACCACCTGTAATGACCTGAACATGAGCTCCTTTGGCATGTCGGAATGCATTGAAGCGGTTCGCGAAGGCTCTGACTGGGACAAGAAAAAAGGCACTCTGCCCAAAGGCAAAGGGATTGGAATGGCCTGCGGATTTTTTGTATCCGGCGCGGGATTCCCCATTTATCGCTCAGATACCTTCCACTGCACTGTTATTTGCAAACTGACAGAAGACGGCGGTGCAGCCCTTGTTTACACGGCATCTGCGGAAATCGGCCAGGGTTCTGACACTGCTTTTGCAATGATTGTGGCCGAAGCCATTGGTATTCCACTGGAAAATGTCCGACTGGCTTCCGGTGATACAGATATGGGCGTCGATCTGGGCGCCTATTCCAGCCGGCAGACCCTCATGACAGGACACGCCGCAAAAGAAGCCGGAGAACATGTCAGACAACAGGTACTGGAAGTTCTGGCAACGCAGCTTAACACGCCTGTAGAAGAGCTGGATATCAAAAAAGGATTTATCGAATTCAAAAACAAGACCCCTGATTTTTCCGCTTTAAGAACGCGATATATCAAAGAGCACAGGGGGTGGACCGACAACCCGGATTCGGAAAAACTCACATTTAAAGAAGCCTCAAGAATCGCTTTTCTTGAAAAAGGCTCCATTGTCGGGACCGGAAAATACCGACCCCACTGGCTTGGCGGAAAATTCAAAGGGGCGGCTGTTGGCACATCTCCTGCCTATGGATGCAGCGCCCAGGTGGCAGAAGTCACTGTTGATATTGAAACGGGACAGATCACCATAGACAATATCACAGATGCCCATGATTGCGGAAAAGCAATCAATATGAACTCGGTGGAAGGCCAGATGCAGGGATCAATTTCCATGGGAATCGGTGAAGCCCTGCACGAAGAGGTTATTTTTAATGACAAAGGTGAGGTGTTGAATAATGATCTGGCTGAATATAAAATCGTGACCTCCATGGATATGCCTCCAGTCAAAGCCATTGTGATTGAAAGTGATGAACCCAATGGGCCCTTTGGAGCAAAAGAGGTGGGCGAAGGTGCTATCATGCCTACCATTCCTGCTATCTTGAATGCCGTCTATGATGCCATCGGTGTCAGAATCAGTGAACTGCCCCTGACCCCGGAACGGGTTTATAATGCCATTCAAGCGTACAAGGAAAAAAAGAGCGCATAAATAAGCGCCATGAGATATATACGGCAAACCATACTTCCCCAAATCGATACCAGCGGTCAGGCAAAACTATTTGCATCATCTGTCCTGATCGCCGGTACCGGCGGCCTTGGCGGATAGACAAAAAATGTTAAAAAAATACCAGGCTCCAATTGTTAAAAAGGCATTCATTATTTTGGATGCGATTTCAAAAAGTTCTCAAGGGTTGAAAATCAGCGAGATTTCAACCAGTATGGCTATCAGCAAAAGCACTGTCCACGGTATTACCGCAGCCCTTGAGGAGCGGGGAGCCATCATCCGTGACTCCATTTCAAAAAAATACACCATCGGCATTACGCTCATGGAACTTGGCAAAGCTGCCTATGAGAGAATCGATTTTAAAAACATTGCCAAACCTGTCATGGAGGAGCTGATGGAGCAATGCCAGGAATCTGTTTTTCTCGGCATCAGGAATGGAAACACGGTAACCGTAGTGGATATTGTTGAATCCAAAAGAGATTTTAAGATCACTTCCCCCATTGGAACTTCCCTTCCATTGATGGCCGCAGCAACGGGAAAGATATTCCTGTCCTTGATGGAACCAGAGGATCTGAAAAAATATCTGCATTCAAATCCATTGGTCAGGTATACGCCCCACACCATTACAGATCCGGATCTCTATGCAAAAGAGTTGAATAATGTTCGAAAAAACGGCGTTTCCACTGATGATGAAGAATATCTTTCCGGCGTCAGGGCGGTTGCAGCTCTCATCAAACCCTATGGCACCTATATCCCTGCCATCTGGGTCGTTGGATTCAAGGCTTCCATGTCCGATAAAAAAATACAGACCATTATCGAGCAAACCAGGATGGCTGCTGAACGGATCGGCAAAAGGCTGGGGCAGACATGAGCAAAATTATCTTTCGCATTTTCCTTGTCCTTTTTTGCAGCCTTTTTCTTTATGGAAATATTTATTTCTGGATTGATGAAAACGGGACAAAACATTTTTCCAATGTTTCTTTACCCCTGAATAAAACCGTTGACGAACAAAAGGAAAGCAAGGCTGTTTTTAAAAAGCTGTCATCCAAAAAAAATAACGCACCCTTATTTGAGGTGGTAAAAATTTTTGATGGGGACACCATCCGGGTCAAAGGGCTTGATCTGATATTTAAAATACGGCTTGTGGGAATTGACTGCCCTGAAATTGGATATAACGGCCGGAAAAACCAGCCCTTCAGCCAAAAAGCAAAACAATATTTAATCCATTTACTTGAACATCAAAAGGTTGCGATTAAAACTTATGGGACAGACGTTTATAATCGGCAACTGGCCGAAGTTTTTACTGATACTAAAAATATTAACCTGGAAATGATAAAGGCAGGCATGGCCGAGGTTTATACTGGGAAACTACCTGAAAAGCTTGACTCGCAGGGTTATTTAAAGGAAGAGGAAACAGCCAGAAACATGGGAAGGGGAATGTGGACCCAGGGCCATTTTTACAAAAGTCCCAGGCAATGGCGAAAGGAAAACCCCAGAAAATGATTTTTAAATAACCGCCTCAAGGAGAGCAGACCTTATGCACTTAAGGCGGTTTGATTTTTAAACAAAATTTATTTTGCAGACCACATTAAACCGCTAATTTTTCCGATCCCAGGGTAGCAAGAAGCGATTAAAACGGAATATCGTCATCCGGAATGGGTCCCTGGCCACCGGTCATGCCGGGGGATGTATGGTCCGAGGACTGATTGCCTGATCCGGAATCGGATTTCTGGTAGCCACCACCGCCACTCTGATATCCGCCCCCACCGCCGCCCTGGGCATCCTGTTTACTGCCAAGAAACTGAAAATTTGATACCACGATTTTTGTCATATAATGGGTCTGGCCATCTTTTTCATACGTGCTGGTCTGAAGTTTTCCTTCAATGTAGACCGGACTGCCTTTTGACAGATATTTTTCCAAAGTTTCTGCTGGTTTCCCAAATGCGACAATATTATGCCATTCTGTTTTTTCCTGGCGATCTCCCGTGGTCTTGTCCGTCCAATATTCACTTGTTGCAATGGAGAAATTCACCACTGCCACACCCTGCTGGGAATACCTGATTTCCGGGTCCCTGCCAAGGTTACCGATGAGCATTACTTTGTTTAGGCTAGCCATTTATTCTCTCCTGTTTTGGGTAAATTTAAAAATGTTCATTTCCTTCAATATTTACCTGATTCAAAACCCGGTGTCAAAGAGATATTTTTTTTAATTTTTTTCAAATGACAATTGTGATTTTTAATTAGATTTTAATTGTTGACAATCATTGGGGTTAGGCTTATGTTGCTATTAAAGTAGCGACACTTAAGGATAAAAATATGGAACCATATTTAAATTTAAAAAACCTTGGATTTTCTCAGTATGAAGCAGCCTGTTATATGGCGCTTGTGGGCAATCATCCAGTGAATGGTTCTCAGTTAAGTAAAATTTCAGGAATTGCAAGATCCCGGATTTATGATGTGTTACGCAATCTGATGTCAAAAGGATATGTGATTGAAGTTAACGCCGGCCAGTATGCACCACTGCCTGCAGATGAAGTTGTCAGAAGGCTGAAAATAAGTTTCGACCGCAGCATAAAAGCCTTTGAAGATCAGATTGCCGCGGCATCCCAAAAAAATGATTTTGAGTTTGTATGGACAATTACAGGCTATGAAAATGTAATGGAAAAAGCCATACAAATGATAAAAAATGCTGAAAAAGAAATCTATATCAGGCTGTTTCCCAAAGCGTCCCAACACCTGGATGAATATTTAGAACAGGCTGACAAAAGAGGGGTGAAAATCCGATATATTGCCATGGGAAAAGTAGCTAAAAAATTTGATATCCAGATCACACACCCGAATCATGAGCATTTGAAACAAATCATCGGCGGACGTTCCATAGAAGTGATTACAGATAAAGAAGAAGCCCTTGTGGGGATCTTTGAAACAGGCAGAGAAGATAGTTCAGCCATAAACTGGACAAGAAATAAATGGTTTATTGTGGCCAATCGGGACAGTCTGCGCCATGATTTCTACCATTGTTTCTTAGAAAAAATATTGGACCGGCATCAGGACCCTACAGACGACGAAAAAAGAATTTATAAAATAATAAAAGAAGATAATTAAGAGAGGTGTAAGATGACGACAATGAGAAAAGATCATTATTTCAAGGGATTTTCCACGGAAAACGACAATGCCATTTTCAATCTGGAAAAAGACTATGGCGCCCACCATTATGACAGGATTAATCTTGTTGTCAGACATGCAAAAGGCTGCTGGCTGACAGATGAAAAAGGCAATAAATATCTGGATTGTCTTGCGGCCTACTCTGCTGCAAATTCAGGTCATCATCATCCCTTCATCGCCAATGCAGTAATGGATGCACTGCTCGGCAATTATGCCTCTGTATTATCCAATGTAGTGTTCACAGATCCTTTGGGAATCTTTCTGTCAAATGTCTCAAAATTTGCTCCCCAGATGGCGCCCCGATTCGGTAATCACGGCAATAAAGCACTTCCCAAAAATGGTGGGGTGGAATCCGTTGAAACAGCCATAAAAACCATGAGGTATTTTGGATTCAAGCATAAAGGAATTAAAGACGGGGATCAGGAAATCATTGTTTTTAATAATAATTTCCATGGCAGAACCATCTCAATTGTCTCTTTTTCATCCAGCCAAAAATACAAGGAGGGGTTTGGACCTTTGACTCCCGGATTTGTGTCTGTGAAATTTGGCAACATTGAACAGGTCAAAAAAGCCATCACTAAAAACACCTGTGGAATCCTTGTGGAGCCGATGCAGGGAGAAGGCGGAATGCAAATACCCCCTGAAGGTTTTCTTAAGGGTCTTCGAAATCTTGCAGATGAACATGATCTGCTGCTGATCTGTGATGAAATACAGGTGGGAATGGGAAGAACTGGAAAGAAATTCTGCTTTGAACATGATAATATTGTTCCTGATGGTGTAATTCTTGGGAAAGCACTTTCAGGCGGTCTTATTCCTTTGTCTGTATTTATTACCAATGCAAAAATCATGGATATGGTTTTTTCCAAAGGATCAGATGGATCAACCTTTGGTGGTTATCCCCTTGCCTGCGTGGCAGGAACTGCTGCTTTAAAGGTGTTTGAACAAGAAGAACTGGCTGAACAATCCGCACAAAAAGGAAAGATACTTAAAGAAAAAATTGAAGCAATTGCCAAAAAATCTGTCCACGTCAAAGAAGTTCGGGGAAAAGGGCTTTTCATCGGTATAGAAGTCATAAACGGCAATGCCATGGATTTTTGCAGGAAACTTTTGAAACTTGGGGTGATTGTCAATGACAGCCACGGCCATACCATAAGAATTTCCCCTCCCCTGATCATCAATGAAGAGGAAATGGCTTTTCTGGTTCAACAGCTTGAAAAGGTTCTTTTGGATTAAAAAATCTTTCTAAGTTTAAGGCAGAGCTGTTTAGCTAAATTAGCCGTGCTCCATATCTGTTTCCATAAAATTGAACCAGTACCCAATATTAACCTATAATGTTCAGGAGGAAAGAATGACAAAACTTAGAAAAGCATTTGAAAATCATCTTATTTTACAGCGGTATTCACCAAAGACACAGGCAATACAGCCAAATATGAAAATAATGATCAGTTTGATCGCTTAATCAAAATAATTGCCGGAAAAAAATGGTCAGGCTATGCAAAAGCACCATTTTCAGGTCCTGAAAAAGTCTTGGAATACCTTGGCCGGTATACCCACAGGGTGACAATCTCCAACTACCGTATCAAAACCATGGGAGATGGCAAAGTAAGTTTTATCTGGCCCCGATGGCCACTTTAAAAGATCGTGCAGAAGATAACAAGACAAAATTGACGGCACTTGATGTTGAAGAATTTATCCGCAGGTTTTTGCTCCACGTCCTTCCCAAAGGATTTAGAAAAATAAGATATTTTGAATTTTTATCTCCAAGATATAAAACCCAAAACATTGAAAAAATCAGGGAACTGATGAATGAAGGTTCTGAAGGATACGCATTTACCAAAAATGAATCTATCCAGGAGATGATGTTAAGATTAACCGGTACAGATATAACCTGAAGGTCACACGTAAAAAGATGCCCCAAATGCAAAAAAGGACGAATGGTGCAATTGTATGAACTTTTGCCCAAGCATTTTGATTACATTGTTCCAACACAGGCAAAGGAGATTTGTAATACATCTTAAACTAATTTTTTTATGCGCAACAGCTTAAAATTTTCAATGGCAACAGGTCATACAGGTGAGGTGCGTCTTGAATTTGATATTTAATTATTTTTTAAGAAAGATTAGATTAAAAGACACTGTGATTGCAAAAGATGATAAATTATTAACGGTTTTTCCCAAAAATCATTCCAAATTTTCCTTGCATTACCACAAAGCAAAAGATATAAAATCCATAGACAAAATTAACGTTTTGGAAATAACCTGAAGGTCAGAAACTGGGTCTACGGCATTGTTCAACAACATTTTATCTATAATCCCGCCCAGCAAAACAAACCGGTACAGCATATTTAAAGCAATCATCAAATCATATGCTTTGGTGTATTTTTAAAATGCGGGACTATAGATAAAACGCTATTGGTTAGCCCTCATATCCGGCAAAGGGAGTATTGTTGAAAGCTCAAAAAACATACATTGATTTTATCCTGAAAGAATGGCTGTTAATTGCGTCCGGTACCGGCCTGGTTCTGACAGCTATCTATACGAAACATTTTCCCGTGTATTCACTCCAGGAAATGCAGATATTGTTCATCCTGTTTGTGCTGTTTATTGCCGTTAATGGTTTACAGAAAAGTGGACTCATATTAAAAATAGCCCAAAGCATAGAAAAAGGAAAAGCCATTCCGGCAAAACTGGTGCTAACAACCTTTTTCTTGTCCATGTTGGTAACAAATGATATTGCTTTAATCGTCATTGTCCCACTTACGTTATCACTTAATATCAATCGAAAAGATGTTCTGGTTATTCTGGAGGCCTTGGCGGCCAATTCTGGTTCCGCATTAACACCGGTTGGCAATCCTCAGAACCTGTTTATTTTCTGGTTCTATGATATCCATCCTTATATATTCCTAAAAACAATCGCCCCATTTTCTTTAACTTTTCTTGGTTTACTATTTGTTGCTTCGCTTCTTGTCAAAACTAGAAATGGGTTGCAAAAACATCTAATTCCCAAAATCAATAAAAAGGCTTATGTCTATGGAATGCTTCTGTTTATTGCTCTTCTAACGGTTTTTCGTGTCCTTCCTGTCGCAACCGGGATTGTTGTCATCCTTTTTACTCTCATATTCGACCGGAAAGCCTTGCGCGTTGATTATACGCTACTATTCAGCTTCTTGTTATTTTTTGGAATTGCAGACAATCTAAAGATTATACTGGCTTCTGAAATAACTCACTCTGGACATATCTTCCTGTTTTCGGCATTGGCAAGCCAAGTGATGAGCAATGTTCCTGCAACGCTATTATTTGCCAAATCTACATCGAATTGGCAGGCATTGTTATGGGGTGTGAATGCAGGAGGATTTGGGAGTCTATTCGGTTCATTGGCAAATCTGATAGCCTATAAAATATACGTTACACATAAAGACACTAATAATTCGGCTAGGTTTATTGCAAAATTTCTTATAATGGGTTATGCGGCATTATTTGTATCAATAGGGTTGTATTTCACGGTATTCCAGACGCCTGCTTTGTTATGAATTTTCAAAGGGCCAATCGGGTAGCCGGGGGTTTTAATCCCCCAGCCCCCACAACACCCTGCATGCGGGTCCGCACAGGGCGTTTCATCAAGATTACCGGGCCTAAGCCGGGTAATGTATTTTCACCCACTGTTCTTTGACAGATATTAACCCTTGTTCCGAGAGCCATTTGTTGGTCATGCCGGATTGTGCAGCCATAGTTCTGGAAAGATGCCATGGCCCTTTACGGCTGAGTGCTGTCATAATGGCTTGTCTTTTGAACGTACCTAATTTGAGAAGATTTCGGACTTTGGTACGGGTATAACGCCACTGTTTCCAGTAGCACATCCGTATCCGGCGGCGGAGCCATTCGTCTATTATCGGGATGGGTCGGTAATACTCCGATATCCCGTAATAATTCATCCAGCCCCGAACATATTCCGCTAACTTCCGATATCGGTATTCCATGGAAACAAACCAGCTCCTTCCTGTGAAGAGACGTATGCGCCGCTTGAACTCCAGAAAGGATTTATCACTCCACCTGATTTTGCCACGTACAAATACAAAACCAAGGAAACCACATTCTTTCACTGGCGCTACTTTGCTTTTCTTCTCATTGACCATAAGCCGCAGCTCACGTTCAAGGAACCGGCAAATACTTGACATCACCCGATTGCCGGCACTAAGACTTTTCACCATAATGATGAAATCATCTGCATACCGGACAAAGCTTTAGTACACGCTTATCTTTTATCCGGCGGGATACTCTAAC
>Ga0164315_10002354_pt1 | contig 14498 bp, 12 predicted proteins | sample GuaBasSedimGuay6_FD_113737 | JGI IMG/M metagenome (GOLD analysis project Ga0164315, IMG submission 113737) | Subseafloor sediment microbial communities from Guaymas Basin, Gulf of California, Mexico - Guay6, Core 4569-2, 0-3 cm | ecosystem: Environmental > Aquatic > Marine > Hydrothermal vents... | reverse complement strand
TGCTTATTTTTCTCTATTAAAATGCTAAAACCTTAGAGGTTTTGAAATTTATTATACTGAAAAATTCTACAAATTGATTTAAGGATAAATTTGAATTTGTGCAATTGGAGAAACCTCTAAGGTTTTTCCAATTTGCTTATTTCTACTATTCACCCTAAAGTTTTCTTAAACTGATAATAGTTGTATCATCTTCAAAAGTATTATTTGTCAATTCTTTTACACTCTCCTCAATAAAATTTATAGAGTTAATAGTTCCTTTTGCTTTAATAATATTCATCAATCGTTCATTATCAATAAATTTTCCTCGCATATCTCTAGATTCTATAATACCATCAGTAAGAATAAAAATTTCATCATTTGGTAATAAAGTTATGTTAATGTCTTTATAGTTTCCATCTTTTTGAAACCCTAAAAGTGTTCCTTCTGATTTAACTAAACTAACTTCTCCTTCTGATAAATGAAAAAGTGGGATATCGCCAGCACCGCAGTAATTAATTTCATTATTGTTTTTATTAAGAACTACAATTGAAAGAGTTACAAAAATTTCAGAAATTCTCTCATCCTCAAAAACTGATTCATTAACTCTTTGCATAATATCACTTGCGCAAATATTTGTGGCATCATTAAGAACAAACCTAATTGCACTCCTCACATAGCCAGCATATGCAACTGCAAAATACCATGCGCCCCATTTTTTACCCATAATATCACCAACAACAACAACCATTGTGTCATCATTCACAGTTACATAATCTATAAAATCACCACCTGCAACCTCGTTGAATGGTCTATGATATTGAGAAATTTCGAACCCATCAAATTCTGGAGCATTATCTGGAACCACTTTTGCACTCATAGCAGCAGCGGCTTTTTTAATTTCGGTTTCTCCTTCAGCTTTTTGAGTTTTAATAGATTTTAGAATTGATTGAATTTTAACCAAAATAATTTTTGGGCTTGAAGTTTTTATAATATACTCTTGTATTTCTAAATCGTAGCCTTGAAGAATATCGTCTTCTTCCCCTTTTGCAGTAAGAAAAACAAAAGGAATTGAGGCATATTCCTTCTCTTTTAAAAGCATTCTTCGAAATCCATAACCATCAACTATGGGCATCATGATATCGCTAATAATTATATCAGGCATAAATGATTTTACAAGTTCAAATCCTTCTTCTCCATTTATGCCGTGCTCAACATGCAATCCGCCTTTTTCTAAATTATATCTTATAAGACGGGCAATATTTTTGTCATCTTCAACTAATAATACTTTATACTTTTCTTGTGCCATAATTTTAATTAAAACTCATAAGTGCTTCTTGTTCATTATCGTAAACATCAAATATTTTAGATAAATTTGTTAATTCAAACATAGAGCGAACTGCTGGTCTAAATCCTACAATTTTTAATTGACCATTGTTTTCAATTATTTTTTTATAGGAAATAACTATTGCAGCAAGAAATGTAGAATCAATAAATTCGTTAGTTTTTAAATCAAAAATGAAATTAGAGCTTCCATTACTCAGTTCATTTTGTACAATAGATTTAAAATCTTCAGCAACTACCACTGTTGCTCGTTTAACATCAACTAAAATAATTGATACGTTATTTATATTTTCTGAAAGAATAGGCATCTATTTTCTATCCACATCAAGATTATATTTTTCCATAAGTCTGTACATTGTAGCTCTACCAATATTTAATTTTTTTGCAGCTTCTACAATGTTCCCATCAGTTCTTTCTAGGGCATGCTTTATAGCTTCCTCTTTTAATTTTTCAAATGGAATTATTGGAGAATGTTCTGTGAACATTGCTCCATTTTTATCAATATGATGAGTGAAATCTTGTGATAGAATTGATTCGGGTAAAACATCAATATCAATTTCATCAGTGTCAGTAAGAATAATACATCGTTCAATAGTATTTTCCAATTCCCTAATGTTACCAGGCCAGTCGTAATCATAAATACTCTTAAGAGCTTTTTTTGTAGCTCCCTTAATTTCCGTTCCAATTTTTTTGTTAAACTTTTCTATAAAATGATTAACAAGAACAACAATATCACCACGTCTGTCTCGTAAGGAGGGTACCAGAATTGGAAAAGAACTAAGTCGGTAATAAAGATCTTCCCTAAATTCGTTTTTACTAACCATATCTTTAAGATCTCTATTAGTTGCCGATAGAATTCTCACATCAACTTTTAAAGTTTCATTACCACCAACCCTCTCAAATTCTTTTTGTTGAATAACTCTCAATATTTTTGCTTGAAGAGACATTTCCATCTCCCCAATCTCATCTAAAAATAATGTTCCACCATCTGCTACTTCAAACTTACCAAGTTTTCTCTGATGTGCTCCAGTAAATGAGCCCTTCTCGTGCCCGAATAATTCACTCTCCAATAGCTCTCTTGGAATTGATGCACAATTAACAATTATAAATGGCTTCTCTTTTCGCTTTCCATTAAAATGTATTGCATTTGCAACAAGCTCTTTTCCTGTTCCACTTTCACCCGTTATTAGAATAGTGATATCGTTATTTAAAATTTTTGAAACTAGCTTAAAAACAGTATGCATACGTGGATCGTTTGAAATAATATTATCAAAGCTATACTCTTGCTGCAAATTATCTTCTAGTTCTTCAACACGTTTATGTAATTCATAATTACTGATTGCATTTTTTATTGCAGGTTCAAGTCGATTGCTATCAATCGGTTTTGGAAAATAGTCGAATGCACCTTGTCTTATTGATTCAAGTGCAACTTCAATACTACCTTGTGCCGATAACATTATAATAGGAATATTTGGATTGTGGCTTTTTATTTTAGGAATTAACTCAACACCATTAGAATCAGGCAACATAATATCAAGTAGTACTAAATTTGGATTTTGTGATAGCTCACTGAGCATATCTAATCCATTTTCAAACGCTACCACTTTGTAACCCCATTGATTTTGAACCCAATGCGTCAATAGTTTTCTTATTGATGGCTCATCGTCTACAACAAAAATTAGTTTTTCCAAAATATTTCCTTAGTCTATTATTTTAGGTAATCGAATTATAAAAGTAGTTCCTTCCCCAAGACCACTTTTTACTTGTAGTAAGCCTTTGTGATGGTCAAAAATTTGCTTAACCAAAGAGAGTGCAATACCAGCTGTTGGAGTAACAGCATTAGTAGAACCAGATGAATGGAATTTATCAAATAATAATTCTAATTCATTCTCTGAAATTCCACCTCCATTATCGCTAATACTAATTTCAACCTCTTTAAGAAAATCTTGAACAGCTAATGATACATTGTCGCCACTCTTTGTAAATCTCAAAGTATTTTCAAAGATGGTATTAAAGGCTTTAACTAATTTTTCTTTATCTGCAAAGATAGGAATTTCTGCTTCAGGAATTAAAGAAGTAAAAGATATATTTTTAGTTTCAAAATCATCTTTTACCTTTTCCGAAATAGTTTTCAAGAGATCAACCACGTTTAAATTCTCTTTTTGTAAATTTGCTCCTCCACTTTCAAGTTCAGAGAAATCTAGAATGTCCTCAATAAAGCGTGCTAATCTTTTTCCTTCAGTAAAAATAATTTCACTGAATTCTGAGACTAAATCTTTTGGTAAATCTTCGTCAGATGCTAGTGTTTCCGCAAACCCTACAATTGAGGCTAATGGTGTTCTCAACTCATGAGAAACATTAGAGATAAATTCATTTTTTAAAATATTTATTTCTTCCAAAATGGTAATTTGCTGTTTCGCTCTATCCCTTTCAATCTCTACAAGTCGCTTTGAATCTTTGAGTTTTTGATTTAAATTAGCAATCTCTTGTTCGTTTTTTCTACGACGTGAAACATCACGACCAATTCCAAGCATGCCTATAATAGTTTCTCCTTCAACAAGGGGAGTAGCCAGAAACTCATATTTAATTGTTTTATTCAATTTATGTTGCAAGTTAATTTCAAAATGCACTGTTGACTTACTAGACAACATTTTTTGAAACGATTTTGAAATTTCATTTCTCTGGTCTTCTGCCGAAAAATCTAGAAAGTGCTTTCCAAGCATCTCTTCAGATTTGTAACCGAGAGCATTAGCACCATTTTCATTTACTTGAAGTAGATAACCAAAACCATCTAAAGAATAGATAAAATCAATAGCTGTATTTATTAATAGTCCAAAACGTTTTTCAGATTTACTTAATTTATGTAGTATTTCCTTCTCGCGACTTACATCGGTTATTACACCAACAATTTTTTCGATTCGTCCATTGTGAATAATTGGATCAGCCACATGATGTAAATATTGTCGTTGCCCGAAGTTATTAAAATATTGAAAATCAATAGAAGCGTGTTCCCCTTTAGCTACCTTTCGAAGAAAGTTTTTATACTTAGGACGAGACTCTTTAGGAAGTCTTTTAACTAGACTCAGTTTTTTTGAGTTTAGATCTTCCTCAGTTAAACCAAGTACTTTCTCAATAGAATTTGATATAAAATCATATTTTTTTGATGTAAGATTATATGAATAAACTACCGCATCAATTTTTGAAAAAGTAAAATTCAATTTTTCATGTAAATCAAAATTAAGTTTTAACTGTGTTGATAAAGTTTCCAAAAGAGTTTTTAGATGTGGGCTTTTACTTAAATCGATTTCTTTTTTCTTAGAAATGTCTATTAAGTAGTAGTTAATGTCCTCAATACTACATAATAAGAATGGACTAATATATTTTTTGGGGAAAACCTCATTGAGAATTTTTAATGATTCTAAATTTGAAAATTTGGAAAGATTAAAATCAGTAGCACTTATTTCTAAATTTAACTTTTTTATGAATAAATTTTGCTCAACTGATGTTTCATCGCTTAGTGCAATAATCAAGTTAGGACTACTAGCTTTCAAAATATAGGATAAAGAACTGCTATTCAATTCCTTAAATAATTTGAGCAAACCCGAAAAGTCAATATCCATAAGCCAAGTTGAATTAATTGTTTCTTACAATTTAATCAATAATTTGGAATAATTCATAAAGATGTAATGGATATTCACAGCTAATTACTTTGAAAACAACGTGTGATTAAAATAATAATTCCCATCAGTTCAAAATCATTTGTTATTTTTGCATATTAAAAGATGAAAGGTATTAAATGAAATTAAAGAAACCAGAATTATTAGCTGGTGCTGGCGATTGGAAAATGCTCAGGACAGCTGTAAAATATGGAGCAGATGCAATATACTTTGGAGTTGATGAACTTAATCTCAGAGCAAAAGCAAGCAATTTTCAATTAGACGAATTGGAAGAAGTTGTAAACTATCTTCATGAAAATAATGTGGATGCACATTTAACTGTTAATGCGGTTGTTTACGATGAGCAAAATGAGAAAATAGATTTAGTTCTTAAAGAAGCTAAAAGATGCAAAGTTGATTTTGTAATTGCATGGGATATGGCAATTATTGACAAATGTCTTGAATACGATTTACCATTGTGTATTAGTACTCAGGCTTCTATTAGTAATTCTGGAGCAGCAAAAATGTATAAAAGACTTGGAGCAAAAAGAATAGTTCTTGCCCGTGAATGTACATTGGATCAGATAAAAGAGATTAAAAGTAAAGTCGATATTGAAATTGAAACATTTGTACATGGGGCAATGTGTGTTGCAGTTAGTGGAAGATGTTTTATGAGCCATCATGCATTTGGGCAAAGCGCAAATACAGGTGAGTGTTTGCAAAACTGTAGGCGTGAATACGAAATTCATGATACTAGTGGTGAAACTAGCTTTATCATTGGAGAAGACTACGTAATGTCTCCCAAGGATATGAATACAATTGAGTTTTTAGATGAACTTATTGAGGCAGGAATTGACTCATTTAAAATTGAAGGTCGGAAAAGAAGCCCAGAGTATGTTGCAACTGTAGTTGCTAACTATCGTAAAGCAATTGATCTTTATTTTGAAGGTCAATTGGACAAAGAGACTAAACATGAAATGTTTGAAGATTTAGGTAAAGTCTATAATCGTGGTTTCTCTGCTGGGTTTTATCACGGAACTCCAAGTGGTGATGATTATACTGAACGCTATGGAAACATGGCTACAACAAAAAAAATGTATGTTGGAAAAGTTTTGAACTATTTTAAAAAATCTAAAATTGCACATATAAAACTAGAAGCTGGTGATATTACATTGAATGATACTCTATATATCACTGGTAATACAACTGGATTTGTAGAAACTACACTACAATCACTTATGAAGGATGAAAAACAAGTTGATAAAATTGTAAAAGGTGAAGAGGGAACATTTTACTTAAATGAACTGATTCGTTCTCGTGATCAAGTTTACAAAGTGATTCCAGCATAATGGAAATGCAAAGGTGGTAGACTGAGCATGTCGAAGTCTGAAAACATAAAATCTTGAATGAAACCTTTAAGGTTTTAAGAGTTTACATATTTGTATTAATACTCTTTCAGATTTTCTATCACATTTGATTAGTCAGAAACCTTAAAGGTTTTTAAATTGAGGCAAGTATAGTGAAAATGGATTCTAACAAATATCTTGAAATAGCAAAACAAGCCGCGCTCTCAACTGGAAAATATCTTGCAGAGAATTTTGGAAAGAAACATACGGCTAATTTCAAAACTGAAAATGATATTGGTTTAGCTGAAGATATTGAGAGCGAATCAATTATTCTAAATATTATCAGAGGAAAATATCCAGAGCATAATTATTATTCTGAAGAGTTTGGAGAAATTAAAAACGAGAGTAAGTTCACTTGGTTTATAGATCCATTAGATGGAACTAATAATTACTTTGCAGGAATTCCATACTTCTCCGTTTCAATTGCATTACTTTTTGAAAGTGAAATAATTATTGGAGTTATTTATAATCCAATTTCTAAGCAATTATTCGAAGCTGTTAAAGGAGGAGGTGCGTTTCTTAATGGACTACCTATGAGTCCTTCCAGTAATTCAGTTTTGGAAAAGTCAGTTTGCTCTTATATTCAAGGGCATGAAGTTTCGACATCGGAAGAGTTTAAAAATGAATCCATTGAAATAAAGAATAAGTTAGATGAAAGCTCTCGTAGAGTAATTAGCACGTGGGCACCAGCATTAGATTGGGCTTTATTAGCATTTGGTGGAATTGATGCTTTAATTAGTTTTGAAAGTGAACTTGAAGATATGTATGCTGGTCTTCTAATTGCGAAAGAAGCTGGAGTGAAGATTTCAAGTCTTAGTGGAAGTAATTTTCAGATTGGTGACAAAAGAATTGTTGCTTCTAATAATTTTTTGCATGAAAATATTTTTAAAGTATTAATTGAAAATGGAGATTAGTATGAATATAGAAGAAGTAATGTTAGAGCTTAAGAATTATGGAAATGAGAACACGAAGAAAACTTTAGAAAAGCATGGTGCGAAAGAACCTTTCTTTGGAGTTAAGGTTGAGTCTCTGAAGAAAATCCAGAAGAAAACAAAGACTAATCACAAATTAGCTCTTGAGCTTTATGCTACTGGAAATTCTGATGCAATGTATTTAGCCTCCATGATTGCTGATACTACCATAATGAAAAATAGTGAAATTGAAAAATGGGCGAAAGAAGCATATTGGTATTACTTAAGTGAGTATGCTGTTCCTTCAGTTGCAGCTAAACACAAGGATGGTTTTTCAATTGCTATGAAATGGATTGATAAAAAGGAAGAACGATATACATCTGCTGGTTGGGCTACTTTGTCTGTTATACTATCAAAAAGACCAAATGATGAATTAGACATAAAAAAAATTAAAAATCTACTTAAACGAGCTGAAAAGGAAATACACACATCAGAAAACAGAACACGATATGCCATGAATAATTTTGTTATTTCAGTTGGCACATATATTCCAGAATTAAATAAGTCAGCTGCGGAAAGTGCTGATATAATTGGAAAAGTGAATGTTGAAATGGGTGGGACCTCTTGTAAAGTTCCAATGGCTAAAGAGTATATTGCTAAAGTTGTAAAGCTGGGTAGAGTCGGTAAGAAACGTAAATAATTTAATAACTATATTTCCAAGTCATTATTTTTTGGAGTTTATGTTGAAACAATTTAGATTTATTTTCTTTTTATCAATCATTCTTTCTGGACAACTCTTTTCGCAGTCGCAATTTCAAGAGTTCATTCAGCGTCTTTATCAACTTCCAACAGTGGAAGAGAAAGAGACTGCTATTGATAGCTTTATGACTTATGCGAGAACTGTGGGTATTCCATTCATCGAAGAAGACAAAGCAAATTTTGTATATAATAGAAGTGCTAATAGTGTTGCTATTGCTGGTGATTTCAACGGGTGGGATCCAAGCAATACAAGAATGACTAATATGAGTGGAACAAATTTCTTTTTTCGAACAGAATCTTTTGAACTTAATGCCCGCTTAGATTATAAATTTATTATTAATAGTTCTACCTGGATGCTCGACCCAGAAAATCCCAATAGAGTTAACGGAGGATTTGGAGCAAACTCAGAATTGGTAATGCCAGACTACATCCAACCATGGGAAATTAAATCTAATCCATCGATTGAGCATGGAGAGAGATTTCAGATTACAGTTCCAAGTACTATAGTAAATAGATCATATGCCGTCTCGGTTTACTTACCACCATCATATAATCTTGAGACTTCTAAAAAATATCCAACAGTTTATTTTCAAGATGGAAGCGAGTATATCACTCTTGGTTCATCGATTAATGTAATTGACAACTTAATTGATAGTAATAAAATAGTAGAAGTAATAGCAGTATTTGTTACCCCAAATAATAGGCATGAGGAATATGCTTTTGAGAAGCGAAATCAATATGCAGAATTTTTTGCTACAGAATTAGTTGCACATATTGATGGTAATTACAGAACATCTAACTCTGCATCGGATAGGCTTGTGTTGGGTGATTCATACGGAGGTAATATTAGTGGACTTATCAGTTATACCTACCCAGAGGTATTTGGTAATTGTGGACTTCATTCCGCTGCATTTCAACCTAACAATTATGAAGTTTACAACATGATTGTTAGTGGAGAAAAGAAAGATATTAAATTTGCTGGATGTTGGGGCACATACGAAGGTCTTGGTGAAATGATGAATAATTTCAAAATGGCAATAGTTGATAAAGGATATAGTTTCGATTGGGCTGAATATCCAGAAGGGCATAGTTGGGGACAGTGGAGAGCAAACATTGATTTAATTTTGGAGTCGATATTTCCATATGGTTATACATCTAACAAAGATGAAATAATCATCCCTAAAGAATTTAGGCTGTTTCAGAATTTCCCAAACCCATTTAATCCTACGACCACATTAAAATTTAGTATTAGTGATGAGTCGCAAGTGAGAATAGAAATTACTGACACACTTGGGCAAAGGATTGAAGTATTAGTTAATGAAAGAAAATCTGCTGGCACATATTATATTAGATTTGATGGAAGCAATTATTCAAGTGGTATATATATTTATTCCATTTCTTCAAATGGAAAAACAATTAGTAAGAAGATGCAAATAATAAAGTAAACTTGGGTTACAATGATTATTAAAAATATATTACTCATTTCAATTTTAGTTGTCGTAAATCTTTTTTCTCAAAATTTAAGAGTTGATAAAATTGAACCACCAAATTGGTGGGAAGGAATGAAGCACAATAAGATTCAGCTTATGGTTTATGGTGAAGGACTGCATAATGTTGAAATTAAAAGTGAAGAATTTAAAATTGATAAAATCCAGGAAGTTGAAAATGCAAATTATATTTTTATAGATGTTGATTTAAGTGAGGTTAAAGCAAGTGATTATGAACTTACTTTTTCAAATGGAACTTCAAATATTTTAGTCAATTTTCCAATTTATGAGAGGGTTGTTTCAAGCACTATTCATCAGGGGTTTAGCAATGAAGATGTTATTTATCTTATAATGCCCGATAGGTTTGCAAATGGAAATGAATCAAATGATTTTGTTGAAGGATATGTGGATACTTTTCAAAACCAGTATCTACAATCCAGGCATGGTGGTGATATTGATGGTGTTATTGGCAAGTTAGACTATCTAAAAGATTTGGGAATTTCAACTATTTGGTTAACTCCAATTGTTGAAAATAATACATTCAGGAGTTATCATGGATACTCTGCTACGGATTTATATAAAGTTGATCCTCGTCATGGAACTCTAGAAACGTATAAAACTCTTGTTAACACTGCACATGATAAGGGGTTGAAAATAATTATGGATCATGTTTCAAATCATATTGCTATAGATCATCCATGGATTAAAAATCTACCAACTACAGATTGGATTAATGGAAGTGTTGAAAGTCATCTTCAAGCAAATCATCATAAAATGGTATTTACTGATCCTTACTCAGATTCGGCAACAGTTAAGCATGTTCAAGAGGGTTGGTTTGTTGATTATATGCCAGACTTAAACCAAAAAAATAAATTTCTTGCTAACTATATAATCCAAAATACTCTTTGGTGGATTGAATCAACCGGCATTGATGGAATACGAGAGGACACTTATCCATATTGCGACCAAGAGTTCATGTCTCGATGGGCAAAAACAATATTAAATGAATATCCCACATTTAATATTGTTGGCGAAGTCTGGACAGGTAATCCAGCATTTCTTTCAACTTATCAAGGTGGAAACAATTTTCGAAAAGTTGATACTAATCTCCCCGCAATCACAGATTTTGGAATGCGAGACGCTCTAGTTGATTATCTCACTGGCAGAAAGTCACTTTATAATTTCTATACCCTTCTTGCCTCTGATTATCTATATTCGGATGTTTCTCAACTCGTAACATTTATCGACAATCATGATGTTGGTCGTGCAATGTTTTATGCAGACTCAGATGTGGAGAAACTTAAAATTGCATTTCATCTATTACTAACTACTCGTGGCATTCCACAAATATTCTACGGAACTGAAATTGGAATGAAAGAGAATGAAGACCACGGTACATTGCGAAAGAATTTCCCTGGTGGATTTGGTGATAAGCAAGATGCATTTACTAAAGATGGTCGGATAGAATTTGAAAATAACATTTTTAATTTTTTCAAGAAAATGTTAACCCTTCGGAGAGAATATCCTGCATTAGCAAAAGGGGAGATGATTCACTTTCCACCAGAGAATGATGCTTACATCTATTTTAAAAAATGGAATGATGAAATAATTCTAAATATTATTAATGGTAGTGATAAAGATATTGAAATAGATGTAAATGAATATTCACAATTATTAAATGGGCATGTGGAATTACTAAATATTTATAATTCTGAAAAATATGATTTAGACAAAAATTCAGTTATTACTATACCTAACAATAAAACACTAATGCTTTTGGTTAAGTAGAGTATTGAAATATCCTTTAAGGTTTCCTTTTTGATTATTAAATTTTTAGTATAAAAAACAGAGTGTAATACACGAAAATTGCCGTCCAAAACCTTAAAGGTTTTGGCATTTGTAAGGTATAATATTAGTTAATTAAAAAATGAAACAATTCTTTTAATAACTTTGTCCACAGTGGCATCTGGACAAGAAGCACCGCTAGTAATTGCAATATCTATAATCTCTTTTCTTGGCAAATAGTTTTTCGTTACTCTTTCCCTTTTCTCTGCAAGTATAAAATGAGAAATACTTTTATCGGAAGTCAATTTAGATTCATCTGTAATAAAATAAGTTTCAAATTTATCTTCAAGCAGTTCAACAATATGAGAAGTATTGGAACTGTTATATCCACCAACTACAATAGCTAAATCGGCATTTATATCCATAAGTTTTAAAGTAGCACTTTGATTATTGTTGGTAGCATAACAGAGGGTATCGCGTGTATTGGCAAAGTATTTAGTTAAATTATCATCTCCATGCTTTCTAATCATTGTTGCTTTCAGTAAAGAAGAAATATCGTCTGTTTCACTGGCTAGCATTGTTGTTTGATTTACAACGCCAAACTTTTTAAGATCTTTCTCTACATCAAATTCATCGGAATATTTACCATCGAAAAGATTATAAAAATCACTACTTGGGATTTCTCCCAAGATTATTCGTGATAATATTTTTGCTTCTTCTAAATCTCGAATTACCACAGATGGTGCATTGGTTTTGCTATGCGAAAATGTTGCGCGTGTTTCTTCGTGGTTAACTTTGCCATGAATAATAACTGTAAATCCTTTGTTCCCAAGTTCTTCGGATTTATTCCAAACTTTCTCTACAAAAGGGCATGTTGTATTGTAATGATATGGATTTATTCCAATGGCATTTAACATGTTTTCAATTTCTATTGTTGTTCCAAAAGCTGGAATAATTACAATATCTTCTGAAGTTAATTCAGACCAATTAATCAAATTGTTGCCATGTGTATCTTGGATGAACTTAACTCCATGTAACGCAAGTTCACTATTTACTGTAGGATTGTGAATCATTTCACTTAAGAGAAAAATTCGTTTGGTGGGATTCTCGTTAATTGCTTTGTAAGCAATCTCAATTGCATTCTCAACTCCAAAGCAAAATCCAAAATGTCGAGCAATATGGAAACGAACTTTCCCAAAGTCTAGTAATGATGGGCTATAATCTTTCCCACGTGGATCCTCTTCTTTTCGTCCAGTTTTAATTTTAGAAATTACTGAACTTCGATATGTCTCTGGTATCTGAAATGTTTTCATGGTCGTCAATTATTGGTTATCTAAAAATAGTAATCCATTTTCTTTTACATATTCAGCATACCAGGATAGCTCATGTGTATAGTCGGGATTTGTAAAATCAACGATTCGTCTATTAATAATATGTAACGATGTTGTGTCAGCAACTCCATTTGAAATTATAGTGCCACCAATAATAAAATCATCAATTGTTGTTGTTGAAACTACAATTCCTGTTTCATCAATTATTCCAGAATAATTTAGAGTGTAATCATCTTCAAATTTTAATATATATTCGGTTGAAAAATGAAGCCCTCTATCTGAACCATAAATATCATCCCATTCAAGATAATTCATTATTTCAAATTCCCTTTGAATTTCTAAAAAATCAACTCCATCACTTGGCCTAATAACAGAATATGCCGTGTTGGGAGTTAGATACCTTGGATATATTGGGAACTGTGAATAGAGCCAGTTAGGAATATTTGTAGTATCACTTTCAAGTGAAGATCTTTTCATAAACATCATTGGTGCATCAATGATTTCACTATTTTGGAATAGTACCCATTTGTCATCTAATGAGAGAAGTAGTTTCCCTTCATCATAATACTCAGGATATGTTGCACCTGGAAGTGAATCACTAACTATTGATGGCGCGTTATATCGTTCAACTATTCCAACATACTCAGTACTATTATCGTTTATTGATATTTTATTAAATTGTAATGAATAAATAGTTAAAAAGTAACTCTCTAATGAGTCTGAATTGCCCAGATAACTTCCCACGGCATAAATAGCTTTTTTACCAATTGGGAAATTTATTTCAATCGTACCCTCATCAACTGGTGGAATTAAAGGAGTATTCTCTTCTATACATCCAACCATTAAGAAAATTATTAATAATACGAATGTTTTTTTAAGAATATGCATTTGTGAAATTTTCATAAAATCCTTATTTGTTTTTATAAAATTACAAATTCTATTTAACTAATAACATGGATTTACTCATCTCAAAATTGTAACCAGGCAAACGATAATAATATAAACCTGAAGCTAAATTATTTGCATCCCAGTCATTATTCCAATATGAACGGTAAATCTCAGTTTCCCCACTAGAGATATATCTATAGCTTTTTTATCACTTATTTTAATTTGTATAATATCATTGGAAGAAAAAATCATTGCAAATGTTCCATTGGATGAAAGATCAATAACAATATAATCAACCGTGTTATTGTTACCAATCTGAACAATATTCATACTCTGAAGTTGGCAACCCCAGCTGCTAGATGTGATTTAAGCAGACAAAAGATTAGCAGCCAGAAAGAAAAATAATAATTGGAATCGGGTCTTTTACATAAACTTTTAGTAATAAATTAATAAAAAGAATATTGGTATGAGCATGCCTAGAACAAACAACCATTTCCCTCTTCCTTTAAATCCTTTTTTACCTTTAATCATAAAGAGTCCAGTGATAGCGAGTAAAATAAGAGAAACAGCAAAAATATCAGAAACCCATGTCCACAATTTTTTTGGCGTGTTTAAATGAAGAAAATTCATTTTCTTAAAAACAGCCCTCTTCTTTATAGTCTCTATTGAAACGACTCCAGTTTTTAAATTTGCAGAGATTGTTTTTCCTTCCAGAAATATATCAATTTCAAAAGGACTAGTTCTGAAATGAGTTTTAATAGAATCAGTTATGTTTAACTGAGTAATAACATGTACTCTGGCTACATCAGCGGTATAAACAGAATCTTTAATCGGGTCAATATTAATAACTGTTTTTTCTACAACATAGTTTGGATTCCAATCCTCAATATGATTTACAGCAATTCCTGAAATCGAAAATATTATTGTTAAAGCTGCGGCAACATATCCTACGTCT
>Ga0164315_10002353_pt1 | contig 14499 bp, 13 predicted proteins | sample GuaBasSedimGuay6_FD_113737 | JGI IMG/M metagenome (GOLD analysis project Ga0164315, IMG submission 113737) | Subseafloor sediment microbial communities from Guaymas Basin, Gulf of California, Mexico - Guay6, Core 4569-2, 0-3 cm | ecosystem: Environmental > Aquatic > Marine > Hydrothermal vents... | reverse complement strand
CTATGGACCGATTACCAGGGCAAACTGGAATTTTCCGCCGGGCAAACCCAAGCAGTCGAATACGCTATTGCCCTGCGCAGCCTGTTTGCCAAAACCGAGTCCAATATACCCTGGCTGGAAGACGCCCTGGCGCGACTTGGGGAAGATAAACTGGTTGAAATACGCCTGCGCTGGGCGTTGGCCGAGCAGGACTGGGTCGCCCTGGAGCAAACTTTACCTAAGCTGTCCGAGCAACAGCGCGGCGACAGCGCGTGGCGGTACTGGCAGGCTGTTGCCCAGGAGCGGCGCGGTGATAACGAGTCGGCCACACAGATTTTACAGGCCTTGGCGGGGGAGCGGGGTTATTACAGTTTTCTCGCAGCGGACAAATTGGGCCAGGCCTACGCTTTCAATAACCAGCCCCTGACACCGCAAGACCCGGTGCGTGTTCCCCTGCAGCGGCAGCCAGTGGTGCAACGTATAGAGGAACTGCGCTTTCATAAAGAGGAAAACCTGGCACACTCAGAGTGGTTCAAGGTGTTGCAGGATTTAGATGACGACCCTGCGCAGCAGCAGCAACTGGCGCAACTGGCCTCGCAGCGGGGCTGGCACCGTTTGGCAATAGATGCCACCAATCGGGCCGAGGCCTGGGATGCCCTGGATCTGCGTTTCCCCACCCCCTACCAGAAAACGTTCAAGCATTACGCCACGGTACGGCAGGTTCCCCACACCGAGCTGATGGCTATCGCTCGCAGGGAGAGTGCATTTTTCCCCCAGGCTCGCTCGCCGGTTGGTGCGCGCGGCCTGATGCAGATTATGCCGGCTACCGGCAAGCAGGTGGCCTCTTCCCTGGGGCAGCCTCACAATGACTCCGACCTGTACCGGGTGGAGCACAACGTGCTGCTGGGCAGCGCATATTATCGACAACTATTGGATCGTTTTGGCGGCAACCGGGTATTTGCCCTCACCGCATATAATGCGGGGCCGCACCGGGTCGACCGCTGGCGCAACAAAGCGGGACAGGGTCTGCCTGTGGATATCTGGATCGAGACCATCCCCTATAAGGAAACTCGCAACTATGTGCAGGCGGTGCTGTCATACAACGTGGTATTCCAATACCTGTTGGGCGATGCCCGCCGCCTGCTGACCCCAGAGGAGGAGCAGGCGCAATACTAGTGTACGGTAATGAATAACCACAGGCCCGCTATGCACGATACCCGCCCGCTGTTACTGCACAGTGACTTTCCCCCGATCCACCGGGGCAGCCTGGAGACCCTGCAGGTTAACCTGGGATATTTGTGCAATCTCAGTTGTGTCCACTGCCACGTTAACGCCGGGCCGCAGCGCACTGAATTGATGGATCTGGGAACTGTCGATCAGGTGCTGTCACTGTTGGCCGCCAGCGACGCGAAAATACTGGATCTCACCGGTGGTGCACCTGAATTGAATCCCCACTTTCGCTACCTGGTGGTCGAAGCGCGACGGCAGGGTGTGCGTGTTATTGACCGGAGCAACCTCACGGTATTGTTCGAGCCGGGACAGGCAGACCTGGCGGAATTTTTGGCTGAGCAGCAGGTAGAGATCACGGCTTCTTTGCCTTGTTATCGTAAAGACAATGTGGAAGCGCAGCGCGGTAAGGGGGTGTACGATGACAGTATCCGGGCGATTCGGCAGCTCAATGCATTGGGCTATGGCGACGAGTTACCGTTAAATCTGGTGTATAACCCGGTGGGTCCGGTCCTGCCTCCGCCCCAGGACGATCTACAGGAGAATTACCGGCGGGAACTCGGTCGGCGTTTTGGCATTCGATTCAACCAGCTGTTAACCATTACCAATATGCCCATCAGTCGTTTTGGTGCGGTGTTGTTGGCCCAGGGCCAGTATGTGAAGTATATGCAATTATTACGTGACAGTTTCAATCAGGCCAATGTACCTACCCTCATGTGTCGCAGCCTGCTCAGCATCGACTGGTTGGGCTACGTTTATGATTGTGATTTCAACCAGATGCTGGAGTTGCCGTTACTGGCCGGTGATAAACCGCGTCGTCATATAGCTGACCTGTTGCTTGGGCCGGCGTTGGACGGCAATTCCATTGTCACCGGGGGGCATTGTTACGGTTGTACCGCAGGCCAGGGAAGTAGCTGCGGTGGTGCGCTCGAAGGCTGATGCCAGCCGGGGTGTTGTGGCAGCGTGTGAGCTTCGTGATTCCCGTACTCAACGAGGAGCAGGGCATCGGAGCGCTGCTGCAGGATTTGCGCCAGCGCTACCCGGGCAGCGAACTCATCGTTGTAGACGGTGGCAGTAGCGACCAGACCGTGGCCGTGGCCATGCCCCTGTGTGACCAATTGTTGCTCGCGCAGCCCGGCAGGGCCGGGCAGATGAACCTGGGAGGGCAGGTAGCTAATGGTGAGTATGTATTGTTCCTGCATGCGGATAGTCGCCCCGGAATTGATGCTGAGGCTCTCGAAGCCTGCCTGGACGGTGGACCCCAGTGGGGCTTTTGCCGGGTGCGCCTGAGTGGCAATAGAGCGGTATTTCGGATAATAGAATGGTTTATGAATCAGCGCTCGCGCCTCTCCCGGGTCGCCACCGGTGACCAGATGTTGTTCCTGCGAACCGGGCTGTTTGCGCGCACGGGAGGTTTTGATGTTATCCCCCTTATGGAAGATATCGCCTATTGCAAACGGTTGCGCCGGTTGGCACGGCCACTGGTGATTAATACGCCGGTAACCACCTCCAGTCGCCGCTGGGAAGATCATGGGGTGGCCAGAACAGTGGTACGTATGTGGTCACTGCGCCTGGCCTATTCTCTCGGGGTATCACCCACGCACCTGTGGCGGCACTACTATGATCGATAAGGTCAACTACAACTATAAGGTCAACTATGGCTAATAAGGTCAGTGCCACGTTGTTGATCCAGTTTGCCCGGGCGCCACTGGCAGGTCTGGTCAAAACGCGCATGTTGCCTTATCTCACGGCGCAACAGGCCTGTGACCTGCACTGTGAGTTGGTGCTATGGAGCAGTGCGCAACTGGTGGATTCGGTCCTGGGCGACATCGAGTTAGCCGTGGCGGGCGACCCGGCTCACCCGTTATTTACCCAGTGCCTGGAGTTGGGGGTCAACAGAATTTCGCGGCAGCGCGGCGTGGGTCTGGGGGAGAGGATGTACAGTGCCATCCGCGACGGTCTGCAGTGCCATACCAACGTTATCCTGGTGGGTAGTGACTGTCCGGGAATCGACCGGGAATACCTGGATCAGGCGCTGTGCGCGCTCGATACGGCACCTCTGGTATTGGGGCCTGCCGAGGATGGCGGGTACGTGTTGATTGGCGCCAGGGAGATACACAGGGAATTATTTGAAGAGATTCCGTGGGGGACGGAGCAGGTTTATGCGAAGACCATTGAGTCGATCCGGAAACTGGACTTGAACTGGGCGGAACTGCCCACCCTGGCCGATGTCGACAGGCCCGGAGATCTCGCGGCCTGGAACACCCTGCGCGACGGGGCCTGAGGGCAGGGTGCCTGTCAGGCGGTTGCCATTGCTCCGGTTGGCGCCCCCTCCAGAACGCGGCCCGAACGTTTATGCATCAACCAGGCAATTGCCGTGCAATAGCTCAGGTTGGTCTGTAATTCGCCGTCGGGGTCACTTAAAAAAGCCCGCTGGCTGGCCAGCCCCCTTACCCGGCTCGCCATATCTGGGTTGAAGGCGAGATACCGGTCCCACAGGTCGCGGTGCTGGGCAGCCGTGATATGGAACAGGCCGAGGCCTTCATTTTTTGCGGAAAACAAGCCCAGGTCAGGGGCGTCGATGGCGACGTCGAGCAGGAATGACTCGCATTCCGGTGTCCACGCCCCCATGTATTTCAGGGTGGGTCGGATGACCTGGTCTCTGAGATGTTCTGCGGTAACGTACATAACCCATTCCCTCGCCGGGATGAAAAATCCGTCAGATTCTAGTGTTGCACTGTTATGGTTTTCCGTGGCCGGGTTATCGTAAGTCAGGCCTGGAGATCGACACCAGTTCCCGACTTTTCCTGACTCACGGATAACTTTTTAACACATAAAAAAAATAAATCCAATAAAAATAACGGTTTGCGTAAGTTATTTCACAAAGTTTTTGGGAAAGTCATGTAACTTGACTAAAGTGGGTCCCTGGGGGTCGAGTGTGCAGAGAGAAAATAGGCAGAAAATCTATAAATAAACGCATTTATTGCGCTAAAATCGCTTAACTTTGGCTATCGTGTTTAGCCGCCGGCTATTTTGACAGTATAGCCGTGTTTTTCCAATTCGGTTTTGAGAATTTGCCGCTGATCCCCCTGAATTTCGATATTGTTATCCTTCAAAGCACCTCCCACCCCGCATTTTTGCTTCAATACCTTGGCCAGGACCTTTAATTCGGCCCCGGCCAGGGGTATGTCCTTGATAATGGTCACCGCCTTGCCGCCCCGGCCCTTGGTTTCCCTGTGGAGTCGCACAACGCCGTCGCCCACTGCGGCGGGCCGGTCCTCCCCGCATACGCAGTCCGCTATGGGGCGGTGGCACTGGGGGCATAGTCGGCCAGCCTGGGTTGAGTAAACCAGTCGACTGCCGGTGTTTCTGTTCTTGCTCATGGCATGCTCGTGTCTTTCTATCGCGCAGTATATTAACCTGTTGCCGGGACGAAAACAGGGATTACCGGGGGAGTGCGCTCGATGAAGCGAGAAATTAATGAGCTTAAACAGCAGGTGATGGAGGTGCAGAGTCAGCTTGCCTTCCAGGAAGATACCGTGCACGCCCTCGATGCTGCGTTGGCCCTGCAGCAACAGGAGATCCTGTTGCTCAGGCGACAACTGGAACTGATCAAGCTGCGTCAGGATGAACAGGCCGCGGGACATCAACCTGACCAGCGGGGCGGCCCCGTAGATGAAAAACCGCCTCACTATTAAGCGCAAGCACTGACGGTTGTTCAGGTACTTTCTGCGCGATAGCGTGGACACCCGTAGGTCATTCATATATAAATACACAAACGGCTTGGACGAAAATCTGTCCTGCGCTGTTTTCAGTAATCAAAGGGAAACAAGCCGCGAGCCATGTACCGCTACAGTGTCGATAACGCCGTAACCTACACATCGGAAGACTTTGTCCTCTTCCGGGAATCGCCATTCGCCTGTTGGATGGAGCGCCTTACCCTCGAAAACCCCGATCATGGTATTCCGCCCGACGTCGGTGGTATTGAGCCGCAAAATACCATGGAGCGCCAAGACGACATCGTTGACACTCTGCGCAACGAGGGCCGCGATGTCACGCTTGTTGAGTGGGATCTGGCCGAGCCCAAACGGCGCACGGAGACACTGGAGGCAATGCGTGGTGGCGTCGATTTTATTGTCAACGGGCAGTTGGCCCTGGGACCTCTGTCCGGATCTGCCAATCTGTTAATGCGCACCAGTGGCTATTCCGAACTGGGCGATTTTCTCTATGTCCCCTGTGATACACAGGCCAAAACCACCTTGCATTCAGCATTTCGGCTGTGTTTCCTGGCTGATCTTCTGCACAGCCTGCAGGGGCAGCTACCTCCGCAAATGCTGATTATCCGCGGGGGTTCAGATGTGGTGCCATTACAGTCTGAGGATCATATCTATCATTACCGCGCTGTGAAGCAGCATTTCATGGTAGCCATGCGCAACTTCCGCAAGCACCGTATGCCCGACCCGGCGGAGTCCTCTCACTTTGGCCGTTGGTCCGATTGTGCCCATGAAGTGCTAAAGCAACGCGCGCTGAGCGCGGAGCAGCAGGGCGTGGACGTGCTTGAGGAAGATTTTGGAATGCCGTTGCTGCAGGCCGCCAGCGCCGCGGGGGAGAGCGCTTCCCCCTATGATCTGGATGATATTAGCCGGCGGGAACCCAACCACGACGGTGCTGCGCTTGATCATCCAGGTGTGAGTATGACGCAGCGGTCTGTGACGACCCCGCTGGCAGTAGGGGGGCAGCTTACGAGCAGCAACCCTGTAGTGCTGGCAGTTGATGATGGCGCCGTCCCTGCCGGTGATAGTCCTACGCTGGCAGAACAGGCGCGCATGGTGACACCGGACACCTACCTGGCCGGGCTTGCCTCTGCCCTACCTGGATCAACCCCTAACCTGGCTGCAGCCAACAGGGCGGCAGTCGTTGCACAACAAGCGGGAAATCCCGGGCACAATCACAAAAGTGCCGATGTGGCGCTGGAGAACCTGGAATTCATCGGCAGTAGTCAGCGGGCCCCGCTGATTGGTATGGAAGCACCCTTTGCGGCGCAGGAAGTTGCGGCGGAGGAAGCCTCTGCAGTGAGTGAGGCGCCTGCGCCCGCCTTGCACGGGCACTTGGAGCCACAAGTCATGGAGTCCCTGGCTGATCAGGTGAAACCGCACCCCCTGGATAGTGTTGGCTTCAATGTCAGTGAGCGGTCGGTGGTCGATATGGATGCGGCCCCGGCTACCTCTATTATTGACGCTTCAGTTCACGAGGAGGTGTACTGTCTTGTGGGGAGCTTCGATGATGTTGTTGAAAACGACGAAAGCGATGCGCCAAACTGTATGCGATCTTTTAGTGACAGCCTGATTACCAGCGACGACTACGAAGACTGACAGCTTAGCTCAGCGCAGGCTGCAGCAGCAGGCGCGCACTTCTTGCGTAGAACTTCAATGCGGGTGTTATCAAGGCTGCCGGCAGCGTACTGAGTTGCACCAGGCCGGGAAGTATAACGCATGTGATGGTCTTTAATTGGTATTGCAGTGTATGTAATATTAATATTAATATTAATATTAGTATTAGATGGCTTGGGTTAATGGCAACAATAGAATAAACTGGCGCCTTTACGCGCACATACTGAAATATACGTCTGAGCATTTTGATACGTGGCCGGGTGCGTTGACGCTGGTTGCGTTCGAACACAGGGGAACAACAGTAAAACATGCCAGGTAAACCGAGTTTATTGGCATTTCGATCAGGCGAGTTACTGAGTTATCTGGCAGGTGTTTTGCTGACAGTCTTTTTTGTTGTGCAACTCGCCCAGGGTGAAGTTCAGCGCCAGGACGGAATTGCTGAATTTGAGCAGACGGCGCAGGCCACCACCGCGCAAGCAGGCACGGCCGAAGATACCCAACCAGACTTTGAAAATACGGGTGAGCCAGACACCAGCCTGTGGGCTCCCGGGCGGCTTGCCGATTATAAGGCCAGTTTGCAGGCGCAATTGCCATCGGTGCTAGGCGTACTAGAAGTTCCCTCTGTCGGCCTCAAGGTTCCTGTTTACTCTACCAACTCCGAACTCGTCATGGATCGGGGAGCCGGTATTATCGACGGTATGTCCTATCCCCATGAGCCGGGAAATATCGGTATTTCGGGGCATCGCGACGGCTATTTCCGGGTGCTGAAGGATGTACAGGTAGGGGATGCCATCGTGCTGCAATCGCTGGAAGGGGAAAAACGTTTTAGGATTGACGCAACCCAGGTGGTGGCAATAGCAGATACCACCCTGTTGCGCGATACAGATGATCAGACGGTTACGCTGGTAACCTGTTACCCGTTTTATTTTGTCGGGCATGCGCCAAAGCGATTTATCGTCACCGCGTCCCTCGACACAACGAATGTCAACCAAAACTAAGGAGGATTTGACATGTCTAAGAAAGTGGTAGTAATAGCTGGAATGGCGCTAGCGCTGTCAGCGAGTCAGCTGATGGCTCTGGAAACAACCAGTACGGATGCCGTGGTGAGTTCTACAGTCACTTGCGCCGACTTGAACTGGTCTGCAGAAGTGTTGGCCGCTAACCCGGATATCGCTGCGATGTGCCAGACAGTGTATGAGAAGAATGGCAAACTGTATGCCAAGACTTCTGTTGAGGTGGTTCGAGTGCGTGGTAACGCCATGACTTTCCGCCCCCTGCACACTGACGGGACCAAAGGTGATAGCCGCAGTGTAACTCTGGCAAGCAGCTGGCGTGCGAAAATCGCGGGTCGCGAGTATCGCGCCAGTGATCTGATGCGCGGGCAGCAATTGAACGTTTATCTGCCCGAAGACCGTTTCGCGCTGGCTGTTGAAGATGACAGCCTGGATGAGACTGATTTCATGATTATCGAGGAATCTACGGAAATGCCTACCACGGCAAGTCCGTTGTTCCTGGTCGGCCTGGCCGGCGGTGCTTTCCTGGCGCTGGGTGGTTTGCTGAGCACTATCCGTCGTCGCCTGTCATAGGGTCTATGGCATATGATGAAGGGGCTTCGGCCCCTTTTTTATGTACAAGGGTGTACGGTATGGCGTTAGCGACGAGCCCCGCGGTAGCTACGACTTCAGACCTTACTCATCCACCCAGACCTTGCGCAGCGGCTCCCCGAAATCATCGTAGATAGTTTTGCGGCGAGGCTGCGGCAGGCGGCTGCGCTTGCGTTGCGGTTTGTGGGTGAATTTCTCCTTGCGCCTGGCTTCGATAGCGGCAACAACTTCCGGTACCAGGGTGCGCTTGGTTCTGGGTTCGAGAAACAGCCTGCGGTTGAGGAACAGCGGCGCATCGCCAGGGTCTTTGCCACTGATACCCTGGGGCACATTTTCCACGTTGCCACCGCGCTTCAGGAAGCGCTCGGTTTCCTGTTGCAACTGGTTGCGGATGTCGGCTTTAGATACAGGTTTCTTCAAGGGAGCTTGATGTCCGGTCTGGTTCGAACCACATAGTATAACGCCCCCGCAGCACAATTACCGCTTCTTGCTGACTACAATTTGTCTCCTGGGCATGGCCCCCGGTCCCTCGCTCTGCAATTTCAGGTGGCGCCCGCCACGTTCCAGTAGCACAGGCGCGCCTGAGTCATTGCTGCCTGTGCCGGCCTGGCCGCTGCTTTGTGCTCGTCGGGGGCATATCCTGTTGCTGTTGAGGTGTTAATATTATCCCGATTCTCGCCAGAAAGCGGGCCGCAGGTTTTCTCCGGGCCCCGCATTCTGGTTTAATGCATAACAGTGTAATTATGGAACTCATGCATGAACGTTATTCGATCGACTCTGGTTTTTATCTGGATAGTCATGTCAGTGATACCGGTCGGGCTTACCCTGGTGATCTGTTCCGTTTTTCTCAAGGATGACAAGCTCTGGTGGTGGTTTGCGGCACCCTGGCTCAAAGGGGTCGTTGTTGCAGCGCGTATCATCGGAGGTGTGCAGTATCGTGTGCAGGGCGCTGAGAATCTGCCGGCTGCCGATGACATGCGACGAGTGATATTGTGCCCCAAGCACCAGTCTACCTGGGAGACCTTTTTCTTCCCAAGTATGACGTCCCACCCGTTGGCCTATGTCTTCAAAAAGGAATTGTTGCGGATCCCGGTCTTTGGCTGGTGCATTGGTAGCCTGGGAATGATCCATATCGACCGTAAACAGCGCGCCCAGGCATGGAACAAGGTGGCGCAGCAGGGCGAGGTGGTGATGGACCGGGGTAAGTGGCTCATCATGTTCCCCGAGGGTACTCGCATCGAACGGGGCAAGAAGGGAACTTACAGGAGTGGTGCTGCCCGGCTGGCGGTGGCCACTGGCGCGTACGTGATACCCATCGCGGTCACTTCAGCGCGGTGTTGGCCGGCTCGTTCCTTTTCATTCGTTCCCGGTGTTATTGACGTATCTATTGGCCGGCCTGTATTCGCTGAAGGCCGCGAGCCCGGGGAATTGATGGAGGAGGTCGAACGTTGGATAGAGGCAGAAATGCACCGGCTTGATCCACAAGCCTACAATCGCGCGGACTAACTTCAGGGTACCAACACGGCGGCACCGTTGAAACGGCCGTTGCGCAAGTCATCCAGTGCCTCGTTGGCCTGTTCCAGCGTATAAACATGTACGGTGGTTGCCACCGGTATCTGCGCCGCCAGCGGCAGGAATTCCTCTCCGTCCCTGCGGGTGAGGTTGGCCACGGAGCATATCTCCCGCTCGCCCCAGAGTATTTGGTAGGGGAAAGAGGGGATATCCGACATGTGGATGCCTGCGCAGACCACCCGGCCACCCTTGCGTACCGCGCGTAATGCCTGTGGCACCAACTCCCCCGCCGGGGCAAAAATGATGGCGCCATCCAATTCAATGGGTGAATTCTGCAGCGAGTCTCCCGCCCAGACCGCACCCAATTCCCGGGCGAAGTCCTGGGCTTCTATATCGCCCTCCCGGGTAAAAGCATAGATTTCCTGGTGGTGATAACGCGCCACCTGTATCAGGATGTGGGCGGCAGCCCCGAAGCCGTACAGCCCTATGGTCTTGCAGGGTCCAGCCAGGCGATAGGCGCGGTAACCAATAAGGCCGGCGCAGAGCAGGGGCGCTGCCTGCTGATCGTCATAGGTGTCCGGGATAGGAAAGCAATAGGAGGCATCCGCCACCGTATATTCAGCAAAGCCGCCATTGATCTGGTACCCCGTGTAGCGCGCTTCATCACAGAGGTTTTCCCTGCCGTGGTTGCAGTACCAGCAGTGGCCGCAGCTGCCGCCGAGCCAGGGTACGCCCACCCTCTGCCCGCGGGTAAAACCACTGACATCGGCGCTAATATCCTCGACCACACCCACGATCTGGTGTCCCGGCACCAGGGGCAGGGTCGGTTCGGTCAGTTCGCCGTCCAGCACGTGCAGATCGGTGCGGCAGATTCCGCAGGCTTTGACTTTGAGTAATAGTTGGCCGGGGCCGGCGGTGGGTATGGGTAAGTCCTGTGACAGCAGGGGACCATTTTTTTGTTCCAGTACCATTGCACGCATGCTTTACTCCTCGCCCCAAGAGCGGTTCAGTTTTTTAGCAAAGGTTTTGAGCATCGGTATACGGGCGCAGGGCTTGTTGTTGCCGAAGATTAGCGTCCAGGGTTTCAAACATCAGCTTTCCATATTGTTTCGATCTGCCTACTTTATCGTATTTTTAGCCATTGCATCAGATTATAATCAGCCACGATTAACTCCGGAGCATTGACCATGGGTTTTTATGACAAGCATATTCTACCCAGATTCATTAATTGTGCCTGTGGTACTAAACCTATCATGAAACAGCGCGAGAAAGTGGTGCCCCTGGCGACGGGCACTGTACTGGAGATTGGTATCGGCACTGGCTTGAATTTGCCGTATTACGATGGCGGCAGGGTGGAGCGACTGATCGGCCTGGATCCCTCGGAAGCTTCCTGGAAGCTGGCCGGGGAGCGTGCCGCACACCTGGATTTTGACGTCGAATTTATCGGCTTGTCGGGAGAACATATCCCCCTGGCGGATGCCAGTGTCGACACCGTGTTGGTCACTTACGCCCTGTGTACTATTCCCGACCCGATCACAGCGTTACACGGTATGGCCAGGGTGTTGCGTCCGGGTGGTAGCCTTATCTTTTGTGAGCACGGCAAAGCACCCGATGGGGGGGTGTGTAAATGGCAGGATCGTATCAATCCCTTATGGCGACGACTTTTCGGCGGCTGTAACCTGAACCGTGATATTCCACAGCTGCTTGATGCTGGTGGCTTTGAGGTTATCGACCTGGAAAAAATCTACTTGCCCGGCACACCAAAATTTGCAGGCTATAATTTTTGGGGCAGTGCGCGTCCAGGTTAAACTGAATTTTTGAGATATTTGCCCAAACAACGATGCCTCACCTGATCAGATACTGCCTGGCTTTTCTGTTGCTCCTTCCTGCCTGGTCAGGCGCGGCCAGCCTGACTTTCTCTGTTATCGGCCTGGAGGCAAAACCAGAATTACAGAAGAATGTTCTGGCGTGGCTGGGGGATGACCCTGAGTCGGTCCGGGAGCGCCTGAATTTTGTGGTGTCCGCCAGAGACAGGGTTGAGCGTAGCCTGCAGGCTCTGGGCTATTATCGTCCGGACATAGGTATGGATGTACAGCGTACAGACCCGGTCTGGCAGCTGGTAATTTCTGTCGACCCCGGCGACCCCGTGCGCATTCGCGACATCGACATCCAGGTGATGGGCGCCGCAGCCAATGACCCGGAGTTCACCCGCCTGATTGCCGATGTCAGCTTTGCCTTGGGGGATGTGCTGCACCACGGTCTCTATGAGGATTTCAGGAACAGCTTGCTGTCATTGGGACAACGACGGGGATACCTGGATGCCACAATAACCTCCAGCAAGGTGGCGGTAGAAGTCGCCGCCGGAACGGCTGATGTTTCCATCCAGTATGACAGCGGGCGCCGTTACCGTTTTGGCGCATTAATCCATGATGAGGAGATGGTGGATTATGCGCTTCTGGACAGCTTGAGAACGTTTCACCAGGGGGATTATTTCGAACAATCCAAACTGCAGGAATTTCAATCTGAACTGCAGCGCACCAACTATTTTTCCAGCGTTATCGTTCTGCCCGTACCCGAGCAGGCTCAGGATGGCGAGGTGCCGATCGCGGTGAAGATGCAGGCCGCCAGGAGCCACAGTTTCGATGTGGGTGTCGGTTACAGTACGGACACCGAGGAACGGCTTTCCCTCACCTGGCGGACACCAAAAATCAATCGTCACGGCCACAGCCAGGTAACACGCCTGGTCTACTCCCCGGTTGACCCCAGCGGTCGCTTTACCTACACTATCCCCCTGACTCACCCGCTCAACGATATCCTGCAGCTGTGGGCCAGAACCGAAGACAATGAGTTTGGCGACCTGGACAGCAGACAGGATGAGCTGGGTGTTCGCCGGGAAATCAGGAAGGGCAAATGGATCCACGGATATTCACTGCGTGGACTCAACGAGTCCTGGGACGTGTTACAACTGGATGCGACCAATGATTATCTGCTGCTTGGCGCCACACTTTCCCGCAGGGTCTCCAGTGGTTCCATAGTGGACCCGAAAAGCGGGTTCAGTCAATTGTACACCCTGGAAGTGGGCAACGGGGAGCTTGGTTCGGATATTGACCTGGCGCGTTTTACCGCCAACTTGAGGCTTGTTTTTACGCCGCTTCCGCAGCACCGGGTGGTCAGTCGGGCGGGGTTCGGGGTGGTGGAAATTGCCAGTGGTGACAGGACGGAACTGGCGCCATCCCTCAACTTTTTTGCCGGAGGTAACCAGAGCATTCGTGGTTTCGCCTATCAATCTATCGGTAATGAAATCGAATTTATACAGGAAAACGGCAAGAAAAAAACTCTGGTTGTTGGTGGTGACAGACTGGTAACCGCCAGTCTCGAGTACCAGTACTACTTTACTGACAGCTGGCGTGGCGCCGTGTTTAGCGATGTGGGTGATGCTTTTGATGAAGGAGAGTTCGATCTCAATTACAGTGCCGGTTTTGGTATTCACTACATCACTCCAGTGGGCGCGATTCGCGTTGAAATGGCCAATAGCCTGAGTGATAAAAATCCTGAATGGTATCTGCACTTGACGATAGGGGCGGAGTTTTGAGGTTGTCGTGGCGGACAACATCGTTTCTCGTGCTACTGCTTTTTGTGGCGCTGCTGTTTGCACCGTTTACCCAGCAGGGCAGTAGAGTCTTGCTCGGTATGGTTGATCGGTTTTCTTCACTTGAAATTACATACGATAGTGGCAGTCTTGACGAGCAGTTGTGGATCAAGCGACTGGTGCTGCCAACAGCCGCTGTGACCCTGGAAATGCGCAAGCTTGTCATTGTACTGGCACCGGGCTGCTTGTGGCGCAGCACGGTCTGTTTTCACCAGCTGCAAGCTGAGCATCTGGATATTACTATCTTGCCCGGCACCGAAGACGGGCATTCCCCGGATACTGTAACAAGGAGTCGTACCGCAAGGGATACGGCAGACAGCGAGTTAATCATTTTTCCGTTTGCTGTGGAGGTGGATGACCTTGAACTCGAGTCCACCCGTATTCACTGGCAGGGAGGGGAGTGGCGCCAGGGGCCGGCCAGCCTGCAGCTGCGTATTAGTGGCTCGACCATAGAAGTGGCCGGCGCCGTTATCACAGAGGCGCACCTGGAACTGCGTGCATCCGAGACAGCAAAAGACCCTGTCTCGGACACCATTGTTCTGTCGCCCATTGATCTGCCGCTGGAACTGAAGGTTGGTGAGTTGCTACTGGAGCGGCCCTCCTGGAATTTTTACGGTACGCAGCGCCAGCTTCAACGCCTTGTGCTGGAAGGATCCTGGCGTAATACACAATTGCAGTTGACGCAGTTGGATGTTGCGAGCACTACCTGGGGAGAGCTATCCGGGCAGGGCGCGCTGCAATTTGAGGGTGACTGGCCGCTGTGGGCCGACCTCGATGTCAGCCTGGCGCGATCACCAGTGCTGTGGTCGGGCTTGCATGGGCGGCAGCTGGCACTGTCGGCTCAGGGCACTCTTGCATCGCTGGCACTGGAACTGATATCGCCGGGGACTCCCGGGCTTGCCGTCGAGGCACAGCTTGATATGCTGGATAGACAACGGCCTTTTAGTGCCGCAGCGCGTGTTGCCTCACCGGGTGAACTGCGTCTCGCTGATTTCCCTGGTATGCCAGAAGTATTGGCGGATGTAGTGTTTGAGGCACCGTTGACAATGTCGGCCGACGGCTATTTAGGGGCTGGCGGCTCTCCACAGACTGACGGCTCTCTACCAGCTGACGGCTCCCTACCAGCTGACGGCTCCCT
>Ga0164315_10002352_pt1 | contig 14508 bp, 7 predicted proteins | sample GuaBasSedimGuay6_FD_113737 | JGI IMG/M metagenome (GOLD analysis project Ga0164315, IMG submission 113737) | Subseafloor sediment microbial communities from Guaymas Basin, Gulf of California, Mexico - Guay6, Core 4569-2, 0-3 cm | ecosystem: Environmental > Aquatic > Marine > Hydrothermal vents >... | reverse complement strand
TTAAGAATTGGCGCTTGCTCAAGAATATCGTTTTTATCTTTGATGGAATTGAAAATTAGCTTTACTGTCTTGGCTCCTATTAGGATAGATTCCTGTCTTTCTTTTTCACTTAGATCTTTCCGGTATCGAACGTATAAATTTTTGTTAGACAATATGTTTTTTAAAATTGAATTTTCAGGGAGCAATGGAATTAATTTTGTGTTCAGGCTCTTGTAGTATATTGACATTAGATTTTTATAATCTTTACGGAATGTGCGCGGGAAAACAAGATTTTTATTTGGATCTTTTATAGGGTAGTTTTTTTGGGCAGAAAAGCATCCCTCTCGCTGGAGCAAGAGAATTGGTTGTTTAAGAAACCAGTGAATTTGAATTGTTTCCTGCAATTTTTTTACTTTTTGCTTGCTAGGTTTTATGGTAGGGGTGGTAAAGTCACTTGAATTCAAACTGTTTCGACACCATACTTTTAATATAGTTGATGTTTGCTCTGCCAGAGTATTTGGATCAATAGATGGACCATTCCAATAGAGTTTGGAATACTATTTTTGGAGATCTTCCCCTGCCAGCAATTTTAATCTGCAGTCTGTGAGTTTGGATATTGTGGTGAAAAATATTGAAACATGGTGAGAAGAAGCCTTGTTTGTACTAGAAAAGGTAGAAGATTTGAGTATTTGAAAACAATTAATTAGTGGATGGAGGTACCAGTGGAGCCTTCGGAGGTTTACAGCTGTATTTCTCATCTTTAGAGAATATTTGTCGTCGCCGATCATTTTTGAGGCTTGTTGTTTGCTATAACCACCTTTCATCGTTAATATTCCTTTTTCAAATTCTTTTCCTGCATTTTTCGGGTCAAATTTGTCAAGGGCGTAGAAATTTGTCAGGTACTGATCATTTAATGTAGTTGTTAGTTTTTTTGAATCAGAATAAAAATTACTGTAAAGTTTATTTTTTGTTGTCAGCTGGAATTTCTCTGAAGGTTTTAGTCCTGGTGTTTTTGATTCTTTGAAGTATTTTAAGCTTGCTTTTATGATAGTTGCTGTTTTGTTTTCAATCTTCCGGTTAAGGGTCTTATGCAATTCAAATATATCAAAGCAGTTTTCAGCGATTTCTCTTTTTCCTGATTTTCTTTCTTTGCAGCCTTTAGCATGGAACTTTTGTTTGGCTTGTTTATATAGGATTAAGAGTTGTTGAATTGATTTTATAATGGAAATAGAACAATCAAGGGATATTGCTTCTGTTTCGATGGTGTCATATGAAAGGTTATGTCTTTTATTTCTTTGTAATAAATTGTTTTCAAGTTTGTTAACAAGCTTTGATGGAGCTTTTATTATGCTCATTGTCAGGATTCCCGAAGGATCGGCAAAAACAGAGGCTCTTAGTAAATGAAGCTTAAGTTTGTATGGTATTGGTGCGAATTCGATTTTTTCCAGAGGATGCAGATATTCTTTATTTTCATTGGTTGTTGAGAATTTAAAATTTTGATTGCCTGATTCAAAAATTGGTTTTTCACAGGCCTGTTTCAGTAATATCACCCGTGTTAGTAAATTTTCTATATAGTTTTCAGAATTACTTATGAGATTTGATGCACTATAAGTGAATTTTGAAAAATCATCGGTCCATCGACAATTTTGTAATTGAGAGTCAATAAGAAAGTTTTCAAGGTTACAAATTTTGCTGATATCTTCTTCTGATATGTTTTTGACTGTATCTAAGGTAATTTGTTTAAATGTGTATTCTCTTATTTCGTTTGACAGTTTCAAAAAAAGAGTTGTTGATAAATTTTCAGAGTTTTTTCTTGTCTTTGAATCAATATATGAACATAGTGATGGAAGGCTGAAGTCTTTAAGCTGATTGTTGGTCGTTTTCCATATCTCGTATATTTCATTGGTAGTTAAGTTCGAAGTTTTAAGAGTATTTAGCCATATGGTTCCCTTGTTGATAGCTTTTCTAAAGAGTTCTATGGTTAGGGGTTTATTGCAAAAGTCAATTTCAGAGATTGCTTCAATAAATTGATCTTTTTCTTTTGTAAAAATTGCTTTGGTTTTATTGGTGGCAGTTGTTGGTTTAAAACGATAAGAGACGAAAAAAGCTGTACTTAGACCTATTGCAACTATCATTAGAAATATGTAGAGTATTTTTTCCCTTTTCTTTTTCTTTTCGTCTTTCCAATATTTTTTTGCGTTACCCTTTATTTTTGGAGAACGGGACCGTTTTTTCTTTATTTCCGAACTATGATTGTTTTCTGTTGTCTTCAGAAATTGGTTTTTTTTGTTTAACCTATCTTCCTGATCCAACGTGTTTTCTTTATCTAATGTGTTTTCCTGCGATAGTGTGGGACGAAGTTCTATAGTTGACGATTGATTAATATTCTTGAATTCTGTGATAAGTAAATTAAGAAAAATTTCAGTAGATTGAGGTCTCTTTTCAGGATCGATAGATAATGCTGATACTATGACGCTTGCACAAGTCCGCGGTATTTTTAGTCTTTTGTTTTTATGATTAAAAAGACTTGCAACTGAAACCTGTGTTGTCAGCTGTTTTCTTATGGTTTCAATAGCTGATAAACTTCCAAAGAGAGGTTGCCCTGTAATTGCTTCATAGAGTGTAACTCCTGCAGAATATATGTCAGAGAGGTAGGTTGTTGCTTTTCTGCCCCCGTTGATGCTCTCAGGAGCCATATAGCCAGGTGTTCCAATAATAATACCGGTTTTGGTTTTAGCCTGCCTGCCTTCAAATGCAGCAAGGCCGAAGTCAGCAATTTTATAACTACCATTTTTTGTTATTAACAGATTTGCACTTTTTATGTCTCTGTGAATAATGCCATTTTTATGAAGAATTGTGAGACCGGAGAGAAGTGGTGTGGCAAGATTTTTAATAAATTCTCTCTTTGTCCATTTTTTACCGTTGTTTATGTCATCTTCCAGAGATGTTCCAGGCATTAATTCCTGAGCAATGTATAATCCTGTGGTTTTGTCTTCGTTGATTTCAATGACTTTTACAATCCACGGGCTATTAATTTTTCTTACCGCTTGTGCTTCATCGTGAAATCGTTTTTTCAGGGTTTCGTATTTCGGATCTGTTTTATCTGCAGTAATGAACTTTATTGCGACTTTCTTTTTTGACAGTGTATGTACAGCTTCATAAACTTCACCCATTGCCCCGGCACCAAGCATTTTTGTTAGTTTATAGTTGCCTATAGTTTTACCTGACAAGCTCACATTTATCCCTCTGTTATATCTGAAAACGGTGAAAACTGTGTAAAGTAATTTTCTTCATATTCTATATCTGTAAGGTATAGACCACCGGGAGGAGCTGGTTTTAACCTGCGGTCTTTTCTTTCCTTTTTAAGTAACTCAGCTATTTCTTTGCAGGTTATTTTGCTTTGCCCTCCCATTATAATTAAGTTTACTATATTTCTCACCTGACGGCGCAGAAAAGCCTTTGATGTACAAACAATGGTGGCTCTTTCAGAAGTGGCTACTTTCGGTTTCGATAAGGTTATTGAAACGTTATCTATTATTCTTACTAATTGTTTTTGTTGTTTTGGTTTGATTGTCAGATGAGTAAAATCATGAGTTCCTATAAAAAAAGCTGCGACTTCTTTTGCTTTTTCTATATCGATTGGTTCTGTAACAGGTGTTGAATATGCATCCTTAAAGGGATTGGCACAATCTTCAAGCCTTAGAATATAGTGGTATGTACGACTTATTGCACTACCTCGAGGGCAAAAGGTGGTGCTTGTATCAGCAAAGCCTGTAATTCTTATAAATTGTTCAAGTCTCTTATTCAATATTTCAGCTACAACCTTTGTTGGCGGAATTAGGCCATCAGGTATTGAGAAAACCTGTGCCGTGGAATGAACACCTCTGTCAGTTCTGCCTGAAAATGAAATTCTCGCAGCTTTTACTTTTGTTAAACCTTGTAGTGCTTTTTCAATAGATTTTTGTACTGTAGGAACTGAAGGTTGCAATTGAGAACCATAGTATCTGCTGCCATCGTAGGTAACCTGAAAAATTGGTACAGGGTGAGTATATGTTTTATTCATGGTTGACATTTTACCAGTATTCCTGCATAGTAATGGGCTTTATTTTTAACGATTGTCATAAAAGTTTTGATAAATGCAACTTTTGGTTTGTCTTGATAATCTCTAATGGAAGGATTTAGTATGAAGAAGTTGATGTCCTTGTTATTTGTGCTTGTAAGTGCAGTATTATTGCTGGTACCTGTTCAAGGTACTTTTGCCGCAGTTCTTGATGTGGAAGTTGAATCGGCAATTGAAAATGGTGAGACAGCAATTCCTGTAATTATTACTCTTAATTCTACAGATTATTTTGATAATATTCTTGCTCAGAATCTTCCAAGAGAGAAGCGAATTGCAACTCTTCAGGAAAGAGCTTCACAGTCTTTTGCAGCATTTATAAGAACAGCAAATATTAGTGCTAAAAATTATAGACAGTTTTGGATTTTTAATGGTCTTTCCCTTACAATTTCAGCAAATGAAATAGAAGACCTTGCTAAACATCCGGCAGTTAAAGCTATTGAATATGACCAAAGTATTTCTCTTGATCCTGAAGTTTCAGTTGATGGAACTCCACGAGGCGATTGGACATATGGTCTTGAAAAAATTGGTGTTCCTGAAATAAGAAGTCAGTTTGGACTTGATGGTTCCGGTGTTGTCGTTGGTGTTATTGATACTGGTGTAGACGCAAGCCATCCAGACCTTCAAGGTAAGGTAATTGGTTTTAAAGATTTTGTTAATGGTAAGACTGAACCATATGATGATCAAGGTCATGGTTCCCATTGTTGTGGAACAATTGCCGGTGGTAATGCCTCAGGTACACAAATAGGTGTAGCTCCTAATGCAAAACTTATTGTTGCAAAAGTATTTTCAGCTTCCGGCTCTACTCAGACAAGTTATCTTCTTGGTGCAATGGAATATATGACAGATCCTGATGGCGATCCTTCAACTGATGATGCCCCAAGCATTGTAAGTAACAGTTGGGGTGGCTCTGGAACTTCTACAACATATCTTGAAGTTGTAAAACAGTGGGTTGCTCTTGGGATCTTCCCATCATTTGCTGCAGGAAATTCCGGCCCTGGGTCAAGAACAATGGGCTCTCCCGGTTCATATCTTGAATCTTTTGCCGTTGGAGCAACAACTTCCGATGATAGCATTGCTTCATTCTCAAGTCGTGGTCCTGTTAGCTGGGATGATATAGATCATATTAAACCTGATGTGTCAGCACCAGGCTATAACGTTTATTCAGTAAAACCCGGTGGAGGATATACAAAGATGTCAGGTACTTCCATGGCATGTCCTCATATCTCAGGTGTTATTGCTTTAGTTCATCAGGCAAGTCCTGGTATTTCAATTGAAGATGTTCGTGAACTTCTCGAAGGTACTTCAAAGGATCTTGGAACTGAAGGTAAAGATAATATATTTGGTGCAGGTCGTGTTAATGCACTTTCAGCTGTTTCGATAGCAATTTCCGGTGGCAGAGTTACTGGTAATCTTTCAGAATCTGCTAATAGCAGACCACTTGCTGGAATCGTTCATATTGTTGAAAAGAATATTGATATTAAAGTTGGTCCTACAGGTCAGTTTATTACTACACTTCCTGAAGGTTCTTACCATTTTGTTGGAAAGTCCTACGGATTTGTTAACTCACAACCAGTTAAGCTTGATGTTTTGCCACAAGGTGAACATGGTCTTTCTTTAAAACTTGATAAAGCTCCTGTAGGCAAAATTACAGGTACTGTTGCAGCCTTAGATGGTGGCGTTTCAATTAATGCAACAATTCGTGTTCTTGATACGCCTGTTGCACCTGTTACAGCTACTAATGGCAGCTTTAACCTTGAGCTTCCTTCAGGTAATTACAAATTGCAGGTAACTGCATTTGGTTATGCTACCAGTTTTGTTGATATTAAGGTTGTAGCTCATAATAGTATTACTGTATCAGTCGAGATGCCTTCACTTCCACCAGTTCTTCTTGTTGATGATGATCAAGGTAAAAGTTACGAGACATACTACAAGAAAAGTCTCGATGCTCTTGGTATTGCCTATGACTGTATTAATGTTAAGGAAGCCGGCCAGCTTAAAGCAGTTGAGGTTCTTGCCTATGAAAACGTTCTTTGGTTCACCGGTGATGACTATCGTTCAACTCTTACAGATACAGATCAGCATATTGTCAGGGAATACCTGAAAACAGGCGGTTCTTTCATTATTTCCGGTCAGGATTTGGGTTATGATCTTAAGAAGTCAGATCTTCTTAATAAGGTATTGATGGTTAAATTTGGTACTGATAATTCAGGTCAAAAATTTGTAGATGGTCTTGGTCAGTATGTTTCTATTAATGATGGTGCAAATAATCAGAAGTACGCAGATAGATATGAAGTAATTGAACCTGGTTCAGTTCTCTTTAAGTATGAAGATGGAACTTGCGCAGCTGTTTATGCCTCTACATTTGCCGGTAAATCTGCTACCTGCGGATTTGGTTTTGAAGGTATTGGCGATGGTGACCGGGATAATGTTATTGCAGCTCTTTTAAATAAAGTTGCCTCAACAGATATTGAATTGATTCGTCGTATTCGATATTTTGACAACGAGGAACAGATTTTACGCTATGCAGAACTTCATAGTCACAGGCTTGCTAATCTTACAGCAGAAGAACTTGATTCTCTTTCCTGTGAACTTAAAGGAAAAGGCTGTAGAGCACTTGTAAGAATGATCAATATAGAGCTATCTAACAGGAAGTAATAAGTTTTACGTCTAAAAATTAGTGTTAGTACGTCATCTGTGTTACCTTCCTTAGAAGTCTACTCTCGAAATGCCGGATGCATTCCTTCGAGTATATTTCTGTCGGTGGTAACACAGCTAACGCACTCTCCAAATTTTTTATGTTTTGGTTTATAAGATTTTAGAAATTTCAGCCTTTTAGTATTTTTTGCCTTGTTGTTCTTACGTTTCATTATTTTTACCTTCTACCTTTTCTGTTCATTATTTTGCGTTCATTTTTTTGGGGCTTGTCAAGTGATGGTGATTTTCTTAGACTCACTTCATGAAAACTCACCTTATGAACAAAATTTATTTAATGATTATATTTATAGTTGCTGTACAGTTACTATTTCCTGTGACTTTCCTCTATGGCAGGGATTTGCAGGATTCAAAATCTGTTTTGCAATATATTATTTCGACAACAAGGGAAACAATTTTTTCAATGGGCAAAGAAATGTCAAATTCTCCTCAAATGTCCAGGGAGACTTTTTTTCAGCCAGAGAATATTGCAGGAATGTGCGAACTTGCCGAGGCTGTAATTATTTTCATTTGTGATGATCTTGGTTTGCCACGTTCAGCTATTACTCGCTTTCAAGGTGATGGCACTCTTGGGAATAAGGCTGTAAGGCATGCCTCTATCATACTTACTCTGCCAGATGGTAAGACCTACCTTATAGATCCAACATTTCCTCAATTTTTGATTACAGGCAAAACTAAGGCTCATCAAATTGGTTATCCTGGAGTTCTTCTTCGAAAGACAATTGCCGGGCAAAGGCTTGCTTCCAGACTTACCAGCGATGGCTATATCGTTTTTGACGATGAGGTAGCTAATATGTATGGCAAGGCATTATCCCGCAATATGCAGGCAAAAAAATACGATGTGCAGTTCTTTATTGATAATCATGAAGGTGATTTTAAATTGACACGGTTTATCTTGGGTCGCCACACATGGGATAGTCCCCCTGAATATTTAGTGTATCATTAACAATAATACCCGTTTAGTTTCGACGTTCTATCCTGATAAGAGCATCACGGGCCTGGCCTGTAAAGGAGCTTGTTGGATATAGATCTATTACTTTCTGGTATTCTGTTTTTGCCTGAACAAAGTCTCCCAGTTCAATTTCATAAATTCGGGCAATGTAGAATTGAGAATCATCGGACCAGTCACCAAATGGAAATCGTTCTGTGATTTGTCTGTAGGCTGTAATAGCTGCCTGGAAATCAGCATAGTAAGTTCGCTGGAGGTGGGCTAGTCTCATTAGTGCTTTTTCATCGTATCCGCTTCGAGGATATGAGGCAGCAATGATAATATATTCTTCAAGAGCTTCCTGAGTTCTATCAAGACGGGTTTCTTTCAGTTCAGCCACTTTGAGCATGACTTCTACTCTTCTTGGGTGAGAGAAGAAGATGTTTAGCCATTTTTCGTAGGTTTCAAGACCATCTTCAGGTCTTTTCAGTTCAACTACTTCAATATCTCCCGTTCTCAACATAATATCACCGTTACGCTTTTTGTTCGTGCTTATCGTCAGAAATTCGTTGTATGTTTCAATTGCTTCCTCAAATTCCTTGAGGTTGTTGTCCTGAATAGAACCAAGTTCAAGTAGCAGAGGCAATTTATCCCAGTTAGATGGTGTATCTGCAATTCTGTCTTCAAGTGCCTGACTTGCTCCTTTCCAGTCCTTGTCTTTTCCTGTAAGGAATTCACTGCGAATATTTTTCACTTCTTCGGATGCAGCTTCAGCAGAAGACCCAATTTTTTGAGAACGTTGCAATTCTTTTTTTAACTCCGCCATTCTGAGGGCACCTTCTTCGCCTTCAATTTTTCTGGGGCTGGAGCTTTTGGAAATTCGTCTATAAATTTCCAGAGCTCCGCTGTAGTCAGCAAGGTTCACTTCTCTGATTTGTGCGATTTTGAGCAATACTTCTTCAGTGTCTATCATCTCGGGAAATGCAGCTATCAGTTTTTCCAGTTCTTCAATTGCTTCTTCAGGTTTTTCAAGGCGTACGAGAATGTCTGAAACCGATTTGTAGGATTTAATCAAAATAGGAGGCTTCTTCCCTAGTCTAATGTAGGAACGAAATGCTGTAAGTGCTTTTTCCAGGTTTTTAGTATTCTTCTGTAGCCTTTTTCCTGTATAAAAATATAGAACAGCCGATTTTTTGGAAACAGCCTCTTCATGAGTTTGGGTCATTAGTCCTTCGATTGCAAGTTTTTCAGTTAGTCGTTCAGATCTTGTTGAAGCAATTTGAACGGTGGAAGGTTTTTTACCTTTTTGGGCAATTTCGGAATAGATTGAAAGTGCCCTTTCATCATCGTTTAAAGAGGTCTCAAGGAGTTCCGCCGTCTGGAACAGGGCATCCTCTGCTGCACTACTTTGGGGCCCTGTTTTTATAGCAAGGTTGAACTGGGCAATTGCTTTTGATGGTTGTCGTCTGTCTGCATAAAATGAGCCCATGAGCAGATATGAACGGGCTTTTTGTTCTTTTGTGACCGCAAGGGATATGGCTTCATTAATAAAGTATTCAGGTGTTGCCCCGCCAGGTGTAATTAATGACTGAGGTTTTAAAGAGGAGGAGGCTAAAACGGCAAGTTTCCAGGCTCCATGTTTAGAGGTCTTTTTTTGCTTTAATTTTGTAATTACAAGTTTTACGGTTTTTGGGTCTGATAATTCTGTTGCTGCCAGGTTCCCAAGTTCAATGAGTTCTGAATAAGTTGCAATATTGTTTTCTGCTTTTTTCAGCAATATAGCAAGTTTGCTGGAAGCTGCTTTAAGGGATATAAAAGCAGTAAGACGTGGTGTGAGTCGTCGGGCTATTTGGCTTCCCAGAAGTTGTTGCAGATGTTCCAAAGCCTTTTGTGACTGATTTAATACAAGTCCTTCAAGTCGAATAAGATACATGAGGGCAAGTGGTGTGAATTTGTGATCCGGCCATTCTTCTGACATAAGAGCGTAGAAATCAGCTGCTTTTTCAGTATCTCCAGCTTTATCTTCACAAATTCTTGCTAAATAGTAATAGTCTTCAGGGGCTCGTGCTTTTTTCTCAAGCTCTCTTATTTTTATCATCAAGGGGATTTTGGCAAGTATTTCTATAACATCACTACTTTTTGTGGTCCAGGGAAAAATTTGTGTAACCTGAGTTATAACTGCCCGGGCTTTATCCATGTCTCCAAGAGGAGATATATACAAATTGGCCATTTTTTTGAGATTTGCAAGGTTCTGACCACTTTCAGGATCGTTCCAGTCCATTCCCTTTCTAAGGGAGGTTAGTTGTTCCCGGGCATTTGTTTCTTTAAGTAGTTGTTGCATTGTTTTGCGATGTTCAAGAGGTACTCCTCCTGAAAGAAGCTGGCTTGCCCGTTTTCTGGCTCGTGACCATTGATGGCTTTTAATCATAGCTTTTATGGCGAAAAGAGAGCACTCGCACATTTCATTGGCTGAAGGAGCATTGTCGGACGCTTTGAGCCACCAGCCAACTTCCTTTGCCGTTTCATTTTGTTTGTTAAGGAGTTGGGCTATTTTTTTTGTAATTTCATAATTCTTAATTCCCTTTTGAACTATGGCTTTTTCGAGGTAAGTGCAATATTTTTCATGGTCTGTTCCAAATTTTATTTTACCGGCTTTCAAATAACTCAATCCGAGAATATCAGCAGGTGTTGTTGGGTCATTGACAAGTTTTTCAAAAAGAGGAAGAGCTTGTTCAGGGTCGTGGTATTTGGTTAACTGCAGTTGAGCCATTTCGTATACTGCTTCAGTACTTATATCCCGAATTGAATCGACGAGTTCCCAGGCAGCAGTTTTATTGTTTCCCGCGTTATAAGCTTTAGCTGCAAGTAGTGTCAATTCAATTTTTTCTGGTTGTGAATACTCTTTTTCATTAATGGCAATTGAAACGAGTTTAGCTCCTGAAGCAAATTTTTCTCCCCGAATCAGGCCTTTCCCAATGAGCAGCCTGATTTCAGTCGTCATTTTTTCTTTTTGTTCAAGGCTGCGGTTTAGCTGTTCAAGTAGCTTGGTAGTTGATTTTAGTTCATTATCATTAGCTTCAGCAAGATAGAAAGATAGTCTGTGATGTATAATTGGTATACTTTCAATATTCATTACAGTCTGTTCCAGATCAGCTTGTCTTTGCTGTTGAAGAAGTTCTGCAGCTCTTATTCCTTCTTTTGATTCACGGTAAATTGTAGATAAAGTGTACAGAGTATCTTTTCGCTGGTCATATTTTTTTAGTTCTAGCAAAACCTTTGCTTTCAGGCTAAGAACTTCTGCAGGAACAGGCTTTAGCGAATTGGTTCTTTCCAGGACTTCCAATGCTTTTAGAAATTCCTTGTCCTGCATATAGCGATTCCCCAGAATCAGAGCAGACTCAGCGACCTTTGTCCCCCTTTTTATGAGGTAGCGGCGAATATCTTCTGCCTGCGTTCGTATTCTTGTCAATTCCTCTTCATCATTTTGAAGTTCTGGTAATCGTTTTTCAAGGAGGGATGCTTTTATGGCGAGGGCTTCAATGTTTTCCTTTGTTTTTCCAGGGTATTTGTCAAGATAAGAGTTTACTATGGTGAGTCCATGGCGTGATGACCTGCTATTTTTAACTTCGAATTCCATGAGATGAAATGCAAACTTATTTTCATTACCAGTATCTTTCGTGGCTTTTTTTGCTCTTCTAAGATACATTCTCGCTTCTTTGGGGTTATCAAGTTTCGCAAGCATTTGGCCTATGGCTAAAAGTAGAGGTCCATCGTCAGGGGTAGCTTTTCCATCAGTTTGTATTGATTCCATCAATCTTATGAGAGCCAGCTTTTCTTCTGTTCGGGCCATTGCTTCTGTTGCTCCTGGCCATAATGTCAGAAGTCTTCCATAGTATTCAAGAGCCAGCTTAAGGTTTCCTTCGTTTTCAAACATTTGAGCAAGGTTCTTCAGAACCGGTGCCATAAATGCATCTTTAGAATCTAATGAATCAGTTGATTTATGCTTTGTTGATGAAGGTTCATTCGTATCGAATATTGAAAATTTATTTTTTGAGAGTATGTCATAGTCATCAATTGTAAAGACCTGATTTTTTGTTAACTCTTTTATTGCTGCACCAGCCCAGGGCCCTTTCTCTTTTCCTATATTTTTTAGAGCTGTAAGAGTCTTACTATCCTCTGTTTTAGCCTTTTCTTTTGCGATTCTGTATCTGGCTTCTTCCCGCCTTGTTTCAGATAATCTGCCACCAACTAAAGCGTTTTGCAGCAACAGAAGACCTCTTTGAGTATTATTTAGATCATCAAGCATAATGATTCCAAGTTCATATTCTACTCTTGATTGTAATTTTGGCGGCAATCGCTCTCCAGCCAGTTTTTCGAATTCCTTTGCAGCATAAACAGGATGTCCTCCTCCTTGAAAAAAGAGTGCGTATTGTAATCTTGCCTGCTGTATGTCAGGTTCCGAATTAATCGTTGCAGAAATCTCAGCAATATATGTTGCTGCAGCTCGCATAATTGATGCTCTGTCAGATGTTGAGTCTATTCTGTCTGTAAATTGAGAAAGAAAAGTTTGGGACTCGATAGCAAGTTTTTGTGCTTTTTCAAACTTATGAGTTAATACAAAGTGGGTCATTGCCTGATGATAGAGGGCAGCCCCTTTCCATAGCTCATTATAAGATAATTGCTCCATTGCTTTGAATCGGATCAATGCTTTTGCACTATCATTTTGTTGGTAAGCTGTAATATAGCCTGATAAAAAAGATGCTGATGGAGATGCTTTTGAATGAGGTTCTACATTTGACGCAGTTTCAAGTGCCTCTTCAAACTTTTGGTCAGAGCAATAGAGAAAGGCTTTGGCAAGTATGGCAAATGGTACATGTTCTGAATGAGGGTACTTTTTAATCAGTTTATTTAACAGTGTGATTGCAATTTCATGTTCATCAATCATGAATCCTCTGTTACAGGCCGTAAGTAAAAGAGCATCATCTGCTTTGTCTGAATCAGGGTACGTTGTCCATACCTTTTGAAGGCCTGACAAGCCATTGTCAAGACCTTCAAGGTGATAGCCTTTTGAGTATCCCGGAAGATAAATCAGGGCATCAAAATCAAGAGTCAGGGGGTCCTGGAAGGCAAAGTCATTAAAAATTTTATTAAGACTGTCAACCGACAATAAGTGTTTTCCTTCAAGATGAGCTTGTTCATAAAGGGCATCATCGGCAAGTTTGGATTCTGGATATTCTGCCACAAGTAAAGTATAGGAATTTCTTGCCAGAGTTAATTCATTGGCCTTGGAAAAGGCTCTGGCAAGATACAGTAATGATTCGGGTTTTGCCTTATAGTCATTGTTTTCCCTGTAAAATGTAAGGGCATTCCTGAAAAATTTAATAGCTTCTGTAATTTCCCCATTTTCAAATTTTAAAATACCCATTGCCAGCAATGGTGTGTCTTTAGATAGACTTTTTGATTTAGCTATATTTTCTCGGGCAGTTTTGGTGAGATTATCAATAGATTCTGTCGTTTGAGCACTAAAAATCTGAACTTGTGGAATAAATATTGTGATTAACAAAACAGCTGAAAATACTGTTCTTAAAATAATTTGTCTTTTCATAGTGTTTCCTGATGTTTGATTTAATGAAACTAAGTCTTTGTTTGTCCAACCAAATGAAGTAAGTAATTCGTTGTAACAAGTATTTGTCATTCCATGGTAACATATGTAATTCAGGTACAGGTTCTTAATTAACTGGGGTAGATCTTAAAGTGAATTTGCTAATTGTTGAAGATGATCGTGAATTAATGTTTCTCGTTGAACATTTTATTGTAGAACATAATGATGTTAATGCAATAGTGTGTGAGACAACAGATGATGTTGCAGGTCATCTTGACGAAGGTTTTATCCCTGATTCGGCTTTAATTGATTTTAGTGCACGTGGCCAACAGACAAGTATTGAATTATGTAGCAGACTATCTTTTGATTTTCCCGAATGCCGCCTCTATTTAATGAGCGGTGTTACAAGAAGTTTAATGGAAGAGGCAACAGTCGATAAGGTTGAAATCGCAAACATATTTGAGAAGCCATGTTCGATAACAAGAATGCTTGCCCAGATCTGTGATGATGATCTTGAAAATGAAAAGAAGCCAATAACTCTAGGTGTTACAAATTATCCAAAAACAACTGATACACAACTTTCTACCTTACTTTTCTTACAGGAAAAAGATCCTGCAGATAATTCTGTTCGTCAACTATATGCATTTAGCTTGTATACTGCCGGTAAATTCAGTGAAGCATATGATATTTATTGTGAATTGGCCAAAAGAGGAGTTTCATCTTTTCTTTGTTTTTATTATGCCGGTACGACTTGTGCCCGTCTTCGAAAATATTCACAGGCGATTGCCAACTGGAATAAATCTCTTGAATTAGCTCCTCACCGTGGTGCTGCTGATAAGGTTCGATTGCGTATTGAACGGGTTAAAACAATGATGTCTTTAGATGATACCGATTATTTTGAAAAATTGCCTGAAAAATGACTGATTCACGATTCAGCGAAGGTAGCATAAGGTTATTTAAGCGTTTTTCTTCTTCTTCCGGATTGAATAATAAGTATAAACTTATAAAGGTGCTTGGGGAAGGTGGAATGGGGGTTGTCTTTCTTGCTCATCAACCTGATCTTGATAGAAAAGTTGCTGTAAAATGTATTAGGACTGATACTTTTTCCGGTTCTGACGGGTTAAAACGATTTCTTCGAGAGGCGAGGGTGCTGGCTTCTCTTGAGCA
>Ga0164315_10002351_pt1 | contig 14510 bp, 7 predicted proteins | sample GuaBasSedimGuay6_FD_113737 | JGI IMG/M metagenome (GOLD analysis project Ga0164315, IMG submission 113737) | Subseafloor sediment microbial communities from Guaymas Basin, Gulf of California, Mexico - Guay6, Core 4569-2, 0-3 cm | ecosystem: Environmental > Aquatic > Marine > Hydrothermal vents >... | reverse complement strand
GATCCAATCGGTAACAAAAAAAGCTAAAAGTAAAAAGATCAAAGCGGATAATATTAATGAAGCAAACCTGAAGCTTGATCAGAAAGAAATTCAGCTATTAAAAGCCATTTATCATTTTACTAATATGGTTATTGAATCTGCCGAAATTCATAATCCGGCCATTGTAGCAAATTATGTATATGAATTAGTTAAAGAATACAATCAGTTTTATCACGATTTTAGTATACTTAAAGAAGAAAACACCGACTTACAGAAATTCCGTTTGAAACTTTCCATAATGACAGGTAGGGTAATCAAAGAAGCTATGGCTTTATTGGGTATTGATGTGCCGGAAAAGATGTAATTCGTTTTTTAAAATGGTAATCCGAAAATCAACAAGGATATTTTATACTCGCCATCAGTAATCCTGTATGCATACTGAGCACCTACTTCAAACGGGTAACGAATTCTGAATAAGTTAAACTCAAATATAATGCTTCCTCCAACTGATTGGTATTCTGTTGTAGTGCTGGCAAAAGATCCTTTTGCATAATCAAAAAATGCCCCTGCCCTTATTCTTTTAATATAAGCAAGTGGTCCAATGCTAATATCAGGGTACCAAACGGGGAATTTATAATCAGCAGATAATTTATAAAACTTATCCAGAACCTCATTATCATAACCTCGTGGAAAATTAGTCATACTTGAAAAATAATATGTTTTTTGATAATCATTAGGGTTAAACTCTAACTGCTGTTCATAATAAGCTCCTAATTTTAAACTATTATTAGGAAAAATACCAGGAAAATAAAAATTACTTCTAGCAGAAAATAAATAGCCGTTATAATCTTCATCATATTCCATAATTTTTTTATACTTAAAAGCTAAAACCTGACCCAACTTAGGGTTAAAATCACGCCAGGCATATCTTCTTAAATTACTGAAAGAAATTGAAGTAAATAAAGGCGTAAAATTACCACCATAGGTTTCATCAATAGACCTTATTGGTTTACTATCTATGTATGTATATTCAGCACCAGCACTCATAGAAAACCTTGTATAATAAACACCTCTTGAAAAATTAAAAGGAAGAGTTATTTTGGAATTAACATTAAATTCATTCCATTCAAGATATTCAGAAGTACCATCCGAAAAATTATAGCTACGGTTCTTCTGACTATAACCGGAAACAACACTTAAAACAGGAAAAAATTTAGAATAAGAAAAGCCTATATATCCCCCATTTGTTTTCTCGTTTGTATTATATAAATATCCTGCAGTTAATGAAATTGTATTCAGGTAATTGTTTGCCATGATACTAACATCAAGAGAAGGGTAAACAGGATAAATTCCCCAACTATGAAATTTTAAACCGCTCCTATATTTATCGGAAACAGGGTATTCCTTAATAGGGACTTCTTTCTTAAAGATATTTTTTCCAGCTTCCTGTGCAACCAGCGGTTTATAATACATAGGATCTGTATTCTTAACATCATCAATTCGAACCCATTCATTAGGTTTCAAATCTATCTCGGCAATATTAAAACCATCTTTCGTATATTCCTGAAATAACATTTTCCCAATAGATTCAGAAACATTAGCATTATATGCACCATATTTTCTTGACGTTACCTGGTACCTTTTCTGGGTAAAAATATTAACTGCATAAATATTTCCAATTCCTGAATAATTTGAATTATATAACAGGAAATCCCTGTAAAAAACTGGTCGGCCTATATTTTCCCAGCTATAGGAATTGATATTAATTATTTCTCCATTTTCAACTTTAAGTATCGACAATGCTGGTCCTTCATATTTTGCATGAGTAAAAGCAATAAAGTTTCCATCACTTGACCACACTGGTGTTCTAATATAATCATTATTTCCAAGCTGGTACGAGTTTATTTCTTCTCCTGAACCAGAATGTAGTATAACAAGAAAGGTTTCCTGATTTTCAGAATGTTTCACTACGGCAATCTTTGATCCATCAGGCGAAATTGTAGGAGACAAGTATCTGGATTTTTTTGTAATAACTCTTTCTGTTTTAGATTTTAAATCAAGAATAACAATATCCGAATAATCCCTCTCCCCCCACCTGATATCAGGTATTTTCCTTGACCATACAATTCTTTCATCAGTGTAGTTAAAAATTCGGGCATCCGTACTTTTTATTTTTTCTTCTTTTCCATCCGGTGTAATTCGATAAAATGCCGCAATTTTATCAAGACTTTCTTTACCAACAATAATATTACCCAATGTATCAAACTGAGGATTAAAATAATTAGTCCAACTCCGCTTCTTTTTAGTATTAATTATATTCGCATCAGTTATTTTAAGCTGCGAAATTTGATTCATCCATACTGAATCAAATTCCACCATTGACTGGTTGTAAAACTTTTTAAGATTAAGGCCAGTATACTTTTTAAGGCTAGTACCAAATGCAAAGGGCCAGAAAGATATTTTCGCTGTTCGTTCCAAAACTTTGTCCCAAATATTAGCTCCATAGTTAACTCTACCAAAAGCCGTTAAAGGATATCCTAAATGATAATGACTGGGGTAATATCTTTTATATGAACCAAGATATGCCTGATCATAAGTAAATTTTTCTTTAGTTAAAGAATATGTTCTCATTGGCATTGAAAAAGCAGGAATTCTACCTCTTCCTCCCTCTGTTAGGGCAGTTTCCATTACAATAGCATCACCCTCCATAAACCAATCCGGAATTGACCAACGCATCATAATCTGTCCCATGTCACCAAAAACATAGGTCATAAATTTTGTAAAATGTTGTTTATTTTTTTCGTATTGAACCACATGCCTGTATTCATGAATTGCTAATAATTGAGCCCAATCACCACTTCCTAAATTTGTAACTGTTTGCGGTGGTGTTAAATACCAGCCCATTCGTCTGGGTGCAAGTGCGGCATAGGCATTTGAAATATTCGAACGATTATAAAGGATAATTGAAATCGGTTTTGGTTTACTATTTAGCGTTTTTGTATCAAAATCATATACCCATTCCAAAGTATTTGCAATACGCTGGGCTTCACTTTCAATTTCGCTTGGGAATATTACTTTAAAATTTTCTGAACTAATACTTTTCCATAAAATATCAGGTACATTCTGCTCCTGGGAAAAAATGGAATTAGAAAAGACAAAACTTAATAATAGCAGGATATTCTTCATATATTCACATTTATTTAGTTCAGTAAAAAAGAAATTAGTTTTGAATAATAGCATTCAAAGATATTTAATTTTCCTGAAATATGTCTCTCCTACTATTATTAAAGATTACAAATTAAACCAATGATGAGAAACACAAAAAATTATCAATAATCAATATCCAATTACCAATGGCTTAGGTATCATATTTGTATTTTATTGTTGAACTACTATAATTTTTAGAATTGTAAATAATATATTACTTTTATCAGGTAAAATTTAATTTCATCAAAGTAAACTGTATTCAATGAACTTTAGGATTCAAACAAAGCTGCTTGTTTATATATTGTCTACATCATTATTTATCTATATCATAGCATTTGGTTACCTGAGTTATAATGACCATGAATTGGCAATCGAAGAGTCGAAGCATTTAACGGATACTTATTCAGAAAAATATGCTAATTTTATTATGATGAAACTCAATGGAGACATGGATATTGCACGCACGTTAGTACAATCATTCACAAACTATGAGTGGATATATAATAATTTTCTCCAGGGACAATATCACCAAATGCTTAAAAGTGTATTGCTCAACAACCCGCAGTTTCATAATGCTGCGCTCAATTTTGAATTAAGTGCCATTGATGAAAACTATAAGAAACCCTATGGTAGGGTAAGATATATCCTTTATAAAGCAAATGGCTTAATTAAAGAACGCACAGATATACTTGAAACTGAAGGTGATAATGTTGGTGGCCCATACTACGATATAAAAATTAATCCTCGTGAAGATATGTCAGAACCGTATTTGTTTTCATCTTCAGGTGCAGATGTGGATTTAACTATGGTTTCCAGTATTTCAATTCCAATTATGAAAGGAAAAAAATATGTGGGCTTATTGCAGTTTGATGTAAACCTTGAACGTTTTCGGGAAATGATTCATCAGGTAAGGCCATATCCGGGCTCATTTGGTTTTTTGGTTTCAAATAAGGGTAAGTTTGTTGCCATACAAGAAGAAAAGTTCCTAAATAAGAGTATTGACTTTTTAAGTCCTGTTGATAATATAAATTACAACATAATTGAAAAAATTCAGAAAGGGAAAAAATTTTCATATGTAAGGCTTGATTCAACTGGTGTAAAAAACTATACCTCATTTTATCCGGTACAAATTGGCAAAGCAAATGCCCGGTGGGCATTGGGTACTTCTATACCATTTAATATGATGATAAATAAGGCTAATGAAAACCTGTTTTTTTCCATCTTAGTAGCTATTGGAGGCTTTTTGTTATTAATATTAGTAATCTGGTCAATATCAAGAGAAATTAGTCGCCCATTAAAATCCACATCAAAAATAATTGAAGAACTAGCAAAAGGAAAAATATCTCTGGAACAAAAAATGAAAATTTCATCTACAGATGAAATTGGTGACATTAGAAATTCCGTAAACTCTTTAATTGAAGGGCTGGACAACAACCTGAAATTTGCGAAAGAAATTGGTAAAGGAAACCTAAACTATGAATTTAAATCATTAAGTAATGAAGACTTTTTAGGAAAAGCGCTGCTCAATATGCGTAAAAGCTTAAAACAAGCTGATATTGAAGAAACAAAAAGAAAAACAGAAGATGAAAAGTTAAATTGGACAACTATAGGTGCTGCAAAATTTGCTGAACTTATGACTCAATATACAGACAATCTTGAAGAGTTTTCGTATGCGATTATTAGTAATCTGGTAAAATATCTTAATGCTAATCAAGGTGGATTGTTTATTATTAATGATACACAAAAAAACAATGTAACTATTGATTTGGCAGCAAGTTATGCGTATGATAGGAGAAAATTTCTTGAAAAAAAGATAAAAATGGGTGTTGGCCTGGTAGGAAGATGTATTAACGAGGCTGAAACAATATACATGACTGATTTCCCTGAAAATTATCTAAATATAACTTCGGGATTGGGTGAGGCTGTTCCACGAAGTTTAATACTGGTTCCCATTATTTTTAACCAACAGGTTTTTGGAGTTATAGAAATGGCCTCAATTTATGAATTGGAAGAACATCAATTAAAATTTGTAGAAAGAATTGGTGAAAGTATTGCATCCACTATCTCAAATGTTAAAATTAATCAACAAACGGCTCGTTTGCTTGAAGAGTCAAAAATACAATCAGAAGAACTGGTTGCCCAGGAAGAAGAAATGAGGCAAAACATGGAAGAAATGAAGGCTACCCAGGAGGAATTGGAAAAAAAAGCTTTTGAGTTTAAAAGTATATTAGATGCACTAAATTCTATTACTTTAGTTTCTGAATTTGATATGCAAGGAAGATTAATTGATATTAACCGTGATTTTATACGCCTGCTTGAAAAGTCAAAAGAAGAATTAATTGGAAAATTCCAGGGATCTTTTGCTTCAGTTCAGGAAGTAGAAACGGAACAATTTCGTATTTTTTGGAATGATTTACGAAAAGGAAAAATAAAGAAAAAGGTTCAATACTTTGATGTAAATGGAAAAGATCTATGGCTTTCAGAATCTTATACCCCTATCATTGATAAAAATGGTGAGCCTTATAAGGTACTTAATGTTTCGGTAGATATTACAGAATTAAAAATAAAAGAACAAGCAAACAATGTAGTAGAAAAAAAGCTTTAGTCTTTGACTTATCTAAATGACAATTAAGAATTTTAACAAATCAGAAACAGTTTTCGGGTCATGTGTTCCAGGATTGCCATCAGTAAATGTAAACCCTATATTTCATAAGGATTCAATGTTATTCAACTCATTCACTAAGTTCAATATGATATTTTTTGGCAAATTTTTTCTGAATAATTAGCATATCTTCAAAAGCTTTATCAATTTTCATATTGGACTGACTCCTTAACATCTCATATTCCTTAATTTGATCAGGACCATAATCATCAGCGGGTAGTTTTAACAATTCAATAATTCTTACATGCTCATTTTCCAAAATTTCCCTATAGGAACTAAAAAATGCCAGGGCTTCCTCAGTAAAATAAGCATCATCTTCAAACCCTTTCAATTTTTTGGTATATTCAAGCCCAATATTTAATTGTTCAATAGCATTATTATATGCCTCATCCATTTCTTCAGTTACATAGGAATCATAACTTTCCATAAGTGTACCAACCTTTTCATTTACCAGAAGCTGTTGTTCTGTAATACCATCATTATATTTAATGGCTTCTTCTGTACTTGGCTGGCAAGACATAATTAACGGAAAAAAAAGAGTAATTAATAATATACGAGAATTTTTCATATTTAACTTTTTATATTTTTGAGTTTTAACTATATACAAACGTACATAATTTTTTTTTGTCAAACAATTTACATCTTTTATCATTTTATTAATTTTTCTGTTTAACAAATAATTACATTTAACTTAGGAATATATTTTTTTACTTATATCCATATCTAAGAATGCAAAACTCGAGTAGTAAATTTCTTATTAAGTATTTGATTGTTATAGCATTTGTTTTATTTATCTTCTTCATAAAAAAGCAAAACCAACAATCACCTGTACAAGAGATCTACTCCATATCTTTATTAAATGTTGATAATCATATTATTGACTCAATTATCCGATCATTATCAACTTCCGAAAAAATAGAGCTAATAATTTCCAAAAATGATTTTTATATTGATCACAATGATTATAATATGATAACGGATACAGTTTTCCTGGAAAAATATTATTCGGAAACAATTAAACAACAATCAACCCAGCGAACCAGGTTTTATTCATTTCAGATTGCAAATAGTAAACTCGCTGATTTATCAGATTCCTTATTTTTCAGTTTTCTAGCAAAACGCTATCGATTTACAGAAAAACTTTTACAGAAAAAAGAATTAATTACCGGTATTTATTTTCCTTATTACTTATTAAACCAAATATCTGTAATAAATGATACAGCAATACATTCAAATCATTTTCAACAAACTTTTTTAAAAACAAAAGTTGCCTTACACATATTTGAATATACTCAAAACAAAAATTTCCCAAATTTTAATTTCGATGGTTTATTAATTTTAAAGCTTGATTCTTTGACTAATATATCCAGCAATTTTGTTAATCAATTTTTACACTCACATTTTAATATATTAGATTTAAGCCCGAAACAAGAAAAACAATTTCAAAAGCTTATCGAGAATTTACTAATAAAAAACCCTGCATTAAATAGAAAAATTGATATTAAAATTAGAAAAACTCTTAAAGCCCAATACTGGAGTAATAATCAAAAAGAAAATAAATTATTGCAATTGCCTGACTCTAATAGTGTTCTCTTATATAAATTAAAAGAAAAATCAATTTTTGTATTATATAATACTGATTCTTTATTACCATTAATAAATTCAAATGATAAAAAATATAATATTATATGGACATCTAATAAACGAGAAAAATTATTTCTGAAGGTATTTAAAAATTATGCCCCTTATTACTTGTACAAACCTAAGCTTAATGATGAAAATTCTATTTCAAAACTAAATTATACCCTTAATAAAAGAATAAATATTATTATAGTTGACGACCATTTAAATGACACTTCTTTTTTTAATAAGTTAAATACGTTTTTGAAAACCTGCCCAAATGAGAAAACAATCATCCTTAATTTTAGTCATTTTGATAATCTAAGGTATTTACCCGATAGCCTGACCATAATACAGATGTCGGGAAGTTCTGAAACAGATTTTTTATTGGCATCTCAGGTTTTGTTTGGAGGTATTGATATATCTTCCCAGGTTCCATATACTATAAATGAACAAATTAAATTTGGTCAGGCAATGAATCTAAAGTCAAACAGGCTAAGTTATACAATACCTGAAATGGCTAGTTTAAATTCTGAAAAATTAGCTAAAATTGACAAAATAGTTAGGCAAGGCCTTACCAAAGGTGCTTTTCCAGGTTGCCAGGTTTTTGTAGCCAAAAACGGTAAAGTTATTTATAACAAATCATTTGGTTACCATACTTACAGCAGAAAGCGTAGGGTAAAAACTGAGGATATATTTGATTTGGCATCGGTAACAAAAATAGCTGCAACCACTCTTGTAACTATGAAAATGATTTCAGATAACAAGATTAATTTAGATGATAAGCTTGGCAAATTTTTCAAAGATACTCACATAGATTATACACGAATTAAGCCTGATACTATTATTAAAATTGATACTTTTTATACCAAAACAATTACTAAGATTGTTGATTTTTTGAAAGACAAGGATACCTTAAACATAAGTGATACAGCATTTGTAATAATTGATACGGTAATAATAAAATTAACTCCCAAAAATAATATATTTAAAGTCAGGCTAATTGATTTGTTAAAACATAAATCGGGTATTTTACCAACCATGCCCATTTTCAAATATATTTATTACAGGGAAAAATATTTTGAACATCTGATTAGCAACTATAAAGATTATCATAAAGAATTAACCAAAGTTATTCAATTTCCTCAGTTTGAAATCCCAGATTCTATTTTTACCAAACTGCCATTACCTGATAGTTTACAACATTTACTGAATAATCAGTTACAAGCTCTTTATTTTAGCTACTTTTCAAAAAAAAACATTCCAGATACCAGCGATATTGCCATAACAGATAGCTTATTCTTAAAAAATAAATATTTTGATACCCTATGGAATGATACAAAACAACTGCCCGTTTATTCCATAAAGTTCAAAGAATATAGTGATGTGAATATGATTTTGTTACAAATGGCATTGGATTCCTTAAACAATATGAGTATTGATAAATATTTAAAAAAAGAAATATTTAATCCTATGGGTTTAAGAAACATATCATTCTTACCTCTAAAACATTTTAGCAAAAAAAGAATTGTGCCAACGGAAAATGATAATAGTTGGCGTTATAGTTTGCTACATGGTTATGTACATGATCCATCAGCCGCCTTGTTAGGGGGGATAGCAGGTAATGCAGGATTATATTCAAATGCACATGATTTGGGTGTACTTTTTCAAATGATATTAAATGGTGGCCATTACGGTGGCAATAAATATATTGACAATAAGGTAATTAAACAATTTACCCAACGCTTTGATGATACTCAACGAGCTTTAGGATTTGATATGCCCAACCGCAAAGCAATTGTAGGCAACAAAGCACCAAAAAAAACTTATGGGCATAGTGGATACACCGGAACCTGTGTTTGGATTGACCCTGAAAATCAGTTAGTTTATGTGTTTCTTTCCAATAGGAATCATCCGAGTTCAAAAAATTGGAAAATTATTAATTACCATATTAGGGAAAGGATACACGATGCCATTTATGAGGCAATGATTAGTAATTAGTATATTAGAAATTGGTAACTGGTAAATTACAATTAATTGTCATTGAGTCATTGGTCATTTATTTAGGCATTGATAACAGTTCTTTCAATTGAATTTAGTCGGTGTCAGGTCATATTGTCTATTTCTTCATGTTTCTCAACCAACAACCAATGACAGCGAAGCGAATGACTAATGACATGCGTAGCATAAATGACAGCACAGCGAATGACTAATACTATTACACCAATTAACTAAAACTACTCTGAGGGAAACTTATTTGCTGCATACAATCCATAGCAAATGAATCAGTCATTCCGGCAATATAATCAGTAACCATTTGTTCCGGGTCATCTTCATCCATGTAAAAATTATGCATAGCCTTTAAATATAACCCAAAGGCTTTTTCCATCTTTAAAGATTGTTTTTCATAAGCTTCATAATCCTTTTCATACTTTGTATAAAGAATCAACAAGTAATCAAATAAAGCATAAATAATTTTTCCAGCAACTAAACGGTTCCTTTCCTTTTTAGGGTTATTATAAATGTGTTTATAATTAAAGTCTTTTAAAATTTTTATCAATTCAAAACGCTCGTCCGAAAAACCAATTCGATCACTTTCTAAAGAGTGATTAATGATATCATTAACCAGATTATCAATAATTTGGCTATTCTTTTCACCTAGCCCTGTTCTAATATATATAGGCATATCTGTCCGCTGAATGAATTGAGCTGTAATCGCATCTTCAATATCTCTGCCCAGGTAGGCAATTTTATCTGAAAATCGAACAATACAGCCTTCGTAAGAAGATGGTTTAATTTTCCTGTTTTTCACCTGTTTTAAATCCTTTTCTTTATCATCGGGAACTAAATATTGTTCAAAACTCTCACCATTATGCGAAATAATTCCATCTCTTACTGCATAAGTTAAATTTAATCCTTTACCATTATTGGCCAAATGCTCAACAATTCTGTAACTATTAATTTCATGAATAAAAGCATTGCCCCCACCCAATCTTTTGTTTAAAAAATACTCACCTTCATGTCCAAAAGGTGCATGCCCCAAATCATGTCCAAGCCCTATGGCAAAAGCCATATCTGCATCTAAGTCCCAATCATATTGATTTAATCCCAAACATATTGATTTTGCAATAGTAGCCACATGCAGAACATGTTCAATTCTGGTACAAACATGATCATTTTCAGGTGCAAAAAATACCTGTGTTTTATGCTTTAACCTTCTAAAAGGCATGGAATGGATTATGGCTGTTTGATCCCTGAAATATGCACCACGGATTGGTGCATCTTTTTCTTCCTTCCGTTTTAAATATATATTTTCAGGTAATGGGTTTTGCATCTGATTGTAGATTAACTAAATACTTTAAATTTACTTAGATTTTTTTTTATAAAATTCATCTAAGGGGTTTTGTATAAAAATAGTTAAAATTTTATATATTTACAGTTAAACCTTAACTCTTCGTTAAATTATAAATTATAAATTAAAGATTATAAATTAAGCATTAATAATCAGTATCTTATAAAATCATTGCATGTGCTTTAATTAAATAAAATTCAGTCTATTACAAAATTTCAACGAACCTTTGAAACCTAATACTATGCAAAAAAAAGATATTTTTAATATTATAGCTGTTCTATTAACAGTAACCATTATTTATGGATTTGTTTATACAAGTTCAAACCATGCAACTGTAAGTATCAATCCTTTAAAGACAACAATTTCAAATAATGAAATAACAAAAATTCATAATGTAAATGCTACTGAACTAAAGAATCAGGAAAAAAGTAAAAAAATATTAAATTTCCCTTCACCCAAAAAAGGTTGTCTTTCTTGTCATGATGGAATTGAACCAATCCGACAACATGAATCTAAGATGATGCAAGAGATCTATGAAAAAGGAAGTGAGATTGGTGATCCAAATGGTTGTGTGGTATGTCATAAAGGAAATGCCTCAGAAGAAAAAAATAAAGATATAGCTCATCAGGATTTTATCCGTTTCCCCGGATCAATATGGGTTTATGACCAAACTTGTGGCCAGTGTCATGAAGACCATACTTATAATTTACATCGAAACCTGATGCAAACCGAAGCAGGGAAAATACAAGGTGCGCTTTGGGGCTGGGGTGCAACCCTCGAAGGCTCAAAAGTAATTTATGGAAATTATGATATAGATGATCCTGATGGTCCTGAATCTCGTTTTGGAACAGAGATTTACAAAACATATATGCATAATCTGGCAAAAAAATATCCTGATAATTTTCCAGAAAAATTGATTCAATTACCAGAAGCGGATATATCAACCATAAAAGAACATCCTGAGCAAGGGGTACTTACTTATTTACGATCCGAATGTTTGCGCTGTCATGTGGGTGTAAGAGGAAAACAACGTCGGGGCGATTACCGAGGAATGGGTTGTGCTAGTTGCCACATACCTTATAGTGATGAAGGTTTGTATGAAGGTGATGATAAAAATATCAGCAAAACTGAAAAAGGACACCTTTTGGTTCATTCAATTCAGTCTTCGCGAAAAACAAAAGTAACCGTAAATGGTAAAACTTATTCCGGTATACCAAGCGAGACCTGTTCAACTTGCCACAACCGGGGGAAACGAATTGGTGTTTCCTATCTTGGTATGATGGAATCCCCATATGGAACAACCTGGAATGATGATGGCAGTGATCAACATAAATTACATGGAAAAAGATATTCGTATATTAAGGATGATGCTCATCATAATCCAAATAACAGCAATGGGAATCCAAAAGGAGGACTGGTTTGTCAGGATTGTCACACTACAATTTCAGTTCACGGAAACGGTAATATTGGTGGTACAACTTTAGGCGAAGTAGAAATTGAATGTGCTGATTGTCATGGTATACCTGAAAAATTTCCATGGGAGCTACCTATCGGATATCAGGATGAATTTGACATTCAGCATGACGCAAAACCAAGAGGTTTAACCATGGAATTATTAGAAGTTCAAAAGAAATTCTCTACAATCTATCAGCCTGAAGATGGTTACCTGCTATCAGCTAGAGGAAACCCCTTGGGAAATGTAGTAAAAAAGAATAGTGATGTAATTGTTCATTCAGCGACAGGAATTGATCTGAAAGTTCCTGTATTAAAAAAACTAAATATAGATAACTCTTGGCAGCATCCCGAAAAAGCAAAAACAGCCATGGTGAATATTGGTGCACATATTGAAAATATGGAATGTTATACTTGTCACTCCACTTGGGCACCACAATGCTATGGATGTCATATCAAAGTTGATTATTCGCAAGGGAAACAATCTCAGGATTGGTTGAAAACCGGAAACATGCACTTTCAAAATGGTGAAACATCTGAAACTCAAATCAATGCCCCAATGCAATTACTTCAGGGTAAAGCGAGTGAAAGTAGATCCTACACACGTTGGGAAGACCCCGTATTGGGTATCAACGGGGAAGGGCGAGTTACACCTATTATCCCAGGTTGTCAGCAAATTACTACGGTTATTGGTCCTGATGGAAAACCTATTATTGTAAATAAAGTATGGCGAACACCCGCAGGAATAGAAAATGGTGGCGAAGAAGGTCAGCGAGGTATTGATATGACCCCTGCGCAACCACATACCGTAACAGCTAAAGCACGCGAATGTACATCCTGCCATACGAACCCAAAAACTTTGGGTTATGGAATTAATGACGGAAAATATATGAATGGTTATGAAAAAGACAGATATTCCGATTTAAGGGATGCTGAAGGAAATCCACTAAGTAAAAATTCAAGACCTCAATTTTCAAGTATTCCTGATTTGCCAATGGATTTATCTCAAGTGGTTACCCGTGATGGAAAACAATTGCAAACCGTTGGTCATCATTGGCCAGGTTCGTCGCCTTTAACTCAGGAGCAACGTGAACGCATGGAACGGGTAGGTGTTTGTATTGCTTGTCACCAGGATATCCCTGATGGAAATATAGCAATGAGTATGATTACCACCGCTGGGGATAAATTAGGTATGGTGCCACATAGCGATGCTGAACATAGTGCCCTACTTAACAGCGATATTAACTGGGCAGCATGGACAAGAATTCTGATACCCATTTTGATATTTTTGGGTTTGGGATTTTGGTTTTTAAAAAGAAGAATGAAAAAATGAAATACGCATGTTAAAAATACTTCAAATAAATATTTGAGATAAAAAAGACTACTTTTGATTTTTAACTTTAAATATTAAAAGATGTATTTACTATTTGATACAGAAACAACCGGTTTACCAAAAAATTATAAAGCACCGGTGACAGATACAGACAACTGGCCACGCATGGTACAAATCGCATGGCTAACATTTGATAATGATGGGAAAAAGATTGATAGTAAGGATTATATTATCAAACCTGTAGGTTATACCATTCCAACTGAAGCAAGTAATTTACACGGTATAACAACCGAAAGAGCAATGGAAGAAGGAGAAGATCTGGATAAGGTTTTGAGTATATTTGCCGAGGCAATTGCAAAAACTGATTATTTAGTTGCCCATAATATTAGTTTTGACGAAAAAATTGTAGGTGCGGAGTTTGTGCGAAAAAAATTTAAAACTAAATGGTTTTCAAAGAAACAAATATGCACTATGCAAGCTTCAACCGATTATTGTGAACTACCAGGAAAATATGGATATAAATGGCCCAACTTAATGGAACTGCATAAAAAACTATTTGGCCATGGTTTTGAAGAAGCCCATAATGCTGCTGCCGATATTAATGCCACTGCCAAATGCTTTTGGAAATTAAAAGAATTGGGTGTAATTTCCGTTTAACTTAATGATCTCGACTAAACTTATTAAACAATCTGCGTATCGTCAAACAAACGTTCATGAATCGAATCAGTATTAACCGGAACCATAGCCATTTTTCTTATTTTAGAAAATTGCATAAATAAAATTCGGAGGAGAAAAACAGCAACAATGGGAACGATTAAAATAATCACTACCATAATTAACAGAATACCAACAACAAAGGATTCTTTTCCTTTTAAATAGATTATTTCTGTAATACTTTGCTCATT
>Ga0164315_10002349_pt1 | contig 14511 bp, 10 predicted proteins | sample GuaBasSedimGuay6_FD_113737 | JGI IMG/M metagenome (GOLD analysis project Ga0164315, IMG submission 113737) | Subseafloor sediment microbial communities from Guaymas Basin, Gulf of California, Mexico - Guay6, Core 4569-2, 0-3 cm | ecosystem: Environmental > Aquatic > Marine > Hydrothermal vents... | reverse complement strand
GAGTCAACCACCCACCTGCAAAGCAGGTGGCTTGGGGGTTGCGCCCCCAAAGGGGGCTTACGGTGTTGCAAAAGCCGCCGAACTTCGGAAACAGGATTCAAGGCAAAGCCCTTCCAGAACCGCCACCAGAGGAGGCGGCTTCCGCTTAAGTCAAATCGTCTCAGTTTCTCTTTGGGGGACGACTATCGGCTACCTCGGTTATCCCTCTCAGGAAAAAGCCACTGCAGTTTTTGAATATGATCCGGATTTTTTAAAATCAGGGATACAGGTATCTCCAATTCATCTTAAATATCCTCCTTCCTCATTTACCTTTGACCAATTGAGTTACAACTCCTTCGGTGGTGTACCGGGATTCATTGCAGATTCACTTCCAGATAGATACGGAAACCAGCTGATAGATATCTACATGGCTGACAGGCACGTTCTACCAGAAGAGATTACTACTCTGGACCGCCTGCTGTATGTTTCCAACAGGGGAATGGGAGCGCTGGAATATCGTCCAGGTGAAACACTGCCTCTACAGAGAACAGCTCTTGATCTGCAACGCCTCTCTGAACTGGCTGAAATGGTACTTCACAGAAAAGAGGAACTTCACGAAAGGCTGATATCTACTGATGACAGGGCTGCAGCTTTGACGGTTATCAGGGTTGGTTCCAGTGCCGGCGGAGCCAGATCCAAGGCCCTGATAGCTCTTTCTTCAAAAGGAACCCTTCTTGATGGAACCGTAAATCACGGTACTGATTACAGCTACTGGTTGCTCAAGTTTGACAGTGGAGCAAACAGGGACAGAGATAAGCAGGACCCTGAGGGAATGCCGACTGTTGAGTATGTATACAGTCTCATTGCCGCCCGGGCAGGAATAGAGATGCCCAAAACAAAACTTTGGATCGAAAGGGATAATCGTCATTTTCTGATAGAGCGGTTTGATCGAATTATCAGAAATGGTAAAGTTGAAAAGCTTCACTATGTTTCCTGGGCAGGGCTTGCCCATGCCGACAGAGATGGGCTTAATTCCTACGAACAGCTTGTTTTACTTATCAGACAAATGAAATTGGGTCAGGATGCAGTAACGGAAATATTCAGACGGGCAATATTTAATATTCTGGGACGTAATCAAGACGATCACACAAAGAATACTGGTTTTTTAATGGATAAATCCGGAAGATGGAAACTGGCACCGGCTTTTGACCTGACATATGCCTATGACCCTTCCGGCAAATGGACAGCTAACCATCAAAGCATGCTTAATCGGAAAAATAATGAGTTTCTTTTTGAAGATCTTTTAAATTTCGGGAAATTCTGTGATCTGAAAGAAAGTATAACCAGAGATATAATCTATAGGGTTACTGAAGCCTTCGGACACTTTACAACGCTGGCAAAAGAATACGGAGTACCCCCTGAACTGCGGGTTACAATTGAGAAAAATCTGAGACTAAGTATTGTTCATTAAAGACCCCCCTGAAAAACAGCTTCAGTGCTTGAGAGGGCGCTGATTTCAGGCTAGACTGAACGTCCATGGAATTCGAGGTAACAGCAACACGTAAACGTCCGGGAACTCTGTCAGAAATGGTTGGCCAGGAATTTGTCGTGGCAACCCTGAGTAATGCACTCTCGACGGGAAAGGTAGCTCATGCTTATCTGTTTTCAGGCCCCAGGGGGACGGGAAAGACTTCAACGGCCCGAATTCTGGCTAAATCCCTGAACTGTGAATCAGGTCCCACTTCCGAGCCCTGCGGAACCTGTTCCTCCTGTGTGGAAATCGCCAAGGGCTCAGCTCCGGATGTTATTGAAATAGACGGTGCCTCAAATACCAGTGTTAATGATGTCCGGGAGATTAAAGATGAAGTTCTTTACGCTCCTCAGAGTTCTCCTAAAAAAATCTATATTATTGACGAAGTTCATATGCTGTCCAACAGTGCCTTCAACGCCCTGTTGAAAACGATTGAAGAACCTCCTCCCTATATTATCTTCATTTTTGCCACCACAGAAATCCACAAGGTGCCGGCAACCATTCGTTCCCGCTGTCAGCAGTTCCGCTTTCGTCTGTTCACACCGGAACTGATCCGGGACAAGCTGGTGGAAGCCGCCGGTGAAATGGAACGTGATTTCGAGAATGATGCCCTGTACTGGATTGCCCGGGAAGCCGGCGGTTCCATGAGGGACGCCTACACTCTTTTTGACCAGGTTCTTTCTTTTTCCGATGAGAAAATCACCCTCTCGGGGATACGGGAAAAAATGGGCCTGGTGGGTCTTGAAAGTACTTCAGAGCTATTAAATGCAGCTGCCGGGGGAAACCGCAAGGGAGCCCTGGATCTTCTGGATGATATTCTGAGTTCGGGAACTGCAGTTGAGCAGGTTCTCCTTGAGCTGGCAGACTTTTTGCGGAACCTGACACTTATAGCTTACGGTATTGAAAAGGAATCTCTTCTAGGCCTGAGCCCCGACCGTTTTCCCGAGGGACCGAGAAAAGCCTGGAACACTTCCCGGTTGGAATCCGCCGCCGAGGAGGCGTTCACCCTGTACCGGGACATCCGCTATTCCCTGAACCCCCGTTATGAAATCGAGCTTTTTGTCGGCCGTCTTTGCAGTCTGAATGACCGCCTGAGTTCTTCGGATGTCCTTGAGAGAATCACATCCTTACGGAATGAGCTGCTTGGCGGCGGTTGGACGCCTCCGGCGGAGGGATCGCCTAACAGTATCAACGGCAATTACGACCAGGCCGACAAAAAAAAAATTCCTGAAACCTTAAGCACAGCAGAACAGGAAGCCGAACACTTTTTTTCCACCTTTAAAAGCAACCGGAAAACGGAAGAACCTTCAAAGATACAGCCGGAAGCCCTGGAAGCGCCAGAAGAACCTGCCTGTGCCGTTCCAGTTGATATTGGAGTGAATATTCCTACTGAAGTACCGGTAAATCCCGAAGAGAAAAAAGACATTCTCATCGTGGAGATACGCCGGGAAAACCTTTCTCTGGCGGCAGCTCTGGAAAAAGCCCGGCGCTGGGAGTGGACGGAGCATTCACTTCTGCTTATTTTTGATTCATCCTACGAAGCGGCGGTAGTGAAAAATGAGTCAGAAACCCTCAGAAAGGCCGGGAAAACAGCTGGAATGATTCCGTTCTCCGTGGATACAAGAACCGAAGCCCCCAGAGAAGAAAGAGAAAAAAGTTCCGAAAGTCCCCGAGTTGCTCTGATACGTCAGGTTTTCCGGGGTCAGATAATAAAAGGATAAAAAAATGAACCCCATGGATATCATGAAAAACTTCCAGAACCTCCAGTCGAAAATGGGAGAGGCCCAGGAAAAGATGAAGACTCTCCGGGCCGAGGGTGCCTCCGGCGGAGAACTGGTGAAAGTAACCATCGACGGGACGATGGAGGTTATTTCTATGCAGATCGACCCCATTGCTGTGGATCCCCGGGATGTGAAAATGCTGGAGGAGCTGGTTGGGGCGGCGTTTACCGATGCGGTGCGCAAGATGAGGGATGTGCTTCAGCGGGAGATGTCTCAGCTTGCCGGCGGTATGTAGATGGAGCGCCTTGACCGTCTCATTACGTATTTTTCCCGGCTGCCGGGGATAGGCCGGAAAAGTGCTTCCCGGATTTCCTATTGGCTATTAGAGACGGATAAGGGTTTTGTCGAGGGTTTTTCAAATGACCTCGGGGAGATACGGGATTATATTGTCCGCTGTAGGGAATGCGGCAATTACGCAGAGTCTGAACTCTGTGATGTCTGTGATTCTCCTGTACGGGAGCGCTCTCTGATGTGTGTCGTGGAACAGTCCCGGGATGTGGCCACGATTGAGTCAACCGGTGAATTCAGGGGAATCTACCACGTTCTTCACGGCGTTCTTTCCCCGCTGGACGGGGTGGGTCCCGAAGAGCTGGGCCTTGGAAAGATGCGGGCCCGTATCAAGTCTGAAGGGGTTACCGAGGTGATTGTTGCCACCAATCCTACCCTGGAAGGCGATTCCACTGCCCTTTATATCGTGCGTATGCTTTCAGAAGACGGGATTAAAGTGAGCCGTATTGCCACAGGACTTCCTGTGGGTGGCGACATGGAATACGCCGACAAGCTCAGTGTGGCCCGGGCCCTCAGAGCCCGGCAGGATTTGTAATACTTACAGCTTGTCGATGAGCATGGAACATTTACCCGAGGGTATGGGGAGGGTTTTCTTCTTCCCCTCATCCAGAAGGTGAATGGAGAAGTAGTAAAGCTTTTCCGATTCAAGACGGATTTCCCAGCCCCGGTTGGATTTATTGCTGACGATGGTGATGCGGTTCCGCTTCAGGGGCAGCTCTTCGATTCCCATCAGTTCCAGGGTGGGAACGTACCAGTCAACCGTTTTCCGGGGCAGGCTTACATAGAGCCCCACGATGTTTTCAATCATCAGGGCAATTGTGGTTAACCCTGCATAGGCCAGGTTCAGGGGTTTGTTCCAGGCTTCATTCTCCTTCCAGATAGACGGACCGTCTTTAAAAGGTTTGTACGCCTGCCAGAGAGTTCCTTTTTTGTCGCCATCCGGATGGAAGGTGTCCAGAATAAAGTACATATGGCGGATTGCCGCTTCACGGGCGAACTCGTACTTCTGGTATTTTTCCAGGCCCTTGATAACCATGTAGGTGTAAAAAGGGATTACAGAACCCCGGGCACCGGCTCCGTCCTCATCAAATTCCGGTTCGCTGACGGCCAGGGTGGGGAAAGGGTTTTCTGTTCCGAAAATTTTAGGATCCTGGAGGTGAGCAAACAGTCCTTCAGAGCGTTCTTCATTGGGCAGTTCCGCCAGCAGGGGCCAGAAGGCGGCAATAGTTTTTACCTTCACTCGGTTTTCGTCGGCATCCAGATCGTAATAAATCTTGTCATCAGGATCCCACATGAGGGAATTGATACGGGTTTTCAGGGAGAAATATTGGCGTTTGTATCGAAACCCCAGTTCTTTATCGTTCAGAATATCGGCCAGAGCTGACATGTACAGAGCATTGATAGCGACTTGAGTGTTGAAATCCAGAGGGTATTTGACATTTTCCCTGGGTGCATTCTCCATCATGGTGGCTTCAATGGGAGGGGCATACATGCCGTTCTCCTCCTTGAAATTATCCGCAAGCCAGTCATGATAGGCCATCAGGGACGGCATCACTTCCCGTACCCGTTTTTTGGCACCGACTTTGTGATAGAGGTTGTATTCAACCCAGGCCAGAAGCGGCGGGGCAAGACCCTCAGGGTTTCCTTCGGTGAGTATGGGTTTACCGGTTTCCAGATCGTAGGAACCGCGGATTGCTCCGGATTCTTCCTGCAGAGCATAGAAGTTATCCAGCATGAGATGAACAGGATATTTTTTGTTGAAATAAACCAGATAAAAGGAGGCTATGCAGCTTTCAAACAGACTGAGAGAATTCCCTTCATGGTAGGCATAATGAGGATTTTTTATTCCGACGGCAGGATCGGCCTTTCGCCAGAAGTCACTCATCCACGCCCATGTACGGTCGTAGATATCGACAAAATCCTGGTCGTAATAATGTATCTGGGGGAATTCTTTTTTGAGCACTCTATCTCCTCAACGGATTAAAAAAAGAATGTTTTTTCTTGATATCCGGAATTCAGGAATAATAGTGTATAAAGTACCGAAATACAACGTGGATAACAATTAATTTCAATATTGTATAGGAAATTAAGTCGAATTTTCGAAACAGGGTCTGATTTTGTTCAGATTTCGAAAAATATTCACGAATTTACGAATCGGAGATTTACCCCTTCTTAAATGCTTCAGTCTATCCGGTGTAGATTCTAACGGTATTTTCAGAGGTTTCCACATTTACTTCAAGTTCCTTCAAAGCGATGAGAAGAGAATCAACATCACCCTTTTTGATATCCTTGAAATCAAAATCAAAACCTTTGTTTTCCATTGTTTTCTCCACTTCTTCCCGGGCTTCCTGAGGAAGCAGACTGGCGAAGTTTAAACAGGCATTTATAGGTGCCAGAGGAACGGTTACTTTTACCTGATCCCTGTTATCGGAACCGTCTTCAGGGTCGACTCTGACGTAAAGATACCTGGGAATCTTTTCTGGTTTTTTCTTTTGTGATAAAGAATCAAGTTCAACGGCATCAAGCAGTTTCTCTGCTTCTTCCGCGTTGATTTTCCCCCGGGACAGCATCTACAGAATTTTTCTTTATGGAACCATGAGTTGCCAGAAATGCAGCAGAGAACATCTGGTCGCCAAGAGACAGACATGCCAGGGGAGGGGGAGTAATATCTGATTCAATGATGCGGGAATCACAACCGTGCCTTCCCCCGGGAAACACTCCGAGGGTAAACTGAATTATGCCCGAACTCTGGATTCCGTCAGGGACGGGACATTCCAATTTTACTGAGCGAAAATCCCGATTTATCGGCGAGGCCCGAAAGGTGTCCTGTGCCGAGGAAGCCCGTTTACGTGTAAAAGAGCTTCGCCTTGAGCATCCCCGGTCCAGGCATGTAGCCTGGGCCTATATTCTCGGGAAGGATGCTGCACTCAAAGGAATGAGTGATGATGGTGAACCCCGGGGAACCGCCGGGCGGCCGATAATGGACCCGATCAAGGGAAACAGCCTTACAGATACTCTGGTAACAGTGGTAAGGTATTTCGGCGGTGTAAAACTGGGAACCGGCGGCCTCAGCTCGGCGTATGGAAAGAGTTCTCAGGATGCCCTGGCCGGGATGCCCAGAGTACGCCTGATTGAAAGAATCCGGGTTGAGTTGGGAATAGAATACTCAGTATATGAGCAGGTTGTTCGCTCGGCCCGGGAGGCCGGCGGCCTGATTGTCCAAGAGTTGTTTGAGACCGGTGTGATGGTTGGTGTTGACCTTCCTGTTTCTATGCTGGAGGAATTCCGCAGGAACGTGAAGGACATCAGCCGGGGCGCAGCGCAATTTGAGGTCAACAAAAAAGGAGAAAGTAATGGGTCATAATACAGTTCCGGCAGCAGAAGAAATACTCGATCGGGAATTTCCGGTTCTTGATAAAGGCTTTGTTCGCCTGGTTGATTATATGGGCGGCGATCAGCGTATTGTCCAGGCGGCCAGGGTTTCCTATGGCGAAGGGACAAAGACGGTCCGGGAAGATGCGGGGCTGATTGATTATCTGCTGAGAAACGACCACACCTCTCCCTTCGAGCAGGTTGTTTTAACATTCCATGCAAAGATGCCTGTGTTTGTTGCCCGGCAGTGGGTTCGTCACCGTATGGCCCGGATGAACGAGATTTCCGGACGCTACAGTGTGATGGCAGATGATTTTTATATACCGGCATTGGAAGATGTGGCCGAGCAGAGTACTGACAACAAACAGGGCCGGATGTCTGAACCCATGCCGGCGGAACGAGGGGAAAAGGTAAGAGCGGCTATTGACGCGGCGCATCAACAGGCTTATTCCGGATATAAAAAACTTCTTGATGGCGGAACAGCCCGGGAACTGGCCCGGGTGGTACTTCCCTTGAGTCTTTATACCGAGTGGTATTGGCAGATAGATCTTCACAACCTCTTTCGATTTTTAAAACTTCGTCTGGATTCCCATGCCCAGAAGGAAATCAGAGCCTATGCGGCTGTCATGAAAGACCTGGCATCAAAGGTCTGTCCCATGGCTTTTGAGTCCTTCAACCGTCATTTATGGGGCGGGGTGAAGTTTTCCGATGTAGAAATGGCCGCACTGAAGCTGATGCTTGATGGGAAACCCCACGGTCTGAAGGGAAAAGAGGCGGAGCGCTTTGAGATGAAGCTGTCTGAAAGCAGGCAGATATAAGGGATCAGGAATCCTTTTTTCGACCGATGTATGACATAATTTTTCCGAGTTTTTTACTCAGGCTTTCCCCGACAGATTGGGTCGGGTAGGATTCCGCCAGTGCCTGGAACGCATTCAGGCTCTCTTTTATGTTTTCTTCATTCAGTTCCACATGATGTCTTTCCCGGTTACGGCGGTCGTATTTCTGGGCGGCTTCACGGAAATTAGGCTCTCCGGTGAGTTTGGCATGAAGACCGGCCAGCTTAAGAGGAACGCCCTCGTCGATAAGATGCTGACGGCCTTCTCCAACAGTTTCATCGGTGAGGGTGGACAGGTATTTGAACATATCAGCCATTTTCTCAGAAGCGACAGATTCTTCGGGAACTTCTTCAAGCTCTTCTTCCTCCAGATCAAAGTCTTCTTCAAGAACCAGTTCGTCATCAGTTTCTTCCAGTATCATTTCCTGCTCAGGCTGATCGTTGTCAGAAAAAACCAGATTTGCATCGGGAATTTCAGGTTCACTGGATTCAGGAAGATCTTCAGAGAGAGCGTCACTTTCAGGAATGAAAAAAGGATCGTCATCACTCCCTTTATCAAAGAATTCTTCTTCTTCGATGGTTTCTTCGACTTGGGTTTCTTCCGGTTGGATTTCTTCTTCCTCAAGTATCAGTTCCATGGAATCATCTTCTTCCGGCTCAGGAGACGGCTCGGGAAAAGAGGGAATTTCTTCTTCTGTTATTTCTTCAATGGAGACTTCCGGCATTTCCTGAGGTGCCGGGGGGACTGGTTGGGATACCGGGCGGATATCCTGATAAACAACCTGAGGCGGCTGTGGAACTGATGATTGGGCCGGCAGATGAATATGAACCGGCGGTCCGGAAGATGGCTGATCCATCGCAGGAGCAGAAGCGGGGGCTGTTGAGGCTGCAGAGGGCGGTTGGGTGCCTCCTGCGGCTTCATACATTTTTTCCTGTCGATTCAGCTCTGTATAAGCCTCTTCCAGATCTTCGGTAGATTCTTCCAGAAAGACCGTTTCCTCTTCCTCATTGATGCTGATTACAGGTTCCATGGCATTCAAATCCAGTAGCGAGAGGGCATCCTCTTCGTCCAGTGGTATCTCTTCAAAGGCGAACTGACCACGACTCCGTGTTTCTTTTTCTCTGCGGCCGATGGCGGACTGCAGTTTTCGGCTCAATTGTGCTGTCCGCTGGGTAAACAGCTCCTCATTTTCACTTTCAAGGGCTGCCGCCGCATTCTCATACATGCTCAAAACAGATCCCATTTCATCGAGGGCTTCGGCATCATTTCTTGATCCCAGAAGATTAACCGCTTCATCCAGTTTTCCCAGAGCCTGATCTTTCCTGCCGGTTTTACTGTAGAGCTCCGCCAGAGTAATCATATCTCCGGTATCACCTGGAGCCGCTGCGGCCGCCTCTTCTCTGAGGCGAAGGGCCTCTTCGGGATTATTCTCTGCAAGCAGGTCTGCCAGAATCCTTCTGCTGTCCGCGTCATCCGGGTTTACGCTGATAAGTTCACCCAGGAGACGTTCGGCATCTTCAGGATGATTGGTGGAAATGTTGAGCTCAGCCAGGTCTCTGACTATTTCCGGGTCGTGGGGTAATTGTTTAAGTATTTTCTCTGCTTCATCCGGCCGGCGGGTTGCAAGAAAGAGATCGGCTTTGGCCCGGAGGGCCTCACGGTGGTCGGGCATACGCTCAAGAATATGATCCAGACTCTGCTCCGCGTCTGTCCAGCGGGTAAGCCCCATCAGTGTTCGAGCCATTCTTACTCTGATATCCGGATTCTGCGGGTTAAGGGTAATCTGTTTGTTAATCTCTTCGAGAGCCTCATTGAGTTCCTGATTCACATGGTAGGAATCATGGAGATTCAAAGCCGCTTTAACATAACCCGGTTCTTCATCCAGAGCCTTTTTGTAGCATTTCCTGGCATCGTCGGTACGCCCCAGATGATCGTATGCAACTCCCAGGTTGTTCAACGCGCTGATATTCTCCGGCTCAATATCCAGGAGGGAACGGAAGGTCCGGGCTGCCTCGTCTTCCCGCCCCAGTTCCTGAAGAACAATACCCAGGTTGTTCAGACCGGGAACCCAGCCGGGCCGTTTTTTCAAAGCGGTATCGAAGGCTTCCCGGGCATCATCCCAGCGTTCTTCCTCCTGATAAACCAGGCCCATATTGAAACGCAGAGAGGCGTCGCCGGAGTCGGCGGAAAGTCCACGACGGAACACCTCCAGAGCCTTTCCCCTCTCCTTTTTTAATTCGTAGAGGGTTCCCAGGTTGTTAAATGCCGGTGCATATTCCGGGTTGATTTCAATGGCTTTATTATAATATGTAACGGCTTTATCAAAATCACCCGAAGATTTGTAGAGATTACCGATGTTGTAGGGAATATCCGGCCGTTCAGGGGCCTTCTCTTCAGCTTCCTGGAAAGCCGCAAGGGCTTTTTCATCATCCCCGTGTTTGCGGTACAGTACCCCAAGGTTGTTCCATGCTTCTCCATTATCAGGCTCTATTTCAAGAACCTTTTTCCAGGATTTCTCAGCTTCTTTTACGATACCTCTGGCATGGGCAATATGACCGGCCAGCAGGTACAGATAGGGGATTTCTTCACCGCCTTCGGTAAACGCTTTATCCAGACGTTTCTCGGCCAGATCCAGATCCTTCAGTCTGAAGGCGCGCAGGGCACTGATGAGATAGTCGTTCCAGGTTGTACCGTCAACTTTATTTTTCATGGGCGGAAATTAATCTCTCTGGTGGGTTCACTGAGGGCACGGTAATCTCCCGGATGCGACGGGTCTTCCATTCCGGGGCCTCCACCTTCCCATGCGGCTCTGATGGAAGTATAAATAATTCGATTTTCCATTTCCCGGGGCCATTCGTATTCCGGGCGTTTCCCGTTGCTGATGGATTCTTTTTTCCTGGGAACCCAGACACTGCCTCTGATTTCATCCTCCTGAAGGATTCCGGAGTCTATTGTTGCATAATCCCCGGGTCTCGGGCCCCAGGAAATCCACCACCCGGCTACGGCTTCCTCGGTATCGCTGCTCCAGGAAATCCGGATTCGATTATCATCTCCCCTCTGCCACCGTAGGTCTCTGGGGGGCCGGGGGGGGGTCCGGGGCTCGTATTCCATCTCAAGAATAGAGAGAACCGGTGCAAGATCGGCTGCAGGATCGGGGTCCAGTATATAGCCAATAACAAAATAGCGGCCTTTTATATTCAGAGCATCAGCGGAACTCCTGTTCCTCCACTCATACCACCGGCCGAAACCAGTGGGATCTGCCGGTTGTTCCCTCATATTAAGCTTTTTCCAATTGCTGTCAGCCGGGTCGGGAAAGCCGAGTTCACCGAACTCATCCCGACTGTCCAGGGTCCGGATAAAAAATCTTACCTGAGTAGAACCGGGCATCTCAACTCTGGCTTTGAGTGACTTGAGAAAAGATCCGGGAAAGCCGCTGTCAACGGGGTTTGTATACCCTTTTCCCGAGACGGCTGTCTTCAAATCGGAATATCCCCCGGCGGGTGGTGTTGAATCGTAGGCCGAAGCAAGACGGAACTCGTCAATATAACCGCTGAAAGAAGGGGCCAGCTGTATCGGCTGATCCGTTAAAAGGCCGATGAGTGGGTAGAATGGTTCCAACCCTTCCCGGCCGTATGGTGTAGCATGAACCATATCAGAAGGAACCCCGTCAACAAGGTATTCCAGAAGACCCGGAGAAGCTCCTGAGCGGCCGGAATTGGAGGAGTCCCTTTTAAAACGTATTCTGTGGTGCCGCCATTCCCCGGGAATCAGCGGCAGACTTACCAACTGCAGATTAATAGATCGTTTGGTATTCTGTCGAAAAAACCCCTGAAATTCCCAGATAAGTCTCCTGTTTTCCACCCGGGCGATAACGCTCTGCAATTCTCCGTCGCTGTTTCTACCCTGCCATGAAAAGAAAATCTCACCGTTTCTCAGAGTAGTGGGCCGCAGGCGAAAATCAAGAGTGAAATCATCCCATTTCTTTCCGGCAGACCACATGGCCGCAGGGGAAGGGTAGAGTTTCAAGCCCCCGGATACAAGGCGGATGGAAGTTTCCCCCCGGGCAGAAAACTGACTTGAAATCTGGTAGTCACCCTCAATTCTATAATGACCGACAGGATTTTCCATTCCCCGGGGCTCGGCCAGTATAAGCAGGTCTATATCTTCGGGAGTCACATCACTTTCCAAATCGGGAGTATCCGGAAGGAATGGATTCCTACCAAGAGGAGCAAGAGTAAGAGCCATGTTGCCCCGCCAGCCGAGAGTTTCACGCAGACCCTCGGATACTGTATTTCCCCACCCTTCATCTGAGCCGTAGAGAACCATTTCCTCTGCCGGAAGCCGGGAACAGATTAGGAGAACCAATAAACTTGTTATAAAAAACCTTTTTATTTTCACATTACCCGCTTATCGTTAATATCGGTATGTTGTCATGTCAGATAAATTAAAGAACAAAGTGCGGCAATTTCCCTCTTCTCCGGGTGTCTATGTAATGAGAGATTCCCGAGGGAAGGTGATTTATGTCGGTAAAGCCAAGAATCTCAAATCACGAGCTTCGTCCTATTTTACCGGCGATAAAGATATTAAAACCCGGTTTCTTGTTGAAAAAGCGAAAGACATTGAAGCGATACTGACAGCAACCGAATATGAAGCCCTTGTTCTAGAGAATAATCTCATTAAAAGACACTCCCCCCGGTACAACATCAATCTCAAGGATGGAAAAACCTACCCGGTTATCAGAATCACCTCTGAAGAGTTTCCCAGGATTTTCCGCACCCGGCGTATCATTCGGGACGGTTCAACTTATTTTGGACCTTATCCCAATGTGAAAGCGGTTGATGTCTACATAGAACTGATTCAAAAGCTCTATCCCCTGCGTCGATGCAAGGTTCTTCGAAAAAGGGACAAACCTTGTCTTTATCACCATATAGGGCGCTGTCCGGCACCCTGTGTGGGGAAAATCAGCAAAGAAGAGTATGGGAAAACAGTTCGCAAAGTAAAAACCATGCTTTCCGGGCGTACCGTAGGGTTCAAGAAAGAACTGGAAAAACAGATGCACGAGGCTGCAGAGAAACTTGAATTTGAAAGGGCGGCGGATTTTCGTGATGCCCTGACTTCACTTGAAGTTCTGGAAAGTGAACCCGCAGTGATGGACTTCAAGATTGAAGCCCGGGATTATATTGACTATGTTGCCTCGGGACGTCATGTGGTATTTGCCGCAATGCTGATGAGAGGCGGACAGATAACCGGTCGGGAACTGTACATGAATGAATATGCCGGAACCCCGGGGGAAGCACTGCCGGAGTTCCTGCTTCAGTACTATGCCGAAACCGGAAGGGAACGTCCGAACCGTCTGTATCTGCCGAAGCATCCCGGTGTACTGCTGGAACGATTCTTTGATGAGAACGAGGGGAAAGTTCCAAAGATCCTCGTTCCCACAGAGAAAAAGGACATGGCTATCCAGGCCATGGTGAGGCAGAATGCCGGTTCTGAGCTGGACCGTATGGTGAAAAAAGACGGTGACCGACCTGCCCTGGAACTTTTAAAGCAGGTTTTATCACTTCCGGTTGTTCCCAGGCGTATTGAAGGATTTGATATCGCCCAACTCCACGGCAAGCATACCGTGGCGTCTCTAATCTCCTTTATTGACGGACGCCCGGACCGGGCGGGATACCGGCATTACAAAATTCGAAGTACCGGCGGTGAAGTGGATGATTACAAAGCTATTGCCGAAGCGGTGGCCCGGCGCTACCAGAGACTGCTGAATGAAAAAAAACCTCTGCCGGATCTGATACTGGTGGACGGAGGCAAAGGGCAGGTTTCGGCGGCCCGGAAGGTTCTTGACGCACTGGATCTCGGGAAGAAGATATCCCTGGTGGGACTGGCCAAACGGGACGAGGAGCTCTGGATGCCCGGAGCCTCAGAGCCGATCCGTTTACCTGAAGGGGATCCGGGCTTACGTATTCTCCAGCAGGTTCGGGATGAAACCCACCGTTTCGCCACCACTCACAATCAGAAGCTGAGAGCGGCTGATCTGAACCTCTCCACCCTGGAAGGTGTTCCCGGTATCGGCCCGTCAAAGAGTAAAAAACTGCTGACAACGTACAAATCCCTGGAAGGGATTTACGACCGGAATTCTGCGGAGATTGCAAAGACCGCCGGTGTGGGACTTGAAGTTGCGGAAACTGTCAGGGATTTTCTGGGGAGAGCTCTGGATAGCCGGGAGATTGGAAAAACAGCCCGGGAGGGGAAGCCTCAGGGGCCATGATCGTCTCCGGGTCCAAGGCTCTGCCCTAAGGGTCTGATACCATAAAAAAGAGTTCACGGTTCAATCCGGTTTATACCCTCAATAATATCAAAATCCTTGTCATAAGAATAAAACGAAGTGATGCTGTGTATCTGACAAAAACCGATATGAAGAGCATCTCTGGCCATAAAACCAGGATATTGATTCATCAGATTAAAACAGTTTTCCATAATTTCTGTATCAACTGGAAAAATGGCCGGAATAATTTTACGCGTTAAAGAAAAAACCTCTCTGCCGTCTTCCCATCTATTGATGTGCCTGTATCGCTGTAGTATTTCCTGTAAAACTTCTACATTAATGCAGGCATCAATTTTTCCTGCAGCAATTTTGTGAAGCAAATTTAACGAAGGGATTTTATTATGGTGTTCCCTACCGGCGGCGTACATAAAAATATTTGTATCAATAAAAACCATCAGT
>Ga0164315_10002348_pt1 | contig 14511 bp, 24 predicted proteins | sample GuaBasSedimGuay6_FD_113737 | JGI IMG/M metagenome (GOLD analysis project Ga0164315, IMG submission 113737) | Subseafloor sediment microbial communities from Guaymas Basin, Gulf of California, Mexico - Guay6, Core 4569-2, 0-3 cm | ecosystem: Environmental > Aquatic > Marine > Hydrothermal vents... | reverse complement strand
CGAGGTCTACCATCAGTAACAACTATACTATCTGCCATGAAATCCAAAGAATCAACAGAAGCCCTAGCAACCTGGCGTAAGAACGTCGGCGAGAAAGAAGCCACTAGAGTAGTTGAATTATCCTGTTCAATGGGTAACGATATGCATGATAACTTGGAACAACACATTTTAACAGAAGGCAAAGCAAAGCACAAGGGTGTTATGCTTGCGAAGATGATGACTAAGTTAGTTATTAAAAACGGCCTGTCTAAAGTAGATGAAGTTTGGGGTACAGAAGCACAATTATATTATCCTGAGCTATATGCAGGAACAACAGATTTAGTAGGAATCCACGAAGGCGAAGAAGCTATAATGGATTTTAAAAATAGCCGTAAAGAAAAGAAAGAAGAATGGATCGAAGATTATAAATACCAGTTATGTGCATATGCACTAGCACACAACAAAGCCTATGGAACGAATATTAAAAAAGGCGTTATAATGATGGCAACACATAATATGGTGTATCAGGAGTTTGTTTTAGAAGGCGAAGAGTTTGAAAAATATACACAGCTATGGTTAAATAAAGTGTATGATTATTACAAAACTCATCCATAAACAACCGAAAAAGATTACGAAAAAGCATAAATATAAGAATAAAGTAAAAGGATTTACAAAATGGTAGACTTAACAGTAGAAAGAATGCAGAACAGGCAGGGTTTAAAATTACACCTGCCACAACCACTTAGACCAGGTGAATACGGTTTTTGTACAGATACAAAGGAATTGTTCATTGGCGGCGATCCAATCAACATGTCACCAGGCGTACAAATAATAACAGGGGATTATGCAACCGCACAGTCCTTAATAAATAATCAAATACTTGTAGCATCGACAGACGGCACATTCACAGGTGTTGATTCTATTATATCTGCAGTTTCATCATACGCATCAGCTGATGATAATGTATTTTATATTACAGAAACTGCCGAAGTGTACATAGGTGCATCGTTAGCTGAAATGGCAGATGTGCAAGATGCAATTGATTTTAGTGTAGGTGATCCAGGGACAGGTGTAACAGGAGTAACAGGTTCTGTTATCGGATTATCAAATCTAATTGACATACATGGCGGCATAGTTTTTGCACACCACTCAGAAGCTAACGCAGTGGCAGCAATACTAAATAACCTTTCGCCTGTACCGATGGCACTTACAAAATTAAATGTTGAAGTTATTACAGAATTTTCAGATTGGAATACAGATCCACAAGCTGATCGATTATTTAACAATCCAATCACAATTAGTCTACCACCACAAGTATTATTTACAGACATACCACCACTACCAGGCCAATCATATCCAGCACTGGCGTTTGATGCAACAAATGAATCAGATACTGTTATTATTGATTATTCAATATCGTATGACGAAGCCCCAAATCACTACCGATCAAACGGAACATTAACAATAACTACAAACGTTTCGATGGGCACCACAACCATCGTAGATGAAAATTCCGAATTACTTGATCCACTAGTATTTCCATACACAATTGATTTTGAAGCAGGCTTTATACCAGCAGCAGGATCATTACCTGATACTGTTATTGTTCGATACAGACACGATTTTATCACACAAGAACCATTAATGAAAGCAATAACCAAACGGTGGCGCAGTTTTTAATTGAAACAATGGAACAACTTAACTGAAAAAGAAAGAATATTTAGGTGGGGAGAATTTAGAGACTCGCTTAAACCTCTTTCTGAAAATGATCGTCTTATTAAATTGGCGCAGTTCTTTCAGAGCGTACCGATTGCAAGTCGGCAAATAGATTACTATACTTCGGAGTCATGGCCCACTCCGTGGGAAATATTACACTACGGCCAATGCTGTCCCAGTAGCATATCGTTATTAATGGCATACACATTGCACTTAATAGGCGAAGAAGATTTTAAAATACTGTTAGTTGATGACAGTACAGATTTATATTTAGTACCACTAGTAAATGATACACACATATTAAATTATATACTAGGCGAAGTATCGCGGTTTAAGACTATCGAAAATGAGATAGAAGTTAAACACGTATACAAAGCAACAGATTTAAAAGATATATACTAACACATACAGAAAAATGGAGAATAAAAACATGTCACAAGGACGTTTCGATAGCACTAGCAACCCCCAGTACAGCGAATTTATAGCATTATCAAGATATTGTAGATGGGATGCAAAAAAACAAAGAAGGGAGACCTGGGATGAAGTTTGCGATAGAGTAGTAAAATTCTGGATAGGACAACACCCAAAACAAGAAGAAGCAATCCGCGAAGTATTTGATGCACAACGTAACCTAGAATTAGTAGGTTCGATGCGGGCAAACATGACAGCAGGCCCTGCTTTAGAACGTGATCACGTAGCAGGATATAACTGTAGTTACACAACAATGGCAGGATACGGCGAAACATTAACATTCGAAGATGAAAAGTTAGACGAACCTGTTGTAGTGCATTTAAAAACACCAGTTGACTTTGACGAGATGATGTACATATTAATGTGCGGCACAGGCAGCGGATTCAGCGTAGAAAGACAATACATTAATAACCTACCTAAGATTAATAAGCCACTCAACCGCCGTGGTTATTTAGCAAATAATAAGAACTATCCTGGCGTAGCCAAAGAAGATTTAAGCATCTTTGAAAGAAAAGCAAATACAATTGTAGTAGCAGATACGAAGTACGGCTGGGCTAGTGCATTAAGAATACTTATATTTGAACTATACAATGGCAACTTTGATGTAGATTATAACGTGTTTGGGTTAAGACCAGCAGGCGCCAAGTTAAATACATTCGGTGGTCGAGCAAGCGGACCTGAGCCACTAGTAGAATTATTTGAATTCTGTAGAACAATGTTTAAAAACGCAAGTGGACGGAAACTAACATCAATCGAATGTCATGACCTGTGCTGTAAAATTGCAAACATAGTAGTGGTAGGTGGTGTACGTAGATCAGCACTCATATCACTGTCTAACCCAACTGACGAACGTATGAGAAATGCAAAATCAGGCACATGGTGGTCAACAGAGCCACAACGAGCCCTAGCAAATAACAGCGCAGCATATACAGAGAAACCGGACTTTGCATTCTTCCTAAAGGAATGGCAGGCACTATACGAAAGTAAGTCGGGCGAACGGGGAATGTTTAGTAGAGTAGCATCACAAAAGAAAGCAGCAGAAAATGGTAGACGAGATGCAACACGAGATTTCGGAACAAACCCATGTTGTGAAATTATACTACGCCCACAAGGATTTTGTAACCTATCAGAAGTAATTGTTAGAGCAGGCGATACATTAGATACATTAAAAGAAAAAGTACGCAAAGCAACAATCATCGGAACATTCCAATCTACCTTAATTGATTTTAAATATTTAAGACCAGTGTGGAAAAAGAACGCAAAAGAAGAAAGACTTCTTGGTGTATCACTTACGGGCATTATGGATCATCCTGTGTTAAACGGCACCGCCGACGAAAAAGGCCTTCATTATGAAAATCTTCTACCAAGATGCATGGAACTACCTGAAGTATTAGAAGAATTAAAACAAGTGGCAATTGACACAAATAAAGAATGGGCCAGAAAGTTAAGAATCAGCCAATCAGCAGCAATTACCTGTGTTAAGCCAAGCGGTACAGTGAGTAACCTAGTTGATAGTGCAAGTGGCATCCACCCACGCTTTTCACAACATTATGTTCGTAGAGTACGTGGCGACAAGAAAGACCCACTTACACAATTTATGATGACTAAGATACCATATGAAGATGATATTACATCAAAGGAAATTGCAATCTTTAGTTTCCCAATTAAAGCACCGGATGATTCTGTATTAGTTGCAGACGTAGGCGCAATAAAGCAATTGGAATTATGGAAAATATATTATGATAATTGGTGCGAACACAAGCCAAGCATTACAGTATATTACAAAGACGATGAAGAATTTATGGAAGTGGGTGCATGGCTTTACAAGCACTTCGATGACTGTTCGGGAGTATCGTTCCTGCCAGTTTCTGATCACACATATCAACAAGCACCGTATGAAGAGATTAGTCAACATGCATTCGAAGTACTATCAAAAGACTTCCCCGTATTCGATTGGACTGAATTATCACAATACGAATTAGAAGATAACACAAAAGGCACACAAGAGCTTGCATGTTCTGCAGGCGCTTGCGAAATAAACGACATATAAAGGAAATATAATGTTAAAAACAAACACACGTAAAAAAGGCGAAGTATATACAATTAAATTAACAACTGGCGAAGAAATGATGGCAAAGTATAAAGATAGTGACGAAGATCACTTTTATGTAGAAAAGCCACTGGTATTAGCAATCCAGCCCACTGAAGATGGCAATCAAGCACTGGGCCTAGCACCTTACGCAGCAACATTAGATCCTAAGGATTCTACGGTGATTCCGATAAATATAAATACAATAGTAACATATTTTGAACCACCGGTAGAAATGGCAAGGGCATATTTGCAACAGACCTCCGGCATACAATTAGTATAGATTGACAATCTCACTTATATAGTGTATAATAGATAAATACGTGGACCGATAGGAGAATAATAATAATGTCAAACCACAAGACACCTTACGAGATAAGGTTGAATTTGCTTGAACTGGCCCAGCGTATCGAAAGCGAGAAGATGGCTGCAGATAGTAGACTTGCATCTGATAAAGATCTAGTTACTAAAGCACCGTCTGTCGAAGATGTGGTAGAAGCAGCCCAGCAGCTAAATGGTTTTGTTTCAGATCCAAATTCGTAAAACAGTTACACAACACAGAGAGAAATATGTTTAAAAATATAAAACGATGGTGGGGGTACATACGCCCTCGTTCAGCCACTTTAGAAGGCTGGGAAGATCACAAAACATCCATGAAAGAAAATGCTCCAATTAGATATTTCTTCAACGAAACCATGACTGATATTATGTGTAAATATTATTACTGGCCAATCCGAAATCCAATCAAACAAAAGTACGAAAGAATACGTAACCGCATCCTGCCATGGAGACAGTATCACATAGTGAAAACCGGCCTACCATCAGATTATGCTGATGCAGATCACCGTATGCTTCACGCTAATTTTACTCTCCTGGTAGATTTTGTGGAAGTTGAATGTGCCTGGATGAAGCACCTGTCAGACGAGCACGGCGATCTCCACCCAAAAAACCTGTGGCAACGCATCACCTTTCGTTCACGTGATATGGGCATAGAATATTTAAAATGGCAGACTGAGCTAGATGATCCGACCACCCAATCATATAAGAATCACAACCAGGGACAAAAGCCCCCACCACCGTGGAGCAAAGACGGCCACCCCAGCCAAGCAGAAGCGGCAAGACAGATTACAAGACTGTACCTATGGTGGAAGGACGATTATCTTAAACGATCTGATTTATGGGCAGAAGATCCGATTCGCAACGACATCAACACAATAGAAGCAAACTGGGTCAATGACGAACAGGAAGCCATATCTATGCTAGTTAAAATCCGCAAGTCACTTTGGACTTGACATCTCCACAAAAAGATAGTATAATATACATTAAATAGGATATAAACATGGCAGAAATACGCATAGTGAGTGACCTGCATACTGAATTTGTAGAGTATGAATTACCAGTTGCTCCAAACGAAAAAGATACAATTTTAGTATTGGCTGGAGATATTGCAGTCGGCGAAGACGCCTACGACTTTATTTTAGCTCACATTGATAGATTTAAACATATTGTATATGTATTAGGAAACCACGAATTTTATCACAATGATGTAACTTCAGTTAAGGAATTTTGGCGAACACATAATATACAAAACGTAACAGTGTTAGATGATTCGACAGAAATCATCGACGGTGTGCGTTTCATCGGTGGCACACTGTGGACAAACTTTAAAGAAAACGATTGGTTTTCAAAACAAAGAGCAAAGAGTTGCATGCCTGATTTTCGTTGTGTAACATACAAAGGTAAAATATTAGTACCTGAAGATACTGTTACATTTCATAACGTAACTAAATGTTATATTATCAACGAGCTAAAAGAACCATTCGATGGCAAGACAGTTGTAGTAACACATCATTTGCCCCACCGAGTATGTGTGCATCCAAAATATGCAGGCGATAATTTAAATCCAGCATTCGTAAGTGACTTAGACGAAGTGTTCGAAGAAGATATTGCATTGTGGATATGCGCCCATACTCACGAAGTTGTAGATGAGGTGGTAAACGAAACACGAATTATTTGCAACCCACTTGGGTATCCGCAAGTAGAACGTGGAATGAATGGTTACGATCACAGCTTAACGGTGAAATTATGAATGAAGTACAAATTACAATAGGAGAAACCTTTAAGTGGGTGGACTATATGGAGATGCGACAGTGGTGTTTAGATCACATTGACGCAGACGAATATTATGTCCACCCACCTAAAGAGGCACTCGATCAGCCGGCACGTTTTCAATTTTATAGAGGTGAGGACGAGTTTACATTTAAAATGACATTTGGAGTACACGATAGCGATGATACGATTGATTCAGCCACGGTCCAAGTCGAACTTTAGACAACGGGCCGAAATGAAGGCCTGGGTCAAAGATAACGGGGGTTATTCCCGGGGATCAACAACCGACGGAAAAGTAGCAACAGAATACGTGTTTTTTGATGAAGAAGCATCACTGGCATTTTGTATGACCTTTGGGATCAGCCCAGATAAATGTATAAAAGGAATGAAAAAATAATGGAAGAAACATTTAACGATTTTTTAGAAATGAAAATTGAATGCATGGGTTTTATCACTCGCATAGGCGCAAAAATTAATAAAAAGGTAATTACAAATTATTATGCAAATTCTACAGCAGAATATATAAATATGTATTCTATTCGCAAACAACAATTTATATTTTGTAAATATGTAATTAGCACGTATAATACACTACCACACAATAATATATCGTGTATTGCATTTGCACATTTAGTAAATAAATATATGGATTTCCCTGTACAGATAGACCCATACATTACAACCGAATTAAGGAGACAGTGATATGTATGTAACTAATGACCACGTAGATCAAGTCGGAAGTTTAGATAGTATCATAGCAACCGTTCGATCTGGAGCCGGTACACACCTCCTAGAAGAGTTCGGCAAAGCAGAAGTGTTCAATACATTACAAAACAATCCACCCGGTAATATACCCACCGGCCCCTTAGCAAGTATGTGTAATGCGATATTATTCTTACAAACAGAAGTCGAAAATAACAGGTTTAAAAACGAACAAATATTAAGTCTATTAAAAGAATTGGCAACAATTGTAAACGATAGCCACGACGAATATATGACAAAGAACGAACTTAGAAATAAGATTATGACTTTAAATAACAGATTATTATCAACCTATTAATATAAAACATACGGAAATGATAAATAACTATATGACACTAGCAGAAGGCTAGATAGTTATTCAAAACAAATATTTCAGGAGGAAATACATGTCACTTAATAAACAGAAATGCGATCCGGAACTTGGCGCAAAAGTAAGAAAACATTTAATAGATATCGGCTTGGAAACGCCAATGGATTGGAATCATCAATTAAGCACAAAGGAAAAAATTACATCAATACAGCAAAGTGTACACGATATAATGACTACGCTGGGGCTAGATATGAACGACGATAGTTTAATCGATACACCTAAACGTGTAGCAAAGATGTATGTGAGTGAAATATTTTATGGATTAGATTTCGAAACATTTCCGAAATGCACAGCAGTAGATAATAAAATGAAGTATGATGAGATGGTTGTCGAACGGAATATTAACGTACAATCATCCTGTGAGCACCACCTAATAAATATTGCCGGCTTCGCAACAGTTGGCTACATACCAAACAAGAAGGTGCTGGGGTTGAGCAAAATGAATCGCATAGTAGAATATTTTAGCAAGCGACCACAGATCCAAGAACGGTTAACATCACAAATATATCATGCAATGTCTTTTATCTTAGATACTAAAAATGTAGCAGTTATGATTGATGCAAAACATTATTGTGTAGCCGCGAGAGGCGTAGAAGATACAGGTTCAACAACGATTACTTCACATTTAGGCGGAGTATTCAAAGAAGATCCAGCAACACGCCAAGAATTTATGTCACTGGCGAATAAGTGCTAGATCTTAACTACTCAGTAGTTGTTAACATAGAGCAGATGTGGATAGACGCACAACATTATAATGTTACTGCCAATATTCCACCACAGTCGTTTTCGGATAACTTAGTATTTTATATTAGTGAAAATATTGTTAACTGCTGGTCTTATAGAAAATATGATATTGCATTTAAGAACGAAGAAGATTTAATGAGATTTATGTTATCATTCGACGAAGAAGATTTTTATAAGGTGTATGAAACAATAGAACCACTACGTAAAAAGAAAGCATTAGCAGCAATATTAAAACAAGCAAACGAACTGGATTGGTAAAGGAGAAGTAAATGTACGTATCAACAAAAACATACGGGCCACAAGAAGGCTTTGCTGTATGTTACAGACAGTGGCGGGCAGATAGAAAGAACGGTAGCGGAACTGGACCGTATTCGGTTACGGAGATTCCAGGCTGCAACGCATTGCACGGATATGCATTAAGTTTTTACGTTGAATTTGAATGTGAAACACTTGATGCTCGTAACTGGTGTGTGGATTTCGGCGGACTTAAAACTTTTAAGACATTCTTAAAAGAGAACTTTGATCACACAATGTTAGTAGCACTTGATGATCCAGAGTTTGAAACATTTAAGATGTTACACGACAAAGGACTTGCAAAGATGGTAGCAGTAGATGCAACAGGCTGCGAAGCAATAGCAAAGTTCTTAGTAGAATATTTAAATGATATTTGGCTAGAAGATAATTATCCGAATTCGGATATACGATGTAGAAAAGTTGAAGTAAGGGAAACACCGAGCAATTCGGCGTATTATGAACTATGACAGCCAAGCTAGATAAAATAAGAGGAATGTTTGAGGAGATGGCCAATCGTGAGCCTGATCCAATCACACCCACAGAATTATTTTATAATTTGATGGTAGAACACCCCACCGTGACTAAATACATAAATGACGAAACATTCTGTACAGAAATATATCAATCGCTGACAAATAGTATTTTAATAGTTGATTTGGAAAAACTCCCAATGTCAGAAGAAGAACGAATTGACGTATTTGAAAGATTATTAACATACGGCAGCGATCAATTAGACGTAAGCATGTCGTTTCGTAGTGCCGGAGGCTTTGTAGCAGAGCTGAGAAACGACCTGTTAGGCACAAACGAAGAATACATGGATTGGTATTGTAGTGGTCCTGAGTGCAATCTATCAGAAAGAATAGCCGAAATATATGACGAATATGACATGAAATGGTCAGAATGGAATGATTAAAGAGATAAATATTATATTATGTTCTTTGCAATACTAGTATTAATAATAGCACTATTTACCGCAGGCGTCGCAGCATGGTTTTCGATCGTCGGTTTAATGGCGATTTTTGCATCAGCTCCAATCGCAATCGCAACAATGGCCAGCGCACTCGAAGCAGCAAAACTCGTAACAGCATCCTGGTTATACCGTAACTGGCACGATGCACCTATGATGTTAAGATACCCCCTGGCGACAATGACATTTGTATTAATGATCATAACTTCACTTGGTATATTTGGTTTCCTATCTAAGTCCCACATAGAACAAGGCGCACCCGTCGGCAATAACGTAGCAAAGATAGAACGTCTTGATCAGAAGATTACAAGAGAACAAAAAGAGATTGACGACGCCACTTCCGTTGTGTTACAATTAGATAATGCAGTAAAAGTTTTACAGGACTATGATCGAATACGTGGTGACGATGGAGCAATTGCACTACGCAAAGGCCAAAAGGAAGAACGTGCAGATCTTAGAAGTATTATAGATGAAGCACAATCAAACATTGACAAATACGAAGATGAACGTTTCAAATTGCAAAGTACAGTAAGAGCCTTCGAAGTAGAAGTAGGCCCTATTAAGTATGTGGCAGATATGATATACGGTGATGAAACAGGTAAATCTGCACTGGAATCGGCAGTACGTTGGCTTATAATGATTATTATATTTGTATTTGATCCACTGGCCGTATTGTTATTGATAGCAGCAAACTATTCGCTAATTGATCAAGGATTGAAAGTACATCCAAAGAAACAGAAGAAGCAATCACTAGAAGATGAAATGTTCGATGATCTGGCAGACAGAGTGGATGAAGAAATAGAAAAAGCTGACGCCATCGAAATATTCGAATCCTTCGGAAACATTGTAGATAAGTCCGAAGAATTTAACCCGGATCAAGTGGATGAGAGTTATAAGCCCGAAGTTAGAGGCCCATTATTTAAAGCAAAAGCAGAGATGGAATTTATACCTGCAAAGGAAGAAGAGATAGTCGAAGAAACTGATAATGAGAATACGGAATCAACAGATGAACTAGCCAAGACAGACGACAAGGTAACGGACAATAAACCCCGCGGCCTAACAGGAATCAAAGGCTGGTTACTAAACGACAACAACATACAATAAGGAAGTTACATGTCAAAGAAAGAGATATTTTGTTCATTTTGTTCAAAATCGCACTACCAAGTGGATCACATGATAGAAGGTCCAATCATTAAGAACATGCAAATATATATTTGCAACGAGTGTATAGACGCAAGCCACAACGCAATTCACCAAAGTACAAAACTAAGTAAAGACGTAAAAGTAAATGCATATACACCTGCAGAGATTGCAGAACATCTTACCCGATATGTTGTCGGTCAAACAGATGCTAAACGTGCTATTGCAGTAGCGATATATAATCACTATAAACGTATTAACGATAAGATTGAAGGCAACAGCGATACAGAAATACAGAAAGCAAATGTATTAGTTATCGGTCCAAGCGGCACAGGCAAAACATTAATTGCAAGTACAGTAGCAAGAGTAATGAATTTACCATTCGCAATAGGTGATGCAACAACATTAACAGAAAGCGGTTATGTGGGCGATGACGTAGAAAACTTAATCGAACGCTTACTACAATCGGCAGATGGCGATGTAGCAAAAGCAGAACGTGGTATTATATTTATTGATGAAATTGATAAAAAGTCACGGAAGGGTGCAAGTTCCAATGTTAAAGACGTAAGCGGCGAAGGCGTACAGCAAGCATTATTAAAATTAGTAGAAGGAACGACAGTAAAGGTTCCGTGGAATTACGACAAAGTAGAAGTGGATACAACTGATATACTGTTTATTATCGGTGGAGCATTTGTAGGACTATCTGAAATAGTTAAAAAGTCCCAACAGGGCAAAACATCAATGGGCTTCGCAGCAGACATTAAAGATGTTAATAAAGATACACAACTATTTAAAATGGCAACACCCGACGATTTAACTAAGTATGGCCTTATACCTGAGTTCGTAGGACGATTTCCGATCCTCGTTACATTAAATCAACTTGATAAGCGTACAATGATACGAATACTTAAAGAGCCAAAAAACTCAATTATAGAGCAATACCAAAGACTGTTTCAGATTGACGGTGTTACTCTTACATTCGACGATAAATATATAGAAGCAATAGCAGAACTAGGCATCAAGCAAAAACAGGAGCCCGGGGACTGCGATCAATCATAGAAAAAGATCTTGCAGATGTACAGTTTGATCTACCTGATATAGTAAAAGAAGGTTACAAACACGTTTATGTACAATCAAACGGTACAATAAAGCAGACTAAACGAAAAGTGTCAACAAGACGCAAACAAGTAAAAGGAAATAAAGATGTCTAATAAGACAGGAACATACAACAAGAACTACCAGGAAATAGATTCATCAAAGATAGTAACACGTGGTGTAGCAGTAAGAGGTGATACGCAACGTGACTTCGACAAAGCATTTAGAACATTCAACAAGAAGATGCAGGACAGTGGCCTAGTTAAAGAAATTAGAGAACGTGGACATTTTGTTAAGCCATCTGAAAAGAAGCGCCTTGCTAAAAAAGCAGCAAAGAACCGCACACGCCGAGAAAATTCCCCGGGACAAGCTGACCGCTTATACTAATGCAAGTAAAAGCATACAGAAAAGAGTATTATGAAGTGGAGCTGGATGAGCAACAATGCGAACAAGTATATATGTCTTATCCGGCCACCTCGGAACAGTTGTTAAAACGGCTCGAAGATAAATTTATTCAAGAAATCCAGAAGAGAGAAAGAGTCTATGATATTTGGTATTGCTCCACTGAAAATACCTGGTTCACCGAAAACCTCCAGACAATGCAGACCACTCTTTACCGCAAAGCATCAGCCTCCGAGATAGATTTCTTTGAGACAATGCAGACCATGAAAAATATCCTATTATCCCGAGAGATATCTAAGTAAAGAGATAAATAAGTGTGTAAGATGCGAAATGTTTCGGTCTTGCACGGGCGTACATTATGTAGCTCATAAACTTGCTTTCTACAAAGGAGATTTATTATGAATAGCAGAACTATCACGACAGACTCTCTGTCAAAACTTCACAACACTTTATCACGCAACTTTCTAGGCCTACCAGCATCACTAATGGATTCGTATTATACTAATAATAACGAATACCCATTCTACGATATCGTTCAAGACGAAGATGGCAACAACATCATACTTGAACTAGCCCTAGCAGGATGGGAAAAAGATGATATTAATATAGTATTAACAAAAGATTTACTTACAATCTCAGCTAAGAAAATTAAATGCATGGGCGTCGACGAAGACCCTATTTACCTACACAAAGGCATCTCCCGTAAAGACTTTGAAAAGTCATTTACAATAGGCGCAGATGTGGAAATGGGTAAAGTAACCTTTGAAAACGGCATCCTTAAAATCAAAATGGAAAGAATTGTTCCTGAGAAAGAGAAGCCACGCACTATTAAAATTAAGTAATATCTAAGTGGGGTCGGTTGACGTCCCCACTATTTTCATGTATAATGTATGTATGAATTATATTATCCAGGAGATAAAATGAGTACGCAAACAGATGTAATCGAAGAAGTAAAAGAAGAAATCGAAGTAAAAGAACCTAGTATGTTCCGTGTTATTTTACACGACGACAACAAAACGACTTTTGACTTTGTTATTTATATACTCATGTCTGTGTTTAATAAAGAATATGATGAAGCATCTGAATTAACATTTCGGGTACACGACTCCGGCGCAGCAACAGCAGGAATTTACACCTTTCAAATAGCCGAAACAAAGGTTGACGAAGCCACATCACTAGCACGAACCAACAACTACCCCTTAACTCTGACCGCAGAAGAGCTCTAAAAACCCTCCAACCCGATAAATAATATTACACACTAACTTTTATTCTAAAGGGTGTGTTCTCATCGTTCTACACAATATAATAATAAGGAATAAAATGGATCTATTAAGTTTAGAAGAGATAGGAACAGAGCTTGACGTATTTAAAAATGGTAAAATAATTTGCACCATATTAGTAATTAGCTACGAAGACCTAATCGAAGGAACGGTAGGCGATTACGACGAACGATTTGATACATATGCCGATTATTCGGCAGAATTAAACGTCAGAATTAAAGAACACGTTCGAAATCCATATGATGTGTCGTGGTATACACTGTCATCAATAACAGATACAGCAATAGACCTTAACGATGTGGCAGCCAAAACAGTAGCAGAAAATAATAGGATAGTAATAATAGAATACCTTGACTAAGCCACTTTTTTGTTGTATAATACATATATAACTTAATAAGGATATATAAATGATATTTAAAAAACCGTGTATATTAATGGTACTGGACAACACTAACGCAATTGATTGGGCAATGTTTACCGACCCTGGCGAAGAGTGGACTACAGAAGACGTTAACAATTATTACGATGTAGCAAAGATAAAAGCCATATATGCATATCCTGTTTTAGATGAAAACCCAGACATTAATTCAATTATGGATAAATTAAATAAAGCGTTCGAAACACACAAACCACTTAACATACCAGGAGTATTTAAACTATGATTACATTTCAAACCACCATGCAATTCGGTGAAACAACATTAACATTAAACGAAACAACAACAGTAGAATACAATAATGACAATATTACAGTACGTCTCCAGTATTCTTAAAGTTATAACAGGTATGGCCGCAATGCTTATTATTGTTGCCATATCGTTAACTTATCACACACTTAATTATTTCTATAAGAAGGTAGAATATGCAAAAGCGAAAGGTTCAGAAGCCACCAAAAAACTCAGACAGCAGATCCGCTCTAGAAGTTAGGCTTGCCATAAAAGTAATAAAACAAGCAAATGAATTGAAAGAAATCCTTAAAAAAGATTGACTCTACCACTTCATTGTGTTATAATACGTTATACAGTTAAATAACGAGGAAACACAATGAATTCACATATACTGCAAACCTTAAATGCATTAGAAACCCACCCTGG
>Ga0164315_10002345_pt1 | contig 14526 bp, 11 predicted proteins | sample GuaBasSedimGuay6_FD_113737 | JGI IMG/M metagenome (GOLD analysis project Ga0164315, IMG submission 113737) | Subseafloor sediment microbial communities from Guaymas Basin, Gulf of California, Mexico - Guay6, Core 4569-2, 0-3 cm | ecosystem: Environmental > Aquatic > Marine > Hydrothermal vents... | reverse complement strand
TCCCGGGGCACACCGGTTACCCGGCAGGAAATAGTCATGGAAGAGGGGAACAACTCATCCCAGGGGTATGACAACGCCAGCTTGTATAATTCATCCTCGGTACCGGCTCTATCAGAGACCAGTTCATAGAGGATTCTCGAAGCCGTTCGTAATTCCAGACAGGCCCTGTAAGAGAGAGTTAAATCTCCCTTGAACCCCACACCCCGGGATGCCGGCAGAACAGAACCGGCACCGAGTTTTTTTAATTCTCCGGCTAATATATCTTCAGCCCCCGGGGGGCACGGAACAAAAAAATTCAATTACTTCTCCAGGTAAAACTCCACACGGCGATTCCGCCAGCGATCCTCCAGATCACCATGGGGAACAATAGGTTTATCGCCGCCGATACCGACAGCCTGCATTCTGTTCGCCGGAACTCTCCGGGCAACCAGTTCATCAACAACAGTTTGGGCTCTTGAACGGGAGAGAGGAACCAGTATATCCCTTTGTTCCCGCTCTGCTGCAGCCGTGTCGGCCCATCTCAAGCTGACAGCATGGCCTTCTACAACAATATGATAACTGTTGTACTTCTGCATGATTTCAGCAAGACGGTCAAGAACTTCTTTATTCTTCTGTCCCTCATCACCGGTGAGTATCAGTTGGGGGGAACTGGGCTGGAAAGTGATATTGTTTATCAGAATCTTCAGCCTGTCGCCTTCCCTGATTACAAGTACATCGACAGCAATCTGCCCTTCTTTAATACTCGTATGACCGAGAATATCTGTTACCGTTAATACATAGGGATAATCTTCGGCGGACTGTACCAGTTCACCCTTACCGCTTCTACCGTCCCAGATAATTCGTTCTGAGGGACGTCCCCTTCCGGAAAAGGTTATGAATTCCCGCCCTCTGGGGTCGAATATTTTCAGACTCCATTCACTGATTCTGGAACGGTCTTCCACCCTGAGACTGATAACAACTTCATCATCAACATTATCTCCGTCGGGGCTGAAAGGCTGCGGGGTGAGTGTCACCGTTACATCCGGAGGACTGCCATCAGAGACAAATGAGCGGGATTCTGCAGCAGGTTTCGATCCTTTACTGTAAACAACCGTCAGGATACCTTTGAAGATTCCTTCCACCGGCCGGCCACTGCTGTCAGTTCCATTCCATGTAAAACCTTCGGGAACCGTGCGTACACCGGATTCACGGTGTACAACCCGGCCGTTATCATCTGCGATAACAAAAGTCCAGCTTGCAATTCCACCGGAGTTCGGAACTACAGCGGCAAAAATCTGCATGCGGTTTTTATCGGTCTCACCGGCTTTGATATAACCCTGACTTGCAGTCAGATAAACCGGAGTCGGAGCCGTATCAATCCGGATTCCCCTGATTGTAACTTGAGTTTCATTTCCGGCATTATCAGCACCGGAAACCCTGTAGGTATAGTCTCCATCGGGTAATTTATTACCGGAATTATCGGTTCCGTCCCAATCAAAGGTTTCAAGGTTTCCGGACCAGACTATGGATCTCACCACATCACCTTCAACATTGCTGAAATAGCCATTGTAAACCACCTCTTCAGATGAAGACTGATTAATAACAATGGTATCAACTTCTCCATCACCATCGGGGCTGAAAAGCTTTACATCAATGGAAACATCAATCCGGGGCGGTATAGTATCAACGGTAACAATACCTGAAACAGCGTCGGCCATATCACCTTTTTCATATTGGACTCTCAGTGCACTCAGATATACACCATCTGGTACCGTTGTTCCTGAATCCAGACGGCCGTCCCACTCCACACTATCCGGAGGTACACCTTTCCCGCTCCAGTTACGTATCTCATTACCAAAAGTATCTTTCACAGTCAGGGCCCATCCACTGATTGGAGATTCGGTTTTTGCGGATATAAAGAATCTAACCCGGTCCTTGATACCGTTACCCGTTGGGCCGAATACATCAAGGGATACAGTTACCGAAGCTTCAACAGAACTGGTATCAACCGTGATAGAAACCGGAGAAGAAATTCCGGCATTCCCGGCACGGTCAACCGATTCAAGGGTGTATAGATAGGTACCATCAGGAACCAGGCGCCCCTCGGCATCTCTCCCATCCCAAACCAGGGGATTATCAGCTATTTCAATCCATGTCCATCCGTTTACTTCATTTCCTTCAAAATCACTGAGTTTCCCATACCATAACTCTTCAGAGGTAGTTCTTTGAGTGAAAGTTACCTGATTTCTACGGCTGCCGCTTTGAGGTGAAAAAACCGTCCAGTTTGCAGAAACGGTGGCTGTCGGGGCTGTAAGATCTACTGTAAAAGGCGGTGAAATCACTTCCGGTTGAAAACCATTACCGTACACAACTTTAAGTCTTCCATTGTAAGATCCTTCTTTCAGCTGTCTGCCGGCGCTGTCCATTCCATTAAAAACCACACTTTCCTGAATAGCCGGAGATTCCCTGCGAGACCATGTTTGAATTACTCCACCATCTGAATCAATTATATCCAATGTCCAGTCTACAATTCCCGACCGGACTGCAATATCCGGAATTAAAGTGACTGTAGAAATGGAGCTGTCAGTTCCCGGAGAAAAAATAGCTCTGTCAATGGACAGGCCGATTTCAGGCTGGAGAGTATCAACAATAATGCCTTCAATGGCGGCGTTGCTGGAGTTACCGGCTCTGTCGGTTGAAGAGATGAAATACCGGTAAACTCCGTCGTTCACGATTTTACCGGAATCATTTTTACCATCCCATTCGAACGATTCAGGAGCCTTTTCCGCCCATGCCCACCCGCGAACAACCGTATCAGAGCTGTCCAGAAAAGACGCTTCCCAGAGCTGTTCAACACTACCGCTCTGTTCAATTGACAAAATGTCTTTATACCCGTCTCCATCCGGAGAAAATATAAGATCAAGACCTTCGGGAACTTCCAGGGAAAGCTCAGGGGCTACGGTATCAACAACGACGGGGAATGGTCCGGCAACTGCTGAATTTTCATTATCATCACTGAATTCAAGATAAACATTGTATGATCCGTCAACTGCAACTGAACCTGTATCGCTTACACCGTCCCAGCGAAACTGATCGGGCATTGATGTACCCGCTTTTGGAGAGATTAACCTGGACCATAGATTTTTCACCGACTCATTTTCAGGTCTTTCATCCTTATTTACATAGGTCCTTACCGGAGTACCGTCTGAATCGGTAACTTTCCAGGTATAAGATGAAATAAATCTCTCATCTGTCACCCCATAAGAAATAAGAAGCTCATCCTGTATACCGTCGTAGTTGGGTGAAATGTACTGAGGCGGTTCATAGTCCACAGTAATCTCCGGAGGAGTCTCATCCCTGACACCGAAAGGCATTGTAAAACCTCCGGCAAAGGCCCATACCCCATCGTAGAGAGGAGCAGCAGCAAACTGCACATCCATTTCCGTTGTTCTCAGGGAATCTTTACTGTCTTTGTTCTTTCCGCCTAATGGAAAACTCACCGCAACAGCCGCCGAAGGAATAATAGTCTGCCAGGCTCCTGCAAAGGCATCTCTTACATCAAGGGAGGAGGAAATTGACATACGGGCCGTTTCTCCGAAGTAGAGATCGCTGCCGATACCCACCCACAAGTCGGAGAAAGAGGGAATACGTACATCACTACGGAATGTCCATCGAAATTTTTCCGCTTCAACTACGTCGAATGCCATACCTGCAGCGGCTGTGATATTACCGGGAATTGAATTAAAGTATCCCCTGCTGGAACTTCCAAATTGATAACCGATACCGCTGAGGGTTCCACCCCACTGAAAGTTTTTTAAACCACCGAAAGTTTCAGGGAAATGCAGGAATCCGAAACTTAAAGAACCACCGCCCTGGAAACTGCCGTCCAGTTCTCCAAGACTCCCGTTGATTCCGGTACCAACCCAGAGGTCTGAGTATATTTCTTTGGAAAAAGCAACAAACATATGCCCCGAGATACCAAGATCCATATTGGTACCGGCATAAGCTGTCGTATCAAGGAATCCGATTCCACCGGAGAATACACCCCTCCGGGTAGGAACAGAAACTGCCAGATTGGCCGCATGCCCCATACCGTCGGCTTTATCTCCAAGTCCCTGAAGGTTTGCGTAATTAACGTCCAGTATTATCCGCTGGAATCCTGCTGCTGAAGCAGGATTCAGATAGACACCCTGAGGGCTGCGGGTTTTAGTTACATGCAGTCCGCCGCCCAGGTACTCCGGCGAAATCAAAGAGTATGATAACTCACCGACTGAAGGAGGAACCGATTGGGCCCCGGCCATAAGAGTAGTAAAATATAAGACAATCAGGAAAATAAGCAAACGTTTCATGAACTTCAGCCTCCGGTACCTTCATAGTATCGCAATTCATCATCTCATACACCAATAGAAAACAGTTCAATAAGTTCAAATGGTACTTTTTATGCTTTCCTGTCCGATAAAATAGGTAATGAATAATAAAAACTCCCCTGATTGGTGGTCCGACCACCGTTTCTGGAATGATTTCTCCCCTTTGATGTTTGACTCTGAAAGATGGGAAAACGCTGTCGGGGATGTGGAGGGGATGATTGAATTGACCGGTTCAGTTCCTCCCGAAAAAATATTGGATGTCGGATGCGGTCCCGGGCGTCATTCTCTGGAACTGGGGAAAAAAGGATACAGGGCGACAGGAATCGATATAAATGAAAACTACCTGAAAACAGCTGGTAAACTGTCCCGAAAGGAGCAGATTGAAATACCCCCGGTTTTTCTGAACTGTGATATGAGAGAAATTGCTACAGAGGGATCTTTCAACGGAGCATTCAGTTTTTTTCAGTCTCTGGGATACTTTGAAAATCCCGATGATGATCTGAAAGTCTGCACAGGGGTGTACAAAGCGTTGGAAAAGGATGGATGGTTTCTGGTTGAAATGGATGGCAAAGAAACAACCTCTGCTGCTTTTGAAGAGCGGACATGGCTGGAACGGGATGGACGAATTATTCTTCTGGAGTATGAAGCAGAAGCTGCATGGAGTATGCTGCACAACAGATGGCAGTTTCGGGATACCGACGGAAGCTGGCATGAATATGAGTTTTCCTACCGCCTGTATTCAGCCGTGGAACTCGGTGAGCTGCTGGAAAAAGCAGGCTTTGCATCAATTGAGTTCTTCGGAGCTCTGGACGGCAGACCGTACAATCAGCATGCAAAATGTCTTGTGGCTCTGGCCCGAAGGTAATGGTGCAATAATCAATGAAAATCAGACCTAAACTTATTCTTGCGGAATTTATCATCAGTTTTACCCTCTTTATTACCATCCTTGTGTCAATCAGTTTTCTTGTACGGTTTCTCGAGTTTGAAAACCTCAAGATTGAAACAGCAAAGCTCCAGGATAGCGTAATCCGAATGAAGTATTCGGTAATTGATATGTTATCCAGCACCGAACCGACATTTTACTTAACCTACGAATACAGAATCCAGAATGACATTATAAATCAGAGGCTGGAAATGATTACCGAAGATCCATTTTTCAAGCGTCTGTCAAGAAGTTCCAGAATAATGTTTACGGCAATCGACGACAATCTGAGGAATACTCAGACAAGCTTCAACCCAAAAGTAATAACTGAATATCTGGATTTAAGAAATAACCCTGATATTGGCGGATTTGAATCTCTACTATACCTCCAGACCGTTCTCAGAGGATCGGATAAGATCTCCCGCTCTTTCATACGTAATCTTGATTATGCTGTTTCAGAGATTTCCTCCCAGGAGACGGCATTCAGCAATTTCGAGAAGCTTATAGAACAGACCCTTACAAATATGGTTCAAGCTGCAGAAACTTACAGCCGCAGACAGATTGTTCTTTCTATCTCCATACCAGCCATTGTCCTTATTATTGCAATCTTCGGGATTCTCCTTTTTACAAACAACCTGAGCCGAAAACTGGCCCACCTGGACAAGTCGCTTTCAGACATAGTCGGTGGAGATTTCTCAATCCGAATTAATACAAAAGGAAAAGATGAGTTCAGCAGCCTGGCCGGCAGTATCAATCAATTTACAAAAACTCTGGGAGCAAAGTTGGAATCATTCCGCCTCATCATGCATGAAATCGGTCAAACCCTTACCGGCAGTATGGAGTCAATTCAGGTGGAATCCACATTGCTCAAGCTGGCTATGAGGGATACTACAGCTGATGGAGCAGCACTGTACAAGGTGGGAGGGGATGCCGGAGAACTCATATTATCTGTCTCAACGGGTAAATTCAGACCTCCATTTATCGTGTCAGACCTCCCGGACTCTCCGGAAGAGGAGGACATCAATGCAATTCTACGATCCAGAATTATTCAACCTGGAAAAACCATTCTGGGAGAATCAGCAATTCAGGGCCGGGCAATAATCATCAGGGATATTGAAAATAACAATGAAATCGACTGGTCCCGCCCTGAAGCGGATGCCCTGTATCTTTCCTCAATAATTATTGTTCCTCTGCAGATCGGAACTACAGTATTCGGTGTTATCGCCATTACCTCCACAGAACCCGAAAGCTTATTCAGCGATCTTGAGTTTGCAAACATGCAGTCCTTCGGGGAACTTGCCGCCATTACTCTGGATAATATATACAAGTACTCCGACCTGCTTGAGGCAACTCAGCTTGATAGAGAACTTGGCATTGCCGAGGAGATTCAGAAGGATCTCCTCCCGAAACATCTTCCCAGACTCTCAAGTGGAGAAGTTGCGATATTATCCCGGAGCATTAAAGGTCTCAACGGAGATTATTATGATGTATTTCCTATTGGTGATGGAAAGACTCTTGTAACCATCTGTGAAGTTGCCGGACGCGGAGTGCCTGCCGGTCTTGTTATGGTTATGATCAGAACCATTTTAAGGCTTGTGTCTGCTCCCGAGTATGATGCCAGAACTATTATGGCGATGCTGAACAGGGATATGACGAGACAAATTGCCATTGAAAGCTATGCCAGCGTCGGTATACTGATTATTGATTCCATCGGGCACTACACCTTTTCTTCCGCAGCCCATTACCCACTGCAGATACTGCGTTCAGAATCAGGATTGTTTGAGGCCGTTCAGACTGAGGGTATTCCTGTAGGGATTGATAGAAATGCCAGCTACAAACAGCAGAGCGGTGTTCTGAACAAAGACGATCTGGTGATGTTTCATACCGACGGAATTCCCGAGTCCAGAAGCAAGGATGATAAAACCTTCGGCATAGAAAACCTGCTCCGTATTGTCAGCTCGGAGGCAGGAAGAAGCCCTGAAGAAATAATTGAGACAATCAGGGTAGAACTGGAATATTTTGAAAGAGGAATCGATCAGAGAGATGATCAGACGGTTATCGTTCTGAAATACTCAGGTGAGAGCGCAGCATGAAAATCCGTGTACGATTCACCCTGCTTCAGCTTCTTATTATTGCAGGATTTATTGGATCCATGTCCTTTGTATTTATTCAGTTTTCCCGTGTATACCACTTGAAGCAGCTTGAGATTCAAAGCATACAGACCAGTACGGCTCTGAAAACACTGGATCAGAATACAAGACTGTTCAGCAGCCGTCACAAGAATCTGAGATTTCTCTGGGGAGACTGGGAAACCTCATTTCAACAATTTGACGAGCTATACATGGAAATGTTGAGCAATCCCTATCACCATCTTCTCGGGCAGGATGCGATTGTTCAAAAAGAAACCCTTGGTAAAAGCTGGACAACTGTAAAAGAGGGGGAGATACAGCGGTTAACCGAACGTTTTCAGATTATCCTTTCAGAGGAACTACCTGATATAACCGGAGATAACGGAATTAAAATATCCAGACAGCTGATCGGATTAGTAGAGGGTACTGAGTCCATTCAGGTTCAGAAACTTACAGAGATCGAAGCGGAATTCGACAGCTTGAAGAACTCACTGATTGCCGATATTTCAATTCCCACAGAGCGTTTCATTACCAATCTCAGCAATGAAATTGAGCTTATCTCGTCAAAGCTCTACAGCTTTTCCATTGTCATTTCCGTATTTATTCAAGCTGGTGGTATTTTCCTGGTATTTCTGTTCACCAGAAGTTTCAGTCGCAATACCATGGAACTTGAAAGAACAATGGCCAAGGTATCCGAGGGGAACTTCAATATCAACCTGAATATTCAATCCGGTGATGAGTTTGAAGATATCTCAAAACACTTCAATGCCCTTACTCAGGACCTTTGGAACCGTATCGAATCGATGAAGGATATGATGAGAGATATCGGTAGTATCACCGGGGAAGAAACAGAAATAGGTGAGCTGGAAGATTTCATACTGGAACTGGCTATAGACAACACCGGAGCAGATGCCGGTATTTTCATGACAGAGGAGGAGGGGATGCTGGTGTTAAAAAAGGCCCAGGGGTATTTCCCCCCCCCCATTCCTCTGCCTCCAATGGTATCCAGTAAGAGGGAATTTGTAAGTGAGTGGTTCCGCAATCACCGCATTGCCCCGGGGGAGGGCATGCTTGGTAATGTAATTAAAAGCGGAGAACCACGCTTTGTCAGAGATAACATTGATGGGGAGCTGCCGGATAATATTAAGCAGGATTCAGACACATTTATCAACTCTGCGATTTTTGTTCCCCTGATTGTTTCAGGTTCTACAATAGGACTTCTGGCATTGGTATTAACCCGCAGTGAATCGGTATTTACCGATATGGACTACGCTTATATGCGGTCCTACGGCGAGTTCATTGCCCTCATTCTGGATAATATGCAGAAATATCATGAGCTTCTGAAAAGCCACAAGATAAACCGGGAAATCGAAGTTGCCGCAGATATTCAGAAAACCCTGCTCCCTGAAAGGCTTCCCTCCTTAAATAATGCCGAAGTGGCTGCTTTCAGCGATGCCGCCAAAGGTGTGAGCGGTGATTATTACGATGTTTTCGATCTGGGCGGAGGAAAAACAGCTATCATTATATGTGATGTTTCAGGAAAAGGAGTTCCAGCATCCCTGCTGATGATAATGATAAGAACCATAATCCGGTCGATCAGCTCACCGGAAAAACGCTCCGACCGGATTATGGGGGAATTAAACCGTGCTGTTACCGGTAGAATGGGTGCAGACAGATTCGCTACCATATCAATCATTATTCTTGATGCGGAAAAAGGTTCCATTTCCTACTCCAACGGTGCCCACCACCCGCTGTACATACTCCGGGGTGAAACCGGAAAATACAGGATGTTTGATACCGACGGCCTGCCTCTTGGTATTGATATCAACGCCTCGTTCGGACATAAGAGAATCCGTGTCAGAACCAATGACTATCTGGTGCTGTTCACCGACGGGCTGCCGGAGGCAAGAAATACTGCCGGAGAGGAACTGGGTACCGATAGATTGCTGAAATTTATCGCAAGGCATGCCGGCCAGAACCCCGTAGAACTTACCCGGCGGGTTAAAGATTACATTGAAGATTTTACATCAGGTACCAAACACGACGATCAAACCTTTGTGACTCTGAAAGTAGGATAACTATTCCGGTTTAAGTTATATTAACGCGACCTCAGTCCAACAGCCAGTGAGGGAACTGCCGCGAGAACCATGATGGAGCCGAGTATCCGGAACATCAGCAGGGCTGTTACCATCGGCAGTACTATCATCATTAAACCCAGAAGCAGCATCAGAACGGCAGACATCAGCGATGGAAGATCGTCCCTGAGCCGGGGTTCGCTCCAGAACAGGAACAAAGAACCCGCAGTCAGATTAATCCCGGCAATGATGAATATAAACGATACCCAGAAACTGCCGGCTTCAATCGGGCGAAATAAAACCACAGCACCGAAAACAATCCGGAGTACCGCTCCAATGATGGAAAGAACATCAGAGTGCCCCCTGGACGCCGGGTTGCGTAATACGGTAATCAGGCGTTCAATGCCATCGGCACTCAGAAAAAGGCCCAGAGTTACAGAGACAATAGCCAGTCCAGCCTTCGGCCAGAACAGCAGAACAATTCCGGCAATGAGACCGATAACACCTTTTACGATTAACAGGGGAGCAAAATTCCGCACCGTCTTCTCTAAAGGATCAATATCTTCAATAATCGCTTCTGTCTGCAAATCATCCGACATCTGTTCTTAACCTCTTTGTAACAGTTTTTTAATCGACTCGGGTTCCAGGCGGAAAGACGAACCGCGTCCTTCAATAAACCCGTGAGCTTCCAGAAGATGTATGGAAAGGTCTGTAAAAAAAATCTTTTCACCGTTATCCTTTCTCTCAACAGTTACATTAATCTTGCGGAAGATTCCATCTTCCCAGGGACAGGCCAGGTGCCCCCGTGCTTCATCGGTCTTTACCAGCCAATCAGAATCAACAGTGACAGGCTCTCCCAGACCTTTTCGGCCTTCCTCCATAAAATGGCGGAACGTCTCAGCAATCTCTACAGGTTCCAGCTCAAAACTTCTCAACAACTGGGCATCTTCATCAATAATGGTGGACAGACTTCGTGAATCAGAACCCAGAAACCCTTCGGCTGTAATAATTCCGGGATCCATATTCTCCCGGGCTTTTTTTAATTCGGGTGTCATTTTCATCTCTATCCTCCCCTAGGCGAACTTATCGTAATAGACATTATTCTGAGTTACACCGTTATCGTTCATCACCTTATTACAGGCGCCGATCATTCCCGGACTTCCACAGAGATAGCCTTCAAGAACCTTATTCCCGGAGTTTATCTCTTCTTTGAGATAGCGATCGAGAACATCTGTAATCAGACCTGTAGGGCCATCCCAGCCATCACCTTCCTGAGGTTCCGAGAGTGCCGGTACAAAATGAAAATTCGGAAGCTTCTTCTCCAGGGCTTTCATCTGATCCATGTAAAACATGTCTTTCGTAGTTCTGGCACCGAAAAAATACCAGACTTCCCGGTTTGTCTCACCGGTTTCCAGCATGTCGTAAAGCATGGATTTAAAGGGTGCCATCCCCGATCCCCCGGCGACACAGAGCATGATTGAATCGGATTTGGTCCGGCGAAAATCACCAAAGGGACCGACAAGATCCATTTTGTCGCCTTCTTTAAGGTGTTCGTGGACATAGCTTGTAGCAATACCCCCGGGGACAAGGCGGACAAGAACCTCAATCTGATTGTGGCTCGAGGGCCGGGATGACATTGAATAAGCCCTCTGGGTTGATCCCTTTATTTTGTTGTATGGAGGAATGACAAGCTGGATATATTTACCGGCTTCAAAATCCACCGTCTCTCCGCCCAGATCAAAGAGAACTTCTTTGATATCATAGGTAACATCCTTAATCGACTTGACGGTGGCTTTGAACTGTTTGACGTTGAACAGATCTTCAGGGATTTCTATGCCGATATCAGCCTTCACCTTCACCTGACAGGCCAGACGGATGTTGTCCTTAAGCTCCTGGGGAGACATGTACGGTGTTTCGGTGGGAAGATGCGGCCCGACGTCAGAGGTCACTTTACATTTACAGGCTCCACAACTTCCTCTCCCTCCGCAGGCCGAAGGAAGATACAGACCCTCGGAGGAGAGGGTAACCAGAAGAGGGGCCCCTCCTCTGACTGTCATTTCTTTTTTACCATCGTTGATGTCGATGGTTACTTCACCGTAGTTGTTGGCCACCATATCTACAACGACGATGAGGGCCGCCAGTACTCCGGCAATTCCGGCTATGGCTAATGGTGCAATAAACAATCCCATATACCCTCCCCTACTGCACGTTCAGCATGCCGCTGAAACCGACAAATGCCAGGGCCATGAAACCGATAGTAATCAGGGTGATACCCGGTCCTTTCATTCCTGCAGGAACCGGGGCCCGGGCCACTTTTTTCTGTATGGCGGCCAGAGCCATAATGGCCAGCCACCAGCCAAGGCCGGAACCGAAACCGAAGGCCAGGGTTTGAAAAAAATCATAATTCCGGATCTGCATGAACAGGGCTACTCCGAGAATCGCACAGTTCACAGTTATCAGCGGAAGAAAGATACCCAGAGACATGTAGAGTGCCGGACTGACACGGTCGATAATCATCTCAAGCATCTGAACCGTGGCGGCAATCACAATGATAAATACGATGTAGCGGTACACCATTAAATCCAGGGGAACCAGAACATACCTCATCATGGCCCAGTTGATGGCAGTAGTGATGGTGAGTACGACGGTTACCGCAAGGCCCAGGCCGTTAGCCGACTTCATATCCTTGCTGATGGAGATGAAGGAACACATGCCCAGGAAGTTGGTAAGCAGAATGTTACCGGTGAAAATTGATGCGAAAAGGATTACCAGCGGGTGAATCTGAGGTACCATCAGGAGGCCTCCTTCTTGATCATAATTGTTTTAGCCGCCCAGATAAGGCTTCCCAGGAGGAAAAACGCACTGGGAGGCATCACCATGATGGTCCAGGTGGTGAAACCTTCACCGAGAATCTGATAACCCATCAGGGTACCGGATCCCAGGAGTTCTCTGATCGTTGCAATAATTACCAGAACCGCCATGTAGCCTATACCGCTGGTAAGACCATCCCAGAGGGCCGTCACCGGAGGGTTGGACTGGGCGAAGGCTTCCGCCCGGCCCATGATGATGCAGTTGGTGATTATAAGGCCCACATAGGGGCCCAAAGCTTTGGATATTTCCGGTATATAGGCCCGCAGGACAATATCCACCAGGATAACGTAAAACGCGATGATGAGGGTTTGAACAATCATCCTCACCTTCCGTGGAATGAGTCCTTTAATCAGGGATACCGTTGTACTGGAAAGGCCGGTAACAATGGTAACTGCAAGAGTCATGATTAATGTATTTGTCAGATTGTTGGTAACCGCCAGGGTGGAGCAGATACCGAGGATCTGAACAAAAATGGGGTTGTCGGTCCAGAGATTTCTTTTCAGGATTGCCGCAGGTGTACCGTTGTTCATCTTGCAGCCCCCTTACGCAATTCAGCGATCTGATTATTCACAATTACTTCCATAGCGGCACTGGTTAATGATGCACCGGTAACACCGTCAACAATTCCATTATCAGGATCGTTATCCGAACCGCCCTCTCCTTTTCCGACTTTTATCCCGTCGACGGGTATGGCTTCGCCTCTGAACTGATCCTTGAACCAATCCTCTTCGATGCGGCCTCCCAGTCCCGGGGTTTCCTCGTGACTGATAATATCCAACCCGATGATACGGGAAACATCTTTATTCACTGCAATAACTCCGGTAACAGTCCCCCAGAGTCCCTGACCGCTGAACTGTTTCACCAGGAAGGTATCCCCATCGATATCCGTTTTAACAATTGACTCTCCATCAACCGGTCCGAATAGTTTTGAGAATTCAGAAAGGGCCTTTGCTCCGTCACTTTCACTTTTCCCTACAGCATTGAGAAAGGCCTGAGCACTTACCAGTTCCCTGTTCCGGGCTACCCGGTCTGAGGTAGCATTATTTACCAGAGAAATGATGAATACAAAAATAAAAGCCACGATGAAAGTGAAAATCACCACATAAAGAAACGATTCTTTTTTCATGCGGCGGCCCCTTTCTTTTTGGCCTTCTTTTTTGCTGCAGGAAACCATTCATCCAGAAGAGAGGCAAAAGTGTTACCAATAAGCAGTCCGAAGCTCACCCCTTCGGGAAAGAGAGAGAAAATCCGGATGGCTGCCGATACCCCTCCTATCAAAATCCCGTAAGCCCATTGGGCACCGGGTTTCTTCGGGGCCGTTACCGGATCGGTAACCATGAAAACAGTAATAAAAAGCAGACTCCCCGAAAGCATGGAAGCAATAGGGGGAAAAGGTGCCGAACTTCCCGCAGGAGCAATGCCGACAGCCCAGAGAATAACGGTAACCACTGAAAAACTTAAGAAAGTGGAAATTATAATTTTCCAATTTGCCGTTTTTGTGAAAATCAGATACAAAGCAGCAAGGATTATCAGAATAACCGCACTCTCACCCAATGCCCCCATACGGAATCCTGTAATAAGATCGAGAAGATTGGGAGCAATTCCCTCCTTCATATCCATCAGAGGGGTGGCCGATGTTGCAGTATCTACTGACGTACCAAGTCCGAAGGTCCAGGGCATTCCCGGCCTCCAGGGCTGAATGAAACTGCGCTGCATACCATCGGGGAATGCCACATAAACAAATAGACGGCCAGCTATGGCCGGATTAAAAATATTCCGCCCGAAACCGCCGAAAACACCCTTCGCAAAAACCACTCCGAAAATTATTCCGATTGCCGCAATCCACAAGGGAACTGACGGGGGCATGGAGAGGGCGTATAAAGCGGAAGTGACAAGAACCGCCTCACTTACCTTCTTACCTTTGGGTTTGGTGAATATATATTCGGAAAGAATCCCGAACAGAAAAACCGTTGCCGTTACCGCCAGACTTCTCCAACCGTAGAGAAGTATGGAGAAAGCAAAGATAGGAATGAGAGAGTACACAACCTTTCTCATCATCAATTGTTTCTGGAACACCGATAAAACCCCTTGATTTAACTACGTCAGTTTCAAATACTTGGTATTATTATTATTTATGGACCCGGATGATTCCAGTCCTTTGGATGAAATTCGAGAATATATTA